>Ga0302326_10008420_pt1 | contig 22745 bp, 22 predicted proteins | sample Palsa_T0_3_FD_202264 | JGI IMG/M metagenome (GOLD analysis project Ga0302326, IMG submission 202264) | Peat permafrost microbial communities from Stordalen Mire near Abisko, Sweden - Palsa_T0_3 | ecosystem: Environmental > Terrestrial > Soil > Palsa > Peat permafrost | place: Sweden: Abisko... | reverse complement strand
AAGATTCCGCCCGGCCCGAAAATGCCGTGTTCGTACGCCTCTTTGACCGCCTTCTCGAGCACCTTCGCCTGCCGGTGAAATTCGCCGCGGATGAAGATGTAGCAAGTGTCCACTTGAGTGGCCAAGGCGCAGATCGCGATCCCTTCGAGCATCAGATGGGGGTCATAATCCATCAGATAACGATCCTTGAACGTGCCGGGCTCGGATTCATCGGCGTTGACGGCAAGGTAGTGATGGCCCTTTTTGTCCTTGGGAATAAAGGACCATTTCTGGCCCGCGGAGAACCCCGCCCCGCCGCGGCCACGCAGGCCGCTGTCTGTCACCAGCTTGACAATATCCGCCGGGGTCATTTCCAGGCTTTTGCGCAGCGAAGCGTATCCGCCGGTGGCGACATATTCGTCAAAGAGGACCACATGCCTTTGAGCGGGGTCGGTGGGGATTCGCTTGGTGAGAACGGGTTCGGTGAAAGCCATATTCAATCAAACGATGAACGATGAACGATGAACGATGAATGAATTGGTGTTTTCATTAATCGTTCATCGTTCATCTTTCATCGTTTCCTTTTTTCACGATCACTTCATCAATCGTCGTTCGCCGCAGCCGGACATTCGGATCATCCGGCAAGGGCTTTTCTTCCACGCTGGCGACTCGATACACGGTCTTGGGTCCTGCCGGATCGTGTGCGACGGCCTTGGAAACGTATCCAAACTGCCTGCCCAGCCATCCGAAAAATCCTTTGCCGGGCAGCGCCCTTTCTGGCGAAGGTTGAGCCGGAATTTCTTCGGGCATACGACACCCTGCACCACATCATTCTACGGAACATCGGCATCGGATTCTGTCACACCAAACTCGCGACCGGCGGTATGCATCGCATCTTCGCAGGTGGGGTGCCAAGTGTCACCGATGAATCCGCCCTCATCATCCAGACGGTACATGCACCAGTTTCCCATCTGCGGCTCGATCACGATTTTACTGACCATGCCAACAGCCGGCCGCATCCCGCTGCCGCGCGTGCTGCCCAGCGTCATGGCCGCGTGTGGCAAGCAGTCGTTCGACGCCGGCATCGGCTTGGATAATTTGAAGACGAGCTTGGTGGTCATTTAATGGCCACCACCATTGCTGCCGTCGCCATGATCTCCCCAGGTGATCGTCGGATCTTTGTAATCGTGCGGATCTTCAGGCAGATGGCTCACCATTTCATCCAATGCTTCGACCGTCAGATTTTCGTGCAGCACTTCGTTCACCAGCGCCACGGGAGCGGTCCCGCAGGCGCCCAGGCATTCAAGCTCGACGATGGTGAACCGACCATCGGGTGTCGTTTCACCTTCTTCGATATTGTATTTCTTGCAAAGGTGGTCAGTCAGCTTCCGCGAATCGCAGATTTCGCAGGAGAGCGACCGGCAGACTTGGAGCAGGTATTTGCCCTTGGGCTTGAGCCAGTATTCTTCGTAAAAAGTCGCCGTATCGATTGCCTCGGCCGGCGACACTTCCAGAAACTCCGCGACTTCCTCAATCGCCTGCATGGGAATCCAGTTGTAAGTATGCTGCACCAGATGCAGCGCCGGCAGAAGCACGGCGCGCTTGGTGGGAAAGCGCGGGAAATAGCAGTCGCGGAGATGCGATTTCATCTCCTCGGTCAGGAGCGGTTGGCCCTGGGCGACTTTTGTCGCACGACGATCTTCAGCGATCCAAGCCATGGGGGAAACGATGAACGATGAACGATGAACGATGAACGGCTCGGTTCATTATCATCGCGATCTGTCATCTCCTTTTATTGTTCTTCGCCGTCCGAATTGATGCGACGAAGATAGACATTAATTCATCCGCTTCTTTTTGAAGCGACGCCAGTTTCGCCGCTGTGACAAACTTGCCACCAACTAATAATTCCAGCCAGTAAATTGTTTCATCAAGCTCTTGGGTCACACACTCCAGCTTGCTGATGAATTCCGCATTGGATCGAGCTCGGTGCGCTTCCCGGTACTGCGCGCCCACCGAAGTTCCACAGCGAACGAGCTGCCGAGCAATCACATCAACAGGTCCATTTTGTGGCAATACCGAACAAAGCCGAATAGTTCGCAGTGCAAACTCCCGCGTTCGCACCTTTAAATCGTTCTTACTTAGCTCATCGTTCATCGTTCCGACTTCATCGTTTCCTACCGATCCAACTCCGCCGCGATCACGTTGATGCTGCCCAGCACGGCGACCACATCGCTGATCATGTGCCCTTCAATCAGCTTGGGGAATACCTGATAGTTGATATAGCACGGTGGCCGGGTCCGCACGCGCCAAGGGACGTTCTCGCCGGCGCTGACGACGTAATAGCCCAACTCGCCGCCGCCGCTTTCGATGCAGTTATAGACTTCGCCGCGCGGCGCTTCGAAGCCGCGGTTGGTCATGATCAACTCGAAATGCTGAATCAACCCTTCGATGCTGCTGTAAACCTGATCCTTGGGCGGAAGCACTTCCTTGCCTTCGGGACTGACGTTCACCGGGCCGCCGGGGATGTTGTCGATGAGTTGCTTGATGATCAGCCGCGATTGTTTCATTTCTTCCAAGCGCACCAGATATCGCGCATACACATCGCCGGTAGTCATCACCGGCACCTTGAAATCGACGGCCCTTGCGCCCTGCCCATCCCAATTGTCCTGGAAACAGAGATACGGTTCATCCTTGCGGATATCGCGTTTCACGCCGCTGGCGCGGGCCATGGGGCCGGATAAACTCCAGGCGACCGCCTCATCGCGGCTGATCTTCCCCACGCCTTTGGTGCGATCGATGAAGATGCGATTCTTATTCAGCAGTTTCTCAACATCCTCCATCGCCGGCGGAAGCGAATCGTTGATGAAATTGTTCACCAGCTTCTTGAACATCACCTCATCGGGCAGATCCTGATTGAGCCCGCCAACGCGCGTCCAGCTCGTGTGGAAGCGCTGGCCGCTCATGAATTCGACGATGTCATAGATCTTCTCGCGCTCGTTGAAGCCGTAGAGAAAGGCCGTGAACGCGCCCAGATCAAGGCCTGCCGCGCCAACGCAAAGCAGATGCGATTGGATTCGACCCAGTTCCCCGGCGATCGTTCGCAGCACCTTGGTGCGGGGCGTCAGTTCGATCCCCATCAGTTTTTCAGCCGCGCCGTGCCAGGCGAGTTCGTTGTAGATCGGGGCCGAGTAATCCATTCGGTCCACGATCGTGACGTACTGGTTGTAATTCAGATGCTCGCCGAGCTTCTCGAAACCGCTGTGCAGGTAGCCGATGTGGGGAGTGCATTTGACGATGCGTTCGCCATCGAGCTCCAGCACGATGCGGAGGGTTGTGTGCGTGGCCGGGTGCTGGGGGCCGAAGTTCAGTGTCCATCGGTTCCCCGATTCACCGCCGGTGTCAGGGGGCAGCAGTTCGCCGGTCGTCTCTTCAGTCAGTGTGTAGGGCATGCAGCTTTCCGTTTCACGTTCGCTATCCGGCATTGTGGAGTGAACCGGGTTTCAAATCCAGCGGGAGCGCTCTCCAACGGTCAAAATTTTAGGCATCGTGGGAAGAGGAACACGAATCGGCACGAATTGGCAAGAAGAAATGGAGGTTTAAAAGGAGGGAGTCCGGGGCGAAGGCGCACTAGGTTTCAACAAGTCTCCAGATCGCATACATCTCGCATTTCGCGTGGGGCTCGGCCGGGTTGTGTTGGGGCAACAATCGTCTGACCTCGGAAGCGCGGGAGAAATCCGTAATGAGCCCGTATTCGTTCAGTTCGCTGTTTGAGAACGTCTCGGGGAATCCACCGCAATTGGTCAGGGCGCTTACCTGTGTGGCATCCTCGATAAGGTCGTACCCGAGAAAGCCAAATGTCCCTGAGCCGGGCGGAGAACTGATGTGACTGTCAGGATTCCTGTAAAGCCCAAGTATGTTCCTCCGCAGGACACCAGCCGTGCGACGGGTCAAATAATCAAGATTGTAAAAGTAGTGCAGCCGGAAGTCTTCCTGAACGTTGTGCTGCCAGTCCTCGTCAGAAAGATCGTGCAAGATGGTCGGGCACAGCATCGTGTCCAGGCTAACCACTTCAATCAGTTGGGGAATCTTGGCCCACTGGGCATAGCCTTCCCAACGATCTCCATCGGATGCGCCAAACCGTTCACGGGCAACAAAAAGCGGAATCACCACCATCATGCTCCGCAGAATAGACGTTTGCGAGAATCGTAGGCGACTTTCCCGTCGACTTCTGAAGAGAAAGGGACATTGTCGATTGCTTTCAATTCTTCGTCTGCGCCATCGGCGTCCAATTGGTGGGCGTGAGGCTTGGGTCGCTGTTGGGATTGTAGCTTGGATCGTTGTTCATGATGATCTGGCCATCAGCGCCGGACCAGGCGTTGCCGTATTGCGTGGGGAGTTTGTAGACCGTGCCATCGCTGGCTTGCCAGGGGCTGACTTCGCGCTGAACATCCGCTTCGTTTTCGGACTGGCGGTTCAGGTCGGCCGAGTGCTGCCAATAGGAAGCGTGCTGCGCATCGTTGGCGGCGGTTTGCGAACTGATTCTCGACTCGATCGCGTTGAACTGTTCCTGCTGCTGGACGCGTTGCTGCTGTTGGGCGGCAAGGGTTTTTTGCTGGCGCTGCTGGAGAAGAGCCGCCACGTTTTGCGCCCAGGCAGGGTTCATCTGGAGCGATTGAAACATGATGTCGTTGACGGGCTTGAGCTTGTCAAAATCGCCCTTGGGAGCGCGTTCGGATGTGGCTTGGGTGATCGACCAGATATTGAACCCAAACCGCTTGCTGGTGCTTTCCTCGACAATTCCGCTGACGACCTCCTGAACCGTCTGGCCGTTCAATTCATATTCGAAGGTTTCCCGCCCCACCGCGACGCCAAACACATAGCCCGGATCGTTATTGATCTTGTCGTAAACCGCCTTGGCGACTTGCGGCATTTTCTCTTTGTTAACCACTTTTGCGTTGGCCAGATCGGGCCTGAACATCTGGACAATCACCTTGTCGAAGGCGTCGAACTGATCGGTCGGCGGTTCCTTGATGATCATGCCGGTGGCGGTGATCTGACCCGGCTGAAACCGTCCGGCCCACTTGCGGGGATCGCTCCAGGTGAAGTTGATGTATGGATAGATGTCGAAGGCGCGGACATCCTGAGCATCGGCCCAATGAATTCGAATGAGCTGAGGGGGACCCAGGGCCATCTTCCAGGTGACGCCGCCTTTCACGGTCCAATCCACCGGCATCACGCCGTGGAAGACTTCCATGCCCTTAAAACCTTGATCGTCGGTGATGGTGTAACGCTTGAATCGCATCGTCAGCGGTTGGGTGGATGGAGCGCTCATGGCGGGAGCAGTCGTCGGCGCCGGCTGCTGTGCAAGGGAAACAGGTGCGATCGACAGCAACGCGATGACAACGGATATAAAAATCGCGGATCGAAATGGATGGTGGGGTAAGTTTCGCATCGTTCCAGATCCTTTCGCGAGAGCGGACGAGGTGGTGACGCGTATTCCTATCCTCTGCGATGGTCAAACCGGAGGGAACCGTTCGAATTTTGGTCAGGAATCCGTGTTGGACAGTCGCAGAATATAACGGACGTGGGAGTGGGAACGAAATGTTTTCCCGCGCTGTCCAAGCCACGCGGGACAGCGTTACATTCGCCGAACGAGCGGGTTCTGGGCGTAACACGCATGTCGATCTTAAAAGACTGTCGCTGAGCAACAAAAAGCTTGCCTGACGGTTCGGTATAAGTTAGGGTTATTTCCATCATGGACCCTCTCGGTGCCAAACTCCGTCGGCAGCGGCGAAAGTTGGGGCTCACCCTGGATGAGCTGGCGACTCGGACGGGCATTTCCAAGCCGTACCTGTCGCTGATCGAAACCGGGCGCGTGACCAACCCACCCAGCGATGAAAAGCTTGGCTGGCTGGAGCAGGCGCTGGCGTTTGCGCCGGGGGAACTGCTCAGCCAGGCGCATCTTCAGCGTACGCCCAGCGATGTCCGGGCGGTGCTGCAAAAACTGATCGGGGAGGAGGCCGGTATGAGAATGGAAAAGACGGAGCCGCGCGTCAATTTGGGTGTCAATCTGGACGATGCGTATCTCTCGGGCATCTTGCAGCAGATGGTCGAACTGGCGAGCTCGAACGTGGAGACTGTTGCGACCAACGCCGTGCCGGTGATCAATCGGGTCTCGGCGGGGTATCCGAGTGATTTTACCGATCTGTCGTATCCGCCGAGGGTTGCGGATGAATATGTGGGGTGCCCGGAGGTGAATGACAAGGATGCGTTCGCCGCCCGGGTGCATGGGGAGTCGATGCTGCCCAAATATCGGCCGGGGGATATCGTAATCTTTTCACCCGCTGCCGATCCTCGGGATGGCGATGATTGCTTTGTGCGCTTTGATGATGGGCAGACCACCTTCAAGCGGGTTTTCTTTGAAACCGATGCCCAGGGGGCATCGGCGCTGCGGCTGGAGCCCCGAAATGGGAAATATCGGCCGCAAGTGGTTTCCTCCGAATGCGTCAGCGGGCTGTACAAGGCGATGTACAAATATCAGCGCGTGGATGAAGGGTGATAGCGCCTCCCGGCAACGGCGACCATCAATAGGGAAAAGCCCGATACGCCTGCCGCGATACTGGACGAGCCAATCTCGTACACCGGCGTCGCCGGCTGGAATTCTCTCGACGAATTTGGGCGCATTGGTATAATGTTGATGGGCACAAATCTGTTGATGAGGAAACGGCTTGCGCTTCGGCGGCGCCAATTGCAGTCGAAGCAAACTGGGTGTGACCGGGCGCTATGGTCTTAGCTGCTGATGCCAACATCACGGCGCACGCGATGTGCCTGCCGACTGAGCAGTCTAACCCAATCTTTTTGCCGCCCTGCTACTTTCGTGACGAGTTCAGATTGGAATCGCGGGGATGATCGCTGCGCAGGGATCGGTGTGCATATGCCGAAGGTTCAAATCAACGAGCGAAGCTTCCAAGCCGCGCAAAGGCGGGCGGCGGACGGCGGATATGCAAACATCGAGGAATACATCGCCGACTTAATCGCCCAGGATGTCGCCAATGAAGCGTCAGGGTATGAACATGTTTTCACTGCGGAATTGCTGGCGCGTCTTGACCAGATCTCGGGCAAAATCAAGGCCGGTGGAAAGACGTTCACGATGGCCGAAGTAAGGGGCCTCTTCGAAAACGGGAAACACGAGGAATAACAGAGAATCAAAGAGCAAGGGACGCGTTGGCATAACGAATAGGGCCACCAGATGCCTCAAGCATCGCGGTCGCCCGATTCATATTCTCTGCCGGCTAAAAACTTGCGGTTAATTTGCATAGTGGACAGTGCAGCCGTAGGGCTTGGTTACGGGCTCGCTCACGGTCTTGCCGGCGAGGATTTCGTCCAAGGCTTTCGCGGGGTAATTCACCTTGTCGCTGCTCTTATCGCCCTGGGGGTCATTATCGATCGCCCCCTCATAGGCGACCTTGCCGTCTTTTCCGATGATGAAAATCTCGGGGGTGTTGGTCGCGCCATATGCGTGTCCAACGGTGCCGGACGCATCGCTCAGAATCGGGCGGTTCATGTTCCATGCGCCGGCTGCGACCTTGTTTGATGCATCGGTAGTGTCGTGCGTGGAATTGATGGCCAGCCACACAACGCCGTCGGCGGCATATTTGTTGGCGGTCGCGGAAATGTCGCCGGCCTTGTAGTGCCGCTGGACAATGGGGCAATTCTCATTGAACCACTCGAGCGCGACGATCTTTCCGGCGTAATCCGAGAGGCTCACGGAGTTGCCGTTTTGATCCTGTAACGTGAAGGCCGGCGCCGTCGATCCGATCGGCGGCATGGCCGCCAGCAGTTGAAGCGCCGACAAACCGAGCAATGCGATGGCCACAAGTCCAATTTTCGTTTTCATGATTCCTGGTCCTCAAATAAAGACAATTCGGTACCAAGCCAGCGACTCAATGGCCGCCCACGATCGGCACCGTTATTTCCTCGCCAAGTCTAACTTTTCCATCGGGATCAGCCCACGTCAACAGTACGGGAACTGAGCTGGCCGTGATGGTTTGTCCCTTTAATACCTGCGCCGAGACGGGAATGGTCGTGCCGGTAGCGGTGGATTGGGGCGCGCCGACGCTCACGATCAGCCCGTCGACCGTGCCCGGGATGATCGCCTTGGGATCGGTGATTTTCCGAGTCGTCAGAATTTGCGTGTGGGGCGGTGAATCCGAGAGCACCAGCGGCGCGGCCGGCGCGGAGGTGCGCGTTGGCAGCCGATTTTGCCATTGCTCGAAAAGCTGCGTGTTATCCGGGAGGGTTTTGTCGCCGGTTATTAACTGCAGAGTCAATATCGCCTTGCCGGGCACGCAGTTTTCTGAACAGCAGAGCCAGTTGACCTTGGCGGTGATATCGACCGCGGTGGAGTCATTGGCGGAGGATTGCGATGGAGGGGTGATGGTGGAGGTGAGCATAACCTCGTCGGTGTAGCCAAAGCAGACGATTCCACCGGGCTGATCGAGATGCTCTGGGACGGGGAAGCGAACTTCGGAGGCCGTGTAGCCGGGCGGAAGAATCCATTGTACGCGTGTCGGCAGGCCGGCATCGCCGGGATTGGTCCAGTAGACGTGCCAGCCGGGTTTGATTTTCAATAGCACGCCGACGGTAAAGGGTTCGCCGGGTTTGATGTTAGAGGCGTCGGCCAGAATGGAGGCCTGAACGAGATCGGAAGTGTTTTGGGCAGTCGCGATGGCGGTCGCGCCGAGCACGAGGCAAGTCACAATCATCGTGACGGTTAATTTCCGCATAAGCGGGTCCAAAATGTATTCGACCGCAGGTTTCGCTAGTGCGAATCGGGCCGACTTCGACAAGCTCAGTCCAAGCAACGACGACCCGGCTCTGTCGCAGGTGAAATCGCACCGCCGCCACCAATTACATCACGCTTGAATTCCAGCAATGTTGCGTTGCAAGGCCATAAATCTGATCCTGTTGCTTCGCTCACACGGTCCCAACGTCCGGTAATTGCTGGCCTTCGGAGAATCCGCGAGGTACAATTCCTCCGAGCCAAACGGCATCGGGACATCGCCTGATCTCAGATTTCACCGCATGCTCTGAGGACCAAGCACCTATGAGCCTCGATCTTCCTTACACTCCGCGCTCGTACAGTCCTAATCAAGCCGGCGCTGGTTTTGTTCCCGCATTGTCGGCCAACGTGCTGGTGCTCAATCGTTTTTACCAGGCGATTCGCGTGGTGAACGTGCGCCGGGCGTTCTCGCTATTGTGCCGCGAGCTGGCGGAAGTTGTCCATATTGAAACCGACGCGGCCGGGCAGAAGACGTGGCAGAATCTGGATTTTTCCGAATGGCAGGAGCTCAGCTCGCTGAAGGCGGAGTTTGAGCCGGATGGTTTTGATTGGATTCACACCGTGCGATTCCAGATCGCGGTGCCGCGGATCATTCGTTTGCTCGGATACGACAAACTTCCGCGGCAGGATGTGAAATTCAACCGCCGGAACATCTACGCCCGGGATAGCAACAAGTGCCAATATTGCGGCAAGCGCATGCCCACGACCGAGCTGTCGCTGGATCACGTGGTTCCCAAAAGCCAGGGCGGAAAAAGCTCGTGGACGAACATCGTCTGCTGCTGCGTGAAGTGCAACGTCAAGAAAGGCGGCCGCACGCCCGAGCAGGCGCACATGCACCTGATCACCAAGCCGATCAAGCCCAAGCGCAGCCCGGTGATCAACATCCGTCTGGCCGATGAGCGTTACCATAGCTGGAAGCAGTTTTTGGATGATGCGTATTGGACCGTGGAGTTGAAGTAGGTGGAGTTGAAGCAGCCAGCCCGGAATTACTGGGGCTGCTTTACATAGAATTTGGGAAGGTCATGACATATCGCTTCAGTGAATTGTCGCGTTTGTGCGTGATGTCGCTGGCGACGTTGCCGCTACTGGCTCTAGCCGATCCATCGGCCACACGGTTCTCGCCCCAAGAAATGGCCACACCGCGCGGCGCGCTGCTGGCCTACGACCACTGGCTCGTCGATCTACAGAACTTTGATAACTACTCCACTTTTTATTCCGCGACAACAGATCAGGAAAAGGCCTGTGTCCAGCAATGTCGCAAATTCGACCGAGTCGCGGCAACAATAGAGCGGCTATCGCGCCAGACCTTCGGCGCCGAGAGTTGCACTGCAATTCTGCATGAATTCGGCGAGCCAGATGTGCCTGACCTTCAAGCGGCGGTAATCACGATTAATGGTACTACTGCTTTGGTGCACTTCGCCGCCGTGCAGGCTGATATGCAAATGGTGCGCGTGGGTGACGCCTGGCAGGTTGACACCGCTAGCCTTTTGCGGTCGGGCGGCGGATTCGACAACGCTATGCAGTCGTACAGCACCCTGACAGCACAGTTGCAACCTGTCGCCGATGGCCTCCAGGCCGGCAAATACAAAACGGCACAAGAAGTAGTTCACGCGATTGACCAAGCGACCAGCGGTCCTCAAAAGTAGTTCCGCGCGATCGATAGACAAATGATAATGCGCTAGGCTACATCCAATTCAAAAATGGAGCTGCGACATGCAACGTACACTGATTGCGGGATCGATTCTGTGCAGCGTGCTCATGGGATGCGCCAGCTACGTCGCTCCCGGCCGCGGCGCGAACATGGGGGCGTTCGGCATTTCGCAGGCGGATCGCGAGACCAATACGGACACGTCTATTCAGGTCTCGCTGGATAAGAAGCCGCTGGCGGGGTTTCCGGCATCGATTGCGATCGTGCGAGTGGAATCGCCCGGCTACCAGTCAAATTCCGCCAGTTCATACGGCAGCGGCGCCTATAGCGTTGTCACGACTCGCGATGTGGAGACGCCCGAGGAATTGCAGCGCATGATGAAGCTGCCCATGGTCCAGGGTGTTGCACCGGTTAATCGGCTGCTTCTGACCAGCAACCTGGAGAGCGATCGCGAACTTCGGCAGGCGGCGGCCTCGCTGCATTCGGACTTTTTGCTCATCTATACCTTCGACACCACGTTCTATGTGCGCGATTTTGCAAAACCGTTGAGCGTGATCACCCTCGGATTATCACCGAACGAAAATGCCAGCGTCGTGACAACTGCGTCGGCCGTGCTGATGGATACGCGAAACGGATATGTCTACGGCGTCGATGAAACGACCGCGCGGAGCAACCAGATCGCAAGCGCCTGGACCAGTGATGACGCGGTGGACGATGCTCGATTGCGCACGGAAGGAAAAGCGTTCGATCAGCTCGTCGGGGAATTCGAGAAAACGTGGAAGGGCGTGGTTCAACAATACGCCGGCGCGCCCGCCCCCGGTCCTGCCGCAGTCACTTCAGGAATTCATTAAAAACGCGCCTGTGCCAAATGGCTCTCACTGCCAACGGCTTTGGGGATAATCCGTAAATTGGAGAGAAAAGGTTTGCATCCGGACTTCCGGTTGGTAACTTCCCTTCATCAAAAGTTACTTGCAAGGAGGCATCATGCCCGATCGCAGTCGTCAGAAGGAGCGGAAACGACTTAAACGCAAGCGCAAGCAGGAAGCGCTCCGCAAAGCCGCATCCGCCAGTCCATTCAAACTCATCAGCCGCCTGCCTGCCGAAGTGCAATGCTGGATGAATACCAACTGGGAGCAGACGCGGCAGGCGAGCATCTTCGTGCTCCGGCAGACGCGCTCGGGGCGCTGCGCGATGGCGAATTTTCTGGTGGATTTCGGCATGGCGGGGCTGAAGGACGCCTACGGGCGGCTGGATTCTACGGCTGCGGAATTCTTCGACGAAGTTCTCGAGCCCTTCCGAGATCGGTTCCCTATGGCATCGATTGATCCCTCGGAAGCCGGCAGATACATCGCCGGCGGAATTCGCTTCGCTCATGACAACGGCTTTCGATTACCCCACCGCTATGAGCGCTGGGTGGCGATTCTTGGCGACATCGGTGACTGGCGAAACGCGGATGTGAGCGATTTCGAAATGGAATTTGCAGGTTCGCTGGATGATCTCCGCCACCGACTGATTGGGCAGCCGGTCGAAGAGTTCCTGGCCCGCGAGGATGTTTCGATCGTCCTGTCGGATCTGGCGCCGAGCTTGTTGTCGGATGACATTCTCGATTACGAGGAAAAGGACGATGAACTGCGGCAGCTCGCCCTGAGCAGCATTGTCCGGTGGCTTATTTCAGTAGGGGAGACGCCCAGCCCACTCGTGGAACGGGCTTGGGATATCTATGTCGAGGCAATCGCCACCATTGGAGATCAAATTGCGGAAGTGGCCCAAGACAATTCAAATGCGGCTGCGTGTGAGATGGCGGAAGCGATCCGGGATCTGATCGCTCTGGAGCCTTTCGAGGACCACACGGAGCTTGCCCGGGCGGTCACGCAGGTCGTGCGATACAGCATCGAGAATCAGGAATCCATGGGAAACCTGTTAGATTCCGACGAAGAGTGACCCCCTTTACCGTTGCGGGACGGTCACCTGCATCCCGGCGTTCAATCCCTCGGCAACTTCCGGCAGGATTCCCTTCTGCCGATAAATCGGCCAGACGATCCTGCGCAATCGCGGCAGCATGTAGGCGAATGCTCCGGCGCCGAGCAAGCAAACCGAGCCGCTGATCATGAGCGTGTGGGAAGCGCCGCCCCAAAGCGGATCGATCCCGCGGCTGAAATGACGGGCGGCCCAGCCGGCGGTAAGGTTGCCGAAGGGGGTCATGCCGATGAAGGCCATGGTGAAGAAGCTCATCACGCGGCCACGTTTGTCTTCCTCGGCGAGGGTTTGCAGGAGCGTGTTGCCCGAGGCAAAGGTCATCACCATTCCCCATCCGCCGAAGGCGAGAATGATCATCGACAGCCAGAGCCAGTTCGAGCAGCCGAAGGCGATCAGGGCGGCGCCAAAGACGGCGGCGGCGATCGCAATGATCCTGCCCAGTCCGACGACCGTTTTTCGACTGGCGAGATAGACCGATGCCGCGATCGCCCCCACGCCGCTGCTGCTCATGAGGATTCCCAGGACGGTATCACCGTGTTTTGCGCCGCCGAAGTGGCCGGCGAAAATCGGCATCAGCACGCTGATGGCTGGCGTGCCGGCGAAGCTGACGATGGCGAGCAGCGCCAGCAGCACGCGCATCGGGACGAATCGCCAGACATACCAGAATCCCTCGATCATCTCGGCGCGCACGCTTTTTGGCATTCGCGGCGGTCTGATATTGATGTGCATCGCCAGCAGTGCCGCGATGACCGCGATATAGCTGATCCCGTCGATCAGGAAACACATTCCTTCACCGACGAAGTGGATGATGAATCCCGCCGTCGCGGGGCCCAGCAGACGCGTGGTTTGAACCAACGTCGAGTTGAGCGCGATGGCGTTGGCGAGGTCTTCGGGGCCGGCGACCATTTCAACAATGAAGGACTGGCGGCCAGGTAGGTCGAGGGCATTGATCACCCCTTGAACGAATGCGAGAAAGACGATCTCCGGTGTCGTGATGATTCCGCGCAATGCGAGGAAGGCGAGAGCGAACGATTGCAGCATCGCCAAGGTTTGCGTGAAGACAAGCAGTTTTTGGCGATTCAAACGGTCAACCCAGACACCGGCGACGGGAGCGAGCAAAAAGAGCGGCAACTGGCCGACAAAGCCGACGACGCCGAGCCACCAGGCGTTGTGCGTGAGCCGATAGACCAACCAGACGGTGGCGACCTGCGTGAGAAAAGTGCCAATCAGGGAGATGAACTGGCCGCCGAAGTAGAGACGGAAATTGCGATGGCGCAAAGAGCGCGCGAGCTGGGAGAAGGGTCCTTTGCTCTCGGCGGGTTCATCCAGGAGAGGGGGAGACGGGCTGCTCGTTTCCACGGCGTCATGTTAGGCGAGGGTGTCGGACAGTGGAAAGGCATAAGATACTGGCATGATTCGTTGTGCGACTATTGACGATGTGCCGGCAATCGCGGGGATGATCCGGGAATTGGCGGAATATGAGCACCTGGCACATGAAGTGATGCTCGACGAGAAACTGCTGCGCGATCATCTGTTTGGCGAGCGGCCTTATGCGGAAGTGTTGGTGGCGGAGGCGGCCTGCGAAATCGTTGGGTTCGTGCTCTTTTACCATAATTACTCGACGTTTTTGGGGCGCCCAGGCATTTATCTGGAGGACTTGTTCGTGCGGCCGGCGTTTCGAAAACAGGGCCACGGCAAGGCGTTGCTCAAACAGGTGGCGAAGCTGGCGATCGAGCGCGGCTGTGGACGGCTCGAGTGGTCGGTGCTGGATTGGAACACGCCGTCGATCGATTTTTATTTGTCACTGGGAGCCAAGGCGATGGATCAATGGACAATCTACCGGGTTACGGGGGAAGAGTTAAAAAAGCTCGCCGCTCAATGACGATGGTCGAGGTATTCATATTTGGCGGGGGTTGCATGCGATTTAAGAAAAACTCCGTCTATCTGAGCGACCCCAGCGCCGCCCGCACATCGGCATGGACCGCCTGGATATCGCGATCGGCGTCGATCACCCGATACCGCTGGGGATTCTCCTTCGCCTGCGCAAGATAATTCGCTCGGACCTGCTGGTGATAAGCCGTCGGCCGCTGCTCGATCCGATCCTGAACTTCCACCGGTTGGAACTGATCCGGAAACGGCAGCACGAACTTGGGCTTGAGCCGCTTGAAACTGGCCTCGACGGGCATATCGAAGATCAATGTCAAATCAGGCCAGCGGCCCTTGATGGCAGCCTCGCCGACAGCGCGGATTTCCTCGGAGGCCAGCCCATCGCCGCCAAGTTGATAGCTCAGCGTGCTGGAAACGAAGCGATCGCACAAAACGACTTTTCCTCTCGCCAGAGCCGGCTCGATCAGTTCGCTCATCATTTGGGCGCGGGCGGCCATGTAGAGGAGCATTTCGCAGCGCATGGCGATGTCGACGTTCTCCGGGTCGAGCAAGATTCCGCGGATCAGCTTGCCGACGCGCGTTGTGCCGGGATCGTGAACCAGCGTTACCGGCTCGCCGGCGGCCTCAAGCTGGTCGCGCAGCAGCCTTGCCTGGGTGCTTTTGCCGCAACCCTCGCCGCCATCAAAGACAATGAATTTGCCGCGGAGGAAGTTCATGTTTGCAAATCAGAGAAGCCCGGGAAAGTCCCGCATGTACATGGGGAGCCGCGATCCGTCAATGAAATCATACCATGCCACCTGACCCGTGCTTGACCGACGATGCACGCCAGTCTTACATTCATCCACATGCCACTCCCCGAGAAGCTCTCGTCCCTGCAATTGAAGTTCACTTCTCTTTTCGGCTCCGGTGGAAAAATCCACATGGTCCGCGCGCCCGGGCGCGTCAATCTCATCGGCGAACACACCGATTACAACGACGGTTTTGTGTTTCCGATGGCCATTGCCCCGGAGGTGACGATCGTCTGCCGCGCCCGCGATGACGGCAAGGTGAGATTCATATCGACCGTCTTTCCCGACCAGACCGTCGAGTTTTCAGTCAATCAAAAAATCGCACCCGGCGAGCCCAAGTGGGCGAACTACATTCGCGGCGTGGCCGCCGAGCTGATCGGCGCGGGCGTTCCGCTGGCGGGCATGGATGCGATGCTCTCCAACACACTGCCCGTTGGCGGCGGGCTCTCCAGCAGCGCGGCCATTCTGGTGGCGACGGGTCTTTCTCTTCTCACGCTTTCGGGCACGACAATGGATCCCAGCCGGCTCGCTTTGATCGCCCAAAAGGCCGAGCATGAATTCGCCGGCGTGCCCAGCGGCATCATGGATCAAACCATTGTCGCCAGCGGCCGGGCCGGCCACGTCATGCTGCTGGACTGCCGCGATCTCTCCAAACATTACGTGCCTCTGGATAAGCGCGAGATCAATGTCGCGGTCGTCAACAGCATGGTGAAACACGAACTCAGCGGCGGCGAGTATGGCGAGCGGCGAAAGCAGTGCGAGCAGGGTGTGGCCTTCTTCCAAAAGCACGATCCATCGATCAAGGCGCTGCGCGACGTGAAGATGAGCCAGCTTGAGGCCGCCAAATCCGCTCTCGATCCCATCGTTTATCGCCGGTGCAGACACGTCATCGGCGAAAACGCTCGAACGAGCGAAGCCGCCGCCGATCTGGGCAAGCGCCATTACGAGGAAGTGGGTGAGAAGATGGTCGCCAGCCACAACAGCCTGCGCGATGATTACCAGGTGAGTTGTGCCGAGCTGGATTACCTTGTTGAGGCCGCGATGGAAGTAAAGGGCGTTTACGGCGCGCGCATGACCGGCGGCGGCTTTGGCGGATGCATCGTCGCGCTGGTGCAGCCCAGGGCGGTAGAGCATTTCACCAGCACGGTCGAAGCCAGCTACAAAAAGCAATTCGGCATCCACCCCGGCATCTTCGTCACCGACGCGATGGGGGGAGCGAGCGTGCTGGCATAGCACCGGTGGAAATTCGAATGTCGAATTTTTGGGCTGGCCACGCGATTTTTCCTGACGATGCAGATGTCCAACCCTCTCCGCGACATTCTCCTGAAACTGTGCAGTCGCGAGGATCTGACGCGCGATGAAGCGCGCGAGGCGTTCACCTATCTCATGAGCGGGCACGCCAGCGAAGCGCAGATCAGCGGATTGCTCGTGGGGCTGGCGGCCAAGGGGACCACCGTGGACGAACTGGTCGGCGCGGCAATGGTCATGCGCGAGAAAGCCTTGACCATCAATTGCGATCCCGGGGCGGGTGTGGTCCTGGACACCTGCGGCACCGGCGGCGATGTGCGCGGCACGTTCAACATCTCGACCGCCGCCGCAATCATCGCCGCCGCGGCCGGCGTGAAAGTCGTGAAGCATGGCAACCGATCGGCCAGCGGTAGGAGCGGCTCGGCCGATGTTCTGGAAAAATTGGGGCTTCGATTGGAACTCACCGATCAGCAGATGCGCAATTGCCTGGATCGAGCAAACATTTGCTTCGCATTCGCTCGAAATCACCATCCCGCCATGAGGCACGTCGCCGCGGCGAGATCGTCGCTTGGCGTTCCGACGATTTTCAATCTGCTGGGACCGCTCACCAATCCCGCCCGGGCCAGGCACCAGTTGCTTGGCGTTTTTGCCCCTGAGCTCACCGATCGCCTCGCCGCAGTGTTGCTGGCGCTGGGAAGCGAGCGGGCGTGGGTGGTGCATGCCGACGATGGTTTGGATGAAATCTCCACGCTGGGCCCGACGCGCATCAGCGAGTTGAAGGACGGCCACGTGACGACTTGGCATCTCGACGCAAAATCCCTTGGCCTGCCGTACGCCCGGCTGTCGGATCTTCAGGTTGAATCGACCGAGGCCGCCGCCGATGCGTTGCTGGGCATCGTCCGCTGTGAGCGTGGGCCACGGCGCGATATCGCCCTGCTCAACGCCGCCGCCGCCCTGGTTGTTTCCGGCACCAGCGCCGATTTGCCGCACGGCTTATCCATCGCCGCCGAGGCGGTCGATGATGGGAGGGCGTCTCAAACGCTGGAAGCCTTGATCCATTGCTCGCGTGAATAGACGCGGCTCCTGACCGATTCCGCTGAGTTCCAGGTCTTCTTGCGTTTGCAAAAAGAGCTTGCAATCTCACTATTTATCGGGCTTTACAGCAAAATCCGCACGCAGATTGCTGATTTTATCTATACGAATCCCCGGTGGATCGGCTAGGCTAGTGTGGCTGGAGGGTAGACGCGCCCGCGTCGGCCGGAGGTTACGACGCTGGTTCTGGATGGGAAATTGGTCCGGAAAGCAGCGCCCTAGAGGTAGATTTGATGTCCCAATTCCAGCAGTCATCCGCGCTCGGGATGCACTTGAGCTGCGCCGCGGTTGGTTCCCCCCAGCCAGACTGGCGCGGCACGCCCCGCCGGGTGGATCTGCATTGCCACAGCGACGCCAGCAACCGAACAGGCGAAGCCACCCTCAACGCGATCGGCTGCCCCGAAAGCTTCAGCCCCCCCGCCGCCGTGTATGAACAGGCGCGTAATCGCGGCATGGATTTCGCCGCCCTCACCGATCACGACACCATCGCCGGCGCTTTGCGCATCGCCCATCTGCCGGATGTACTGGTTGGCGAAGAGCTCTCCTGCTGGTTTCCCGAGGATCATTGCAAGATGCACGTGCTGGTCTACGGCATCAATCAAGCCCATCACGAAAAACTGCAATCGCTGGCGAAGAACATCTACAATGTGGCCGATTATATCGAACGCAACCAACTCGCTCACAGCGTGGCGCATCCCATTTATCGTCAGAACGATCGGCTCGAGCGCTGGCACGTGGAGCGTCTGCTGCTGATGTTCAAGGGATTCGAATGTCTCAACGGCGCACACAGTGGACTGCATCGCGAGGCGTTCGAACCTTTGCTAGATCATCTGGATCAGAAGGAAATCTCCCGGCTTTCAGACACGCATAACCTGATTCCCCGCTGGCCCGAGCCATGGAAAAAGGCGCGCACCGCCGGCAGCGACGACCACGGGCTGCTCAATATCGGGCGGACCTGGACGGAATTCCCACCCACCACTGGCACGATTGACCAAGTGCTGCATTACTTGCGGATCGGCGCCTGCCGGCCGGGTGGCGAGGCGGGCAGCAGCCCGAAGCTGGCCCACACCTTCTACAGCGTGGCGGTGCGGTACTACACGCGGCAAATGCTCACGCCTGGTCGCTCGCCTAATTTTGTGACGGCGTTGCTGCAAACGATCGTCGGCGAAAGGCCCGCGCCGACCAAAACAGAGCTGGTTCGCTATGCCATCAAGCGAAAGCTCAAGAAGGTCGGCCGGCGAATCAGCCAGCCGTTTCGCCGCGAGCCTGAGCCGATCGCCGGTACCGCCGTTCTCAAAAGTTTGTTCCTTAAGTCCGCGCGGAAGCATTTCGGCGATTTTCCGGCCCTGCGCGACATCCTTCAGAAGGGATTGCCACCCCTGGGCGAACACGAGGACATGTTCGCGCTGGTAGGCGAGATCAATCGTGATGTCACCGCTGGCGTCGCCGCCGCGCTGGCGCGGTGCGTTGATGACGCCAGCTTCACGGGCTTGTTCGACACGATTGGTGCCGCGATCGCGCATCAATTCGTCCTGCTTCCCTACTACTTCACCTGCTTTCACCAAAACAAGGAACGGCACCTGCTCCGTGAAATCACACGGCAACATCAGCCCAAGACCGCCGGTAATCTGCGCGTCGGTCTCTTCACTGATACCCTCGATGAGATCAACGGCGTCGGCCGGTTCATTCGCGACATGGGCGAGCAATCCAAACGGCTGGGCCGGCAGCTCACCGTTCACACCTGCATCGAAAAGCCCCCCGAGGGCAGCAGTGCCATCGCGCCGGGCTTGAATCGCAAAAATTTCGTGCCGCTTCTCTCGCGCCAGATGCCTTTCTACAGCGAACTCAAGTTGAACCTTCCACCGCTGCTGGAGATTCTGGAATGGGCTGATCGCCAGCAGTTTGATGCGATCCACGTGTCCACTCCCGGGCCGATGGGATTGTGCGGGTGGGTGGTTTCCAAGATGTTGCGCGTGCCGCTGCTGGGCACCTATCACACCGATTTCCCCGCGTACGTCGAGAACCTCACGGGCGATCATCGCGTGACCAACGGCACGATCGCCTACATGGAATGGTTCTACGGCCAGATGGCGAGGGTCTTTTCCCGCAGCCGCGAATACCTGTTTAACCTGCGCGATCTGGGCATCTCCGATGACAAATTGCGGACTATCCTTCCGGGCGTGAACACCGACAAATTCAATCCAATTCACGCCACCGATGACAATGGCGCGTTGTGGAAGAGCATGGGAATCGACCAGCCGCACCGGCTGTTGTATGCCGGCCGCGTGAGCGTCGAGAAAAACCTGCCGCTGCTTGCCAGCGCGTTTGAGCTGTTGTGCAAAGAGCGCAGCGATGTGGCGTTGGTGGTTGCCGGCGATGGCCCGTACCTGCCGGAGATGCGCACGCGGCTGGCGAACTTGCCGGCCCGCTTTCTGGGATATCAGAATGACCACCAGCTCGGGCGGCTCTACGCCAGCAGCGATCTGTTCGTGTTCCCCTCACGCACGGACACGCTGGGCCAGGTCGTTATGGAAGCCCAGGCCTCGGGTCTGCCGGTACTGGTGAGTAACGAGGGTGGCCCCAAGGAAATGATGTCGGACGGATTGAGCGGGCTATCGCTTCCCGCGAGCGATCCGGCGGTATGGTCGCGCGCGATCGATGCACTCCTGAATGACCAGCCGCGTCGCCAGCGCATGGCCCGCAACGCCCCGCATCGGATGGCTCGCCACTCTCTGGCGCGCACGTTCGAGAGCTTTTGGACGGAACATCTTCTCGCCGTCGAGCCAGACGCCTGTTCCTCAGCAGCGCCGGCGACGCCCGCGACAGCGGTTTCTACCCCGGCTTGAGCGATCGGGGTTGACGCAATCGCGCTTGATGCAATCGTGATTGACGAAATTGCCCTTGATGCAAATCCCGCCCGATGCGGCACCTTCCGACGCAAATAATCATTTCATGTTGATGCAGGAGCCTTTGCCGTGCTCGGGAAAATGCTGCGTCAGTTGTGCCACATCTCCGTAGGTCACAAGCTGCGGCTGCGTGTAACAACGCTGGGCTGGCTGTGACTCGGACTGAGGCTTGACCTGACTTTGAATTGAATCTTGCATGTACGCTCCAGTAAAAGGCCGCTCGATAAAGTTGGTCCCTAATGCGGCGCGGGTGGGTTCATAGACGAAGCAACTCGGCTTTGCAACCGCGATCGCACCTGTTTTCTTCTAAAATCGGCACGGAATACGGCCAATTCACATGACGCAAAGTTCCGAGGACGCAATTCTCATCGCTTGTTCCACGCTTGAGCCCAGTGCGGAGCAACGCGAACGGTTGGGCAAAGCATGCCAAAATGCCGCGGTTGACTGGCATCTGGTCTATGCGGCGGCGGTCCAACACAAGGTCGCGCCCCTGGTTTATCAAAATTTAAAAAGATTTGAGCCGCTCATCGGCTCCATTCCGCAAAATGTCGTCGGCGATTTCAACCGGATTTCGCGGCAAAACAGCGTGCGGAATCTCCTCGCCGCCGACGGACTCGGCCGACTCGCCGCATATTTTCGCGATCACGCGCACGACCTTTTGCTTTTGAAGCACACCGCCCATTATTTTCGACACAAAGCGCTATACGACCTGACGATGTCGGTTGACATGGATCTTGTCATCCGACCAAGCGCTGAAGCCGCGGATATCGCCGGGCCGCCTTATTTATGGTCGGAATACGGCGTAACGGATGCAACGTGGAAGATCGTGGATGAAGTAGTGGCCTGGAACGATCCTCGGCTGCGGCTCCTGAACCTCGAGATTGACAACCGCCTGCACCACGATGTCGTGTGGAACGGCGTGATTCCGATGGATTTCCGTGGAATTTGGAATGACTCCGACGTGTATCTGATCAACGGGCAATCCGTCCATGTCCCGCGGATTTCTGACCTGATCGTCATGACCGCAATCAATATCTTCCGCAAGCCGTTCCTCCGGCTGCGGAACATCGTCGAGATTCACGAGCTGATCCGCCTGCAGAGTCCCTTCGATTGGGAAACGCTCTCGGAGAAAGCCCGTTCTTCCCGGTGTGCTTCGCTGGTTTATTCCGCCTTGGTGGCAACGCGAGCAATTCTGGCAAGTGATTTCGGCGATAACGATCTGAAGTTGCTCAAGCCGGCGGCATTCAGAACGCGGGCGATCGCTCTTATCAACCGGCAGATTGCCCCGTGCGATACATGCCGGCCGACCTCTTGGATCGAGCGCGTGCTGGGCTGGCGACGAGGCATGACAGACCTTGCGCGACGACTTCTGGCCATGGATCCTGCGCAAATTGCGCGGTTCTTCTGGTTTCGAATCTTTTTGAGGCGGATTGCGCGGGTCATCAAACATTGAGGCACGGCATCAGCGACCCGCAAGATCCGCCTCCACCATTCGCACAACATCGGGAAGGAGAGTCAGTGACCGGCGTCGCTGGAGTGAGCGAACGGGCAGAATTCCTGCAAGCTGGCTGGACTGGCGAAAATGAGCCGCATCGGTTGAGGTCGCGCGCAGCAGCGGGAGGACGAACGAGTGTTGCACGATCGACATGAACGCCTGTCGCGCGGGGAGCGGCTCGATTCGTTCGGCTTCGCCATCGCTTAGAACATATAAAGCCCGCAGCGGCAAAGGTCCGTCGGGAAATGGCGAGGTGAGCCGGCGGGCGCGCTTATCATAATCCGGCAGGAGCCGGGGCAGATCTTCGCTTTGCCCTCCCAATTGCTCGGCGGCCTCGGGAAATAGCTTGAGCTGAGGAAAGCCCGGGTACGTCAGCGGCGCGCTGAGCGCATCAACGCCAACGGGCACAATGTCGTCGGCAACAAGCATGTGCCCGCGAACATGGAAGGCCGCCGCGAGCGTCGATTTTCCTTTCCCCTTCTCGGCGAGAAAGGCGACGGCCAGCCCGCCGATCGCAACCGCGCTGGCGTGCAAAACCAGCAACCCTCGCTGGTGGAGGAGCGTGGCGAGTACCGGACCCAAGAGAAAAAGCCGAAGGGCAATGTCCTGCACGCCCACGGCAGGTTCGACCAAGATTTCCCGCCCATTACGAACCAGGAACCGCCCCCCCTCCTCGAAATTCAACAAAATCTCGCGCGGCGATGCCCATGAGTTTTCGCCACCCGTGGCGTCCGTTGGCTTGGCTATGGAGATCGAGGCAACGCGAATCACCAGGTCGGAAATCTGCTGGTCGGCGGCGAATTGGACCGCCGAATCAGCTATGAGTTCTGGCAATTCCAGCTCTGATGCCACGCGCAACCCATAGACTTGATAGCGGTGCATC
>Ga0302326_10008417_pt1 | contig 22748 bp, 18 predicted proteins | sample Palsa_T0_3_FD_202264 | JGI IMG/M metagenome (GOLD analysis project Ga0302326, IMG submission 202264) | Peat permafrost microbial communities from Stordalen Mire near Abisko, Sweden - Palsa_T0_3 | ecosystem: Environmental > Terrestrial > Soil > Palsa > Peat permafrost | place: Sweden: Abisko... | reverse complement strand
CTGTCAAAGGGCTACCAGCCATTGCGGCGCCCGCGCCAGCGCCGGCTCTTCACGATCGCCAACCAGAAGGGCGGCGTCGGAAAAACCACGACCGCGGTGAACCTGGCGGCGGCGCTGGCCGTCCAAGGCCTCAAGGCTCTGGTCATCGATCTCGACCCGCAGGGCAACGCGAGCACCGCGCTGGGTATCACCGAACGGCACGCGGGGACGCCGTCCTCGTACGAAGTCTTGCTCGGTGAGATCTCTCTGCAAGCGGCGATGCGGCAGAGCCCGCACAGCGAGCGACTGTTCTGCGTGCCGTCCACCATCGACCTGGCCGGCGCGGAGATCGAACTGGTGAGCATGGTGGCACGGGAGAACCGGTTGCGGACGGCGTTGGCTGAACTCGATAGCGCCGACTTCGATTTCGTCTTCATCGACTGCCCGCCATCGCTAGGCCTGCTGACCATCAATGCTTTGGTCGCTGCACCCGAGGTGCTGATCCCGATCCAGTGCGAGTACTACGCGCTGGAGGGAGTGTCGCAATTGATGAACAACATCGAAATGGTGAAGGCCCACCTGAACCCGGGGCTGGATGTCAGCACCGTGATCCTCACGATGTACGACGGGCGGACCAAGCTCGCCGACCAAGTCGCCGACGAAGTTCGCCGCTACTTCGGGCCGAAGGTTCTGCGCACCGTCATCCCGCGCAGCGTAAAGGTCTCCGAAGCACCCGGCTACAGCATGACCATCATCGATTACGATCCCGGTTCGCGCGGTGCGATGAGTTACCTCGACGCCAGCCGTGAACTCGCCGAGCGTGGTCACTCAGCACCCGATGAGGGGGGACACGAATGAGCCAGCCGTCACGTAGAAAAGGCGGCCTCGGCCGAGGCCTGGCGTCACTGATTCCGACCGGACCGGCGGAGGCCGGCGAGGACCCGACCCCGGGCGGACCGCGGCTGGGCGCGGCGGCTGCCGACGTGATGTTCGGTGGACCTACACCTCCGGGCGCTCCGACCGATATCGGCGCGGTCTACCGCGAGATTGATCCGGCCCTCATCGAGCCGAACCCGCGCCAGCCGCGCCAGGTGTTCGACGAGGAAGCCCTCTCCGAACTCGTGCACTCGATCCGCGAGTTCGGCCTCATGCAGCCCATCGTGGTGCGGGCGCTGGACGCCAAGACGAGCGGCCCGCGCTATCAACTCGTCATGGGGGAGCGGCGGTGGCGCGCTGCGCAGACCGCCGGCCTGACCGCCATTCCCGCGATCGTTCGGGAGACCGCCGACGACAATCTGCTGCGCGATGCCTTGCTGGAAAACATCCACCGAGCGCAACTGAATCCCCTGGAAGAGGCCGCGGCTTATCAGCAGTTGCTCGACGAGTTCGACGTCACCCACGACGAACTCGCTGCCCGGATCGGTCGATCGCGCCCGTTGATCTCCAACATGATCCGCTTGCTCCGCTTGCCGATCGCCGTCCAGCGCCGGGTCGCGGCGGGCGTGCTGTCCGCCGGTCATGCGCGCGCACTCCTGTCGCTAGAGGGAGGATCCGAAGCCCAGGAAATTCTTGCCGCGCGGATCGTCGCCGAGGGACTTTCGGTGCGGGCCACCGAGGAGGCGGTCACGCTCGCCAATCGAAGCGAGCCCGGACAGCCGGCGGCACCGCGGCGCAAGCCGATCAGCATGCCCGGGTTACAGGACGTCGCCGAACGGCTCTCCAGCGCCTTCGACACCCGCGTCACGGTCAGCCTAGGAAAGCGCAAGGGCAAGATTGTGGTCGAGTTCGGTTCAGTGGACGATTTGCAACGAATTGTCGACCTCATGAACTCGGCGAAGAGCTAACCACCTATACCAGACCGTTACGTCACTGTGACAATGCGCGAGTTCGGGCGGCGCTGATATGCCGTATAGAACCGAATCCTGCTGTGCGCCAGCCAGTTTGACTGCCCAGACGCCGACGGGCCGGTTTCGGGTGGTCGTCGGACCCGAAACGGGTGCGCGGCGCCGCGATCAGATCTCCGACGCTTGCCGGATCGAGTCTCGCGGTCGTTCCCGTCCGGAGGGTAGGCTCACTGCGGGGTGGGAGTACCACCCCACTCGCGGGGAAGCCGGACCGACACGGACCGCAAGGGCCTCGATGGCCTCGCCGCACGGAGGCCCAGGAGTCTAGTGACTGCTCGAATCACACCGCTGCGACTCGAAGCCTTCGACCAGCTACCCAAGCACGCGCGCCGCTGCGTCTTCTGGGAAGTGGACCCCGCGACGCTCGGCAAAGACAACCAACTCGCCGATCCGGAATTCGAGAAGGAAGCATGGCTGTCGATGGTCATGCTGGAATGGGGATCGTGTGGCCTACTGGCCACGGCGACCCCGACCGAGAGTGAACACGCCGAGCCGGCCTGCCTGGGTTACGCGTTCTACGCCCCCCCGAGCACTGTGCCGCGGGCGCACCGGTTTCCCACCGCGCCGGTATCGGCCGACGCCGTGTTGCTGACCTCGATGCGGGTGGAGCCCGGCCCCGCCGCCGACGAGCTGCCGTACAGCCTCGTCGCGCGCGTCGTCGAGCAACTGGTTCGACGTGGCGTGCGGGCATTGGAGGCGTTCGGCCGCACCGAGAGCGTTGCCGAACTGATCAACTCGCCGGAGGCCGAGCCCGACCTGCAACCCGTGCTCGAGGTGCTGGGGGACTGCTCGGCCGAACACTGTGTGATCGACGCGGACTTCCTGCTCGACGTGGGATTCGTTGTCGTGTCCCCGCATCCGTACTTTCCGCGGCTTCGGCTCGAGCTGGATAAGGGTCTGGGCTGGAAGGCCGAAGTCGAAGCGGCATTGGAGCGACTGCTGGAAGTGGCATCGCTGCAACAGCCCGTCGCTGTGGGCGCTTCGGCGGGATCGTCGGCTAAGAGCCGCTGATCCGGCCGGCCTGTTCGACGGACAACTCGTGCGCCAGCAATTCGGCGAAGGTGAACGTACCGGTGGGCCGATCGTTCTTGCCGAGCAGGTACAGCCGTTTGACCGCCGCGAGAATTCCCTCGGCGATCGCGTCGCGGGTCTGCGTGGTGATCAGCAGCCCCCGGTCCCGCGGGTTGGTGATGTAGCCGACGTCAACCTGGACGGTGGGCATCCGAGTCAGCCGCAGCAGATCCCAGGTGCGGCCGTGAGTGCGGCAATCGCGTAAACCGGTGCGTGCCACCACTTCTCGCTGGATGAAATCGGCCAGATTGCGGCCGATGGTGGACACCGAGCCATGGGAGTTGCCGAAGTGGAAGGAGGCGACGCCGTTGGCCGACGGGCTGGGCTGTGTCTCACACCGCAGGCTGAGCATCAAGTCGGCGCCGACGGCATTCGCGGTCGCGGCGCGTTCGGCATCCGCCGGGCTGCGGTTGGTCGGGCGGGACAGGAACGTCTCCATGCCGATCGCCGTCATCCGGCCCTCGAGCCGACTTGCCAAGTCCCACAAGATATCTGCTTCACTGATCGGCCCAGCGGGCCCGTGCGCGATCACACCGCGGTCGGTGCCGCCGCGGCCCGGATCGATGATGATCCGCTTGCCCGACAGCTTCGGGCCGGACCGGCGGACGAGTTCCTCCTCGCGGATCGCATGCAAGGAACCGCCGGTTACCCGAGAACTGAGAAAGTACAAGGAGCGCAACGTTTCCGGGCCGCAGATGCCGTCGGCGTACAACCCGGACTCGCGCTGGTAGGACATCAACCCGTTGTGGGTCTGCAAGCCGAAATAGCCGTCGACCAGACCGGTGTAGAAACCGAGGTCCTGCAGCCGGGCTTGCAGCGTGGCGACATCGTCGCCGTACATCGGCGCGCCGAACTGGTGATTCAGCGTCCGGGCACCCAACCGATAAGAGGCTTCCTTCAGCGCGCGGTAGGTGGCTTCGCCGACGACGCCGTCGACCAGCAGCCCGCGGTGTTGCTGAAACGCCCGCACCGCATGGTCGAGTTCTTCGTCGAAGACATCGACCGCGACGTGCCGGCCGGTGTCGAGGTCCGCGTCGGTGCCATCCAGATGGCCAAGTGCGGTCAGCGAGGCCCGGATCTCGGTGACCGCTGCGCTACGGTCGCCGCAACGTAACGCTTCACCAGCGCCGCGATGCGGTCTCGCCATTCCAAAGCCTCCGGTAAGCGGGTGTGAGCACCCTGCCGCTTTATTGACAGGCTTGGCGATATTGTCTCAGACACCCGGCGATTTCAGGAAAACGCCAGGCGAACCGAGCCGATCTTCGGCGAACTATCCCAGGCCGGGAACGGCGTCGGAAAGCTCGCGCAACAGTGCCGCTTTGCCTTTGGCGCCGACGATCCGTTTGACCGGCTCTCCGTCCTTGAACAAGATCAGCGTCGGGATCGACACGACGTCGAAGTTGCGGGCGGTCTCGGGGTTCGCGTCGACATCGAGTTTCGCGACGGTGAGTTGGCCGGCTTTGTCGGCGGCGATTTCGGCCAACACCGGGGCGACCATCTTGCACGGCCCGCACCAGGTCGCCCAAAAGTCAACCAGCACAGGCGTACTGCTGGACAGCACGTCGCTTTTGAAAGAGGCGTCGGAGACGTCGACGGTTGCGCCGTCGGACTCGGTATGCGTCATCGCTCATTACTCCAATCACAGGGTGGCCGCCGCCGAAGTTTCGGCGGGTTGGGTTTGTGTCCGTTCGGCCGGTTCGGCATGGTCCTCGAGCCAGCGCTCCGCGTCGATGGCCGCCGAGCAGCCGGTGCCCGCCGCCGTGACGGCCTGCCGATAGGTGTGGTCGACGAGGTCACCGGCGGCAAACACGCCGTCCACCGAGGTGAAGGTGGTGTTGCCGACGACCCGTACGTAGCCGGCGTCGTCTAGGTCCACCTGGCCGCGCACCAGCGCGGAACGCGGGTCGTGGCCGATGGCGACGAATACCCCGGTCACCGGCAGGGTCGACTCGTCGCCGGTCTCGGTGTTCGTCAGCCGCAGACCGGTCACGGTGGTGTCGCCTTCGACGGCCTCGACCTTGCTGTTGGTGACGAACTTGATCTTGTCGTTGGCCTGCGCCCGCTCGAGCATGATGCGCGATGCCCGGAATTCGTCCCGACGATGCACCAATGTGACGCTGCGGGCGAATTTGGTCAGGAAGGTGGCCTCTTCCATCGCCGAGTCGCCGCCGCCGATCACGGCGATGTCTTGATCGCGGAAGAAGAAACCGTCACAGGTGGCACACGAGCTGACGCCGCGGCCGAGCAGTTCCTGCTCACCTGGCACGTGCAGATAACGCGCGGCGGCACCCATGGCGAGGATGACGGCGCGGGCCTGCAGGGTTTCCCCCTCGGACGTGGTCACCGATTTGACCGGCCCGTCCAGCGATACCGACTCGACGTCTTCCATCCGCAGTTCCGCGCCGAATCGCAGTGCCTGCTCGCGCATCTGGTCCATCAGTTCGGGTCCGAGAATGCCCTCTCGAAAACCCGGGAAGTTCTCGACCTCGGTCGTGGTCATCAGGGCGCCGCCGAACGAGGTGCCTTCGAAAACCACCGGCGCCAATTGCGCACGCGCCGCGTAGAGCGCAGCCGTGTAACCGGCAGGTCCGGAGCCGATGATGATCACATCGTGGACTGTGGTGGACGAGGTCATCCGAGCCTTTCCTGCTTTTCGTTGCTTCTGCAGCGCTAGAACGCCAGGGTAGGCGGTGCTGTTCCCGCGACCTTACGGGCGGTGGACGGTCCTGTCAGCCGACAGGCCGGTATCGACGGAGCTGCAGGTGGGCGCCACCGCGAGCGCCGAAACCGCGCCCGGCGCATCGGCGGGCAACAGCAGCAGTACGGCTGGGCGGCCGGCGATCTCGATCGGACGCGCGCCCAGCACGTGGGCGTCCGCCGGGTACCCCAGCCCCGCCAGACACGAAGCGCGGCGATGCGGGTCGGTCAGCGCCCCGAGGTCGGCTGGGTCGTCGAGCAGGGCGAGGAGCTGCTGATCCGAGAGCGGGATCGTCACTGGCGGGCGTGACACGGTGATGTGCTCGATGGTGGTAGGCCGGCTCGGAGTGGAATCCGGCGTCGTGACCAGCGCCCTGGTGCCGAGCCATACCGCGACAGCGACCGCGACCAGTCCGGTTGCCGCGACGGCCGACCGGGCCGGGCGGGGGAGACCGCCGCGCTCGACGGTGTGCTGCGCGCGCAGCGTGCCGCCGATTCGGTCGACGGTGTCCGCATCGACGTCTGGTGCCGACGACGGGTCGGCGCCCAGCGCAGCGACCTCACGACGGACGCGGTTCAGCGCATCCAGGCTCTGCCGAGCCACGGGATTGGCGCGGACCTTCTTACGCAGCCGGGCGGCGGTGTCGTCGTCAAGCAAACCGGCCTGTAAGTCGGCGAGGGTCTCCACGGTCAGCGGCGGATCGGTGCCCGCGTCGTCGTCCATCACGCTCATTGTCCGTCATACGGCTGAACAGCTCGGACAATGCGTCCGCTCGGCAGGACATGAGACCGATAGTGAGTTTAGACTCAGAGGAAGCTGAGGATTCTTCAGTTTCTAGGGGCGAACTGAGCGGCGTGGATTCCCGGACACGCCGCGCCGACGCGAAACAGCACCGGTAAACCACGTCAGGAGGACGCGGTGACGGGACTCGCCCCCCTGAAATTTATCGACCGCGCGCAGCTTCATGCTCCAGCGGAGCTGCCGCCGGCCAATGCGGCCGAGCAGCAGTATCGATGGCTGATCGAGCACAGCCCCGTCGCCATCTGCGTTCATGCCGACGGCCGCTGCGTCTACGCCAACCAGACGCTCGTGCGCAAGATGGGAGCCCGCTCGGCCGACCAGCTGCTCGGGCGCAAGATCACCGACTTCGTCCACCCGGATTCGCTGGCCGCAGTGCGCAGGCAGATCGCCGCGCGGCAGCACGACGGAGATGTGAGCCCACCCCTCGAGCTGGTGGTCGTCACCCTGGACGGGATGACGCGTGAGGTGGAAGCGCTGGCCATCAGGACGCAGTGGGAGGGTCGGCCCGCTCACAAGGTGGTGTTCCGGGACGTCGGCCCCCAGAAAGCCACCGAAGCGAGCTTGCGCTTCCAGGCGGCCTTGGTCGATCACGTCAGCGACGCCATTATCTCCACCACCACGACTGGCTTTGTGACCAGCTGGAATCCCGCTGCTGAGGCGATCTACCACCGCTCAGCAGTCGACGCCTTGGGCCTGCCGATCGGCGACGTCGTTGGGACCGACCTCGATCTGGGCGCGATCGTCGCCGCCGGGGGCGTGGTGTCGGCCACCCATCACGCCGGTGACGGCTCGGAGCGGGCGGTGCGCGTCTCGGTCTCCCGGATGGCCGACGGATACGTCGTCTTGTGCGCAAACCTGACGGCCCTGCGGCGTATCGAGCAGCAGTGCCAAACTGTCGTGGCCGCCCTGCAAGAGGGAGTCGTCGTCATCGCGGCAGACGGGTCGATCGAATCGGTCAACCCGGCGACGCTGCGCATTTTCGGCGGCCCTCTGACGGGAGGAGTCAGCCCCGTCGAATTCGCGAAAGTGGCCGACGTGCCGGTATACGACGCGGACGGTCGGCTACTCACGTGGGACCAGCGCCCGGTCATGGAGATCCTCAAGCGCACCCCGCGCCGCGGCCGCATCTACGGTCTCGACCGGTTCAGCGATGGCGAGCGGATCTGGGTCTCGATCAACTGGTCGCTGCTTGACCCCGGCGATCCGGACCGGTCGTCGGTATTGATGTCGATCGTCGACATCACCGATCAGCACAATGCCCATCAGCAGCTCGCTTACCTGGCCACCCACGATGTGTTGACCGGGCTGCCCAACCGCGCCCACCTGGTGGGTTTGATCAACGATGCGATCGGGTCTGCCGAATACCGTTGGGGCGCAGTCCTTTTCATTGATCTCGACAAGTTCAAAGCCATCAACGACGAGCTTGGTCACCACGCGGGCGACACGGTCCTCGAAGTCGCCGCGCAGCGACTTCGGGCGGCCTTAGGCCCCAGTGACGTTGTCGGCCGCGTCGGCGGCGACGAGTTCGTGGCGCTGCTGGCTGCGCCGATACAGCGCGCCAAAGTCAACGCCCTGATCAGGCGGTTACATACGGCGCTGCGCAGGCCGATCCGCGTCCCCGGCGTCAGTGCTTGCGCACCGACGAGCCGGGTCAATATCAGCGCCAGCATCGGCGTCGTCGCCGTGCGTCCCGACGAGCAGCGCTGTGCCGCGGAGATGTTGCGCGCTGCCGACGCTGCGATGTACCGGGCCAAGACCACCGGCGAGGCGACGTGCCACTTCGGCGACGTCACTGAGGCAAAAGGAAAACGACCGAAGCCGCGCGCCACGCCCGCAACCAGCCCGGACCTGAATCGCGGCTAGCTGGCGGGGCGACGGGTGTCGCTGTGTAGATAGCCGAGAATCGCGGCGAGGCGGGCCCGCCCGCGGGCGCAGCGACTTTTGACGGTGCCCTCGGCTACGCCGAGCATCCGGGCGGTGTCGGCCACCGAGTAGCCGTGCATGTCGACCGCCACCACCGCGGCGCGTTGTTCGACGGGCAGGTGCATCAGGGCCCGCTGCACCGCGATCGCCGTCTCGATCTGTGCGGTTCGGTCCGACACGGGATGGACGTCGTCGAGCGCGACCGTGGCGTAAATTTTGTTGCGGCGCAGCCGATCCAAGCAGGCATTGACCACAATGCGGTGCAGCCAGCTGCTGACCGCGGCATCGTGGCGAAAGGAGCCGGCACCGCGATGAGCCGAGACCATGGCCTCCTGCAACGCGTCCTCGGCATCCTCAGCGCTGCGGCTGGTCAACCGGGCAACCCGGTGCAGGTGTCGATGGTGGCGGTAGAACAACTGCTCGAAAGCGTAGCGGTCACCCGCTACATGAGCAGCCAACAATTCTGCGTCGCTGCGTTGTTCTGCCACGGCCGGACATTAACGAATCGCCGGTTGCCCGGCACTTCACCCGATGGGTCGCTCTGTCAGCCTGTTACGACTTGGCCTGCACGGTGAGGTCAGAGATGCTGGTGCGGCTCTCGCCGTTGGTGGTTCCCAGCGTCGGAATCCACACCAGCAGATAGGAAGTGGGCGACGACCCGTTGACCGGAATGCTGTTGTGGCCGGGGTGCACTGCGACGGGTTGGCTCAGCGCGGTCGTGTTCTCGAGCTTGCCCGGTGTCGCCGTCGCCGCGGAGCGGATCTGGATCTTGGTTCCGGTGCTGGGGACGTCGACGGTCACGGCGCCGACCACAGTGGGTTGTGGGAGCTGCAGCAGCAGACCAACGCCGCTCTTGAAACCGGGGAACGGAACCGCGTCGTGGTAGGTGTCGGTCTCCCACGCGGTGCCCGGGCTCCCGTCGATCGCCTGGCCGGCTTGACCGGGATTGTCGGCTTCCTGGCCCGGGGAGAACACCGTGGCGCTGACTGGTTTGACGATGCTGCCGCCGGCGGCGGAATCGGCACTCGAACTCGCCGAGGGCCCGTTCAGGCCGAGCTGGTCCTTATCCAGGCCACTCACATCGCTGAACATCCGGCTGAGAACGGAGGCCAGGAGCACCAGCGCTACAACGATCACGGCAGCCCCGACGCCGATCCCGATCGTGACGGCGCGGCGTCGGCGAAGGCGTGCCTGCGTTTCTTCATCTTCCGGCGGAGGCGTTCGGATTGCCCGCGTAGCCGGCGGCGGCTCCTGCTCGGTGATGGGACTGAGCAGCTCGGTCCGGTCGGCCACCGCCGTCGCCTGTTGCAGCAGATTCAAAAGGGTTGCGGCACTGCGTATTCCACCATCGCCGTGGATGGAGTGGGTTGCGGCCGCGGAGATCTGGTAGGGGATCTCGCTGTCGATGGAGCTGGGCTCGACCGGCTGGCCGCCGGGACCTCGCGGTGCCGGCTCCATACCGCTGGGTTCGCCGGATTCTGGTAGCGGCCACCGGTTGACCAGAAGCGCATACAACGCCGCACCGATGCCACGGATGTCCTCTTCCGGGCTGGCGTCCGGGATGGTTGCGGGAAAGGCCAGCACCACGTCGCCCTCGATGCTGACCCGCACCCGGCTGGGATGGTCGATCGAGAGCGCGACGCCGGCGTGGTGGGCGCTTTCGGCCGCGGCGGCCAGGGTCTGCATCGCGCGGGCTGCGCCGACCGCCGAAGGCGAGGTCTCGGCCACTTCCTGCAGCGAACCTCCGCGGACCCATTCGGAGACCACCAAGCCGCCGGTACCGGTGTGCACGACGTCGAGGACGCGCGCGACGCCGAGTTTGTCGAGGCGGCTCAGTCGCATGGTGCGAGCCAGGATTTCGCGAACTTGCTCGTCGGACAGCGTCCCGTCCGGATCCACGAACGTCAGCGCCACCTGCCGATTCAGCGCGGTGTCCAGCGCCTGCCAGAACTGTAGGTGCGGGCCGCCGCCATGGAACATCAACAACCGGTAGCGGCCGCGGGCGATGCTGGCGCCCGGGACCAGGGCCTGGTCGTCCTGGTGGCCGGCCGATTCGGGGGCCGTCTCGTCGTGCGGGAGATCGGTGGTGTCGAGGACGGGATCGGACGACGACCCGCCGCTGGCGGCGGTCTGGGCCTCTGGCGCGGTGACGGTGTCGACCCGAAGATCGGTCGGTACGTCGGGATGGAAAGCGTCGGCAGCAGACGGTCTGGACATTTCGGCAGGGTCAGAGGCAGCCTTGGATGAGGTGCTGTCCGATGGGCGGTCAGTCATCCCCGGTCCTCTCCCTAACCCCTCCCCGGGCGGTTGCTCCGGACGCGCGCGCCGGACGGATTCTGTTGCCGGATAGTCCGCCCGACTGGACGGAGTGCTTTGCTCAGGGTACGTGACGATACCGGCGCGCAACAATCGATCGCCGCCGCCCGCTTTGCCGGCCTCGACGGGTGCTGACCTGCCGGAAGCGGATGCGACGGCACCCGCAGGCGGCACGTGTCCGGCCTTCCCGCGGGCCGGCGCCGCACCGATCCATCGGCGCAACACTGCCGCCGCCGCCAGGGCCTCCGGCACCTGTGCGCGCAACATGACCAGCGCCACGATCGGCAGCATGATCACCGCGAGCACGAACAGCCGCAGCAGCGATCCGGCGCCGCCGCCGTAGGCGGTCAGCCGCTGCATGCCCAGCAGCACGTCCGCCAGATAGGCGACGAGGCCGGCCAGTAGCGACGCGGTGATCGTCACCAGGATGGTCCGGGTCTCGGCGACGCCGACCAGATGACCACTCGGCGGCCGCAGCGCGTTGCGCAACAGGATGTAGCCGGCGATCGCGCCGGCCACGAAGCCGAGGCCGTTGGCCAGTCCCAGATAACCCGCGACGAGCTCGGGCTTGTCGGTGAGGTGCGGCGCCATCAGCGACGCGCCGATCTTGACGGCCGTGATGATCACGATGATCGCGATCGGTATCCACGTCTGCTGGCGGGCGTAGAAGACGCGCAACTGCAGCAGCACCACCGAATAGGGAAGCAAGGTGAACGCCGACAACGCGATCGCGGCGCCCAGGTAGCCGGCGTCGACGTCGCCGAAATGACCGTAGGCGAACAGCGCACTGCCCATCGCCGACCCGCCGACAGTCATGAACGCCACCGTCGGGATCAGCGTGATCATCGTCAATCGGATGGCCAGCGAGAGGTCGGCGAGGACCGCCGGGGCGTCGTCGGCGGCGGCGTTGCGGCTCAGCCGTGGCATCACCACCGTCAGCACGGTCACACCGATCATGCCGAACGGCAGCATCAACACCAGCCAGGTGTAGTTGTAGATCGCCGGGCCGGACGCGGCTGCCGTGCTGGCGATCTGGTTGGTGACGATCAGACCGATTTGGCTGATCAGCACGTAGAACACCATCGCCGCGGCCATCGCGCCGAAGCGTTTGAGCCGGTCGTCGATTCCCCACAGCGGGCGAAGGCTGATGCGCTGCCGCCCGATGGCAACCAGCAGCACGGCGGTCTGAGCGAACACGCCCAGCGTCGTCCCGATCCCCAGGATGAGGAGCTTGGTGTTACCCATCTGCACCGGGTCCACGGACAGCTGACCGGGTGCAAGCAGGTAGGCGCCCAGGGTGGCGATCGCGACGACGTTGTTGATCACCGGCGCCCAGGCCGGCGGCCCGAACACGTTGCGGGTGTTCAGGATCGCCATGAAAACCGAAGACAGGCCGTAGAAGATCACCTGGGGAAGGAGCAGGTAGGCGAACGCCGTCGTCAGCGGCTCGTTCACCTGAGGGCTGCGGCCCAGCATCAGCTGGACCAGCATGGGGGCGGCGGCCACCGACAGCAGCGTGGTGCCCAGCAGCACGACGGTCGCCAGCGTCACCAGCCGCCGCACGAACGCGGCGCCGCCGTCCGCGTCGTCCTGTTCGGCGCGGGCGAGCACCGGTACGAAGATCGCGGTGAACGTCGCCTCGAGCACCAGCGCGGCGACCAGGTTCGGCAGCTGGTTGGCCACGGTGAACGCGCTGGACAGCGCGGCGCCCAGGATCGCGGCGAGCACGACGATCCGGGCGAACCCGGTGAGCCGGCTGACCAGGGTCGCCAATGCCATTCCCCACGAACGCGATACCAGTGCGGCATCGGACAGCTCGGGACGCGGCTGGGGTGAGGTGCTCTGGGACGGCGAGTGTCCGGTCGGGGGCAGCGGGCCGGTCGGCGGCCCCAGGCTGTGCTTCGGGCCGTGTTTTTGGCCGGTGTTGCCGCTGTCCGGAGCGAGCCGGCCGGCGGGGTTCATGCGCGCTGCTCTTCGTTCATGTAATGGTCCGCGTCGGGCGGATCCGGGCGGTCGAGGTCGGCGGGGTCGGGCTGGCCGCGGAACCGGTGCGACAGCCGTCGTCCCGCAAGCGCGAACAACACCGCACCGGCGCTCATTGTGATGGCGAACAGCACCTTGCCGTAGGCGTTGGAGTGCACCGACAGCCGCACCGGTTCGCCCAGTGGCACACCGGCGGCGGTGTGCAGGGCGACGTCGATCGCGACGCGCTGGGTGAAGTTCACCTCGATCGGCACCCGCAGCGGCAGGTATCCCGGCGGCAGCTCGATCTCGCCGAGGTCGGTGACCGTCATCCCGGGGGGAGCGTCGACGTAGAGCCGTACCCGGATCGGCACGGCCAGGCCGTTGTGCAGGACCAGCGGCACGGGGCTGTGTTCGGTGGCCAGGGTGTAGGCCCCGGCCGGTTTGACGATGGTCACCGCTCCGAACAGGTCGTCGATCGAGTCGCCGACGACCTGGAGCCGCTGCTGGGCGAGCCCGTTGCGGGAGTCGGGCCGGTCGGCCTCGCTGATCGCACGCAGGGTGTCCTCGCGTAGCGGCGCGGTGTAGCTGACGCCGGTGAGGCCGGTGCGGACGTCGGTGGTCAGCGCCGCACTCAGCCCGGACAGCCGGCCCACGTCGGCGTAGATCTTGGCGACGACGGCGTCGGTGAAACGGCCACGCCCGCCGGCCTCGACGTCGGGTTGAGGGCTGGGGCTGCCGACGACCTGCGGGACGGCCGAGGCGTCGGCGATCAGCGCCGGCAGGGGGTGCGGCACGGCCAGGCCTGATCGGATCGCGGTCGCCAGCGTGCTCAGGATGGCGCCCGCATCATCGGAACTCAGCTTCCAGCTGGTCGGAGGAAGCAGAATTTGGTTGCGCGGCAAAGCTTTTGGTTCGAGTGCGCGCCACAGCATCGAGCTCAGCGCGTCTTGCCTGCGGGCGATCTCGGTGTCGTGTTGCAGCCGGATCGCCAGCGCGGAGTTCAGGTACGGGGGCGCGACGGGATCCGAGCCGGTCGCGCCGAACGCGGCGCCGACGGCGGGGTCGAACGGCGCCAGCACAACCTGCGGCGACAGCCGGCGCGGCGTGGTGTCGGCGGTCGGTGGCGTCGGGGTATTCGAGTCGCCGACGGCGGGATCTGCGGCGGCGATCACCACAGTGCTGTTGTTGGCGCTCAACAGATCCACGGCTCTGCGGGTCAACGATCCATCCGGGATGAGGGTCGCGCCCCGGACCGAGGCGACCCCCAGAATCTGGTCGACGACGTCGGCGGCGCCGCCGGTGGCGGTCGCGGTGAGCCCGGGGTCGCCGACACGCTGCACCGCGTCGAGGTCGGCCTGGGCGTAGGGGAGCGGGGCGACGCACATCCGGCGCGCCAGTGCCCGCACCCGGTTCAACCAGGTGAGCGCCGTGGCCTGCCCGGTGCCCGGGTGCGTGGGGGTGCCCGGCATCTGCGCGGGACCGTCGGGGGAGTTGGAGACGACGTAGCCCGCGCCCATCGCGTTGACGGTGACCAGCAGGTCGGGATCGACGGCAAGGCACAGCGCGCGGCCGATGGCGCCGTCGGGGTCGACGTCGTGACTGGTGGTGAACTCGGCGGCGGACAGCAGAACGTCCAACCGACCGCCGCCGGCCAGCGACGTCGCCAGGTCGTCGTCGGTCAACCGCACCGGGATCGTGCCACCCGGCACGCCGGGTGCCAGCCTGGGCTTGTCGGCCAGCGGCCACAACATGGTGACCGGCGACGGTTTCGAGATGTCCGGCGCGACGCCCATCGCGTCACCGGAGGCGTCCTGTTGGTCCGGCGGGACCCCCACCACCGGCAGCAGGAACCGAGCGTTGTCCAGCCGCGCCGGTTCCCCGTAGTCGGGCGTGCCGTTGACGTTGACCAGCAGCGGGTAGACGCCGGGCGCGGAGATGTCGAGCGAATGTTTGGCCGCCGACCGCATCGGCGCCGACAGCGAGAACCCGATCTTCTGGCCGCGCTTCAACTCCGGTGCCACCGTGACGAAGTCTTCGGCGGCCTCGTATTGGTCGGTCTCGCCGTCGAGGTTGCTGCGCAGGCCGACCGAGGTGGTCACGGCCGCGGCGTGTTCGAGCCGGAGCATCACCTCGCGGACCGGCCGGTCACCGATGTTGGTCACGGTCCCCTTGACGGTGACCACCGGCTCGCTCGTCGTCGTCGCGACCTGCGGGGTCACGTGATCGATGCGCACCTGGACGAACGGCGTCGCCCCGGGTTCGCCCGCGGCGGCGTGTGGCACGGCGGTGAACGCGGCTCCCAAACCAATCAGGATGCCGACTACCGCAACGAGGCGCATCAAGGCGGCCCGCCGGAGCCGGGAACCCGTCACGGGCCGGAACCGCGACCGTTCTGGTGGCCGCGAACGGACTCGTCGGGCGGCCGGATTCGGGTCCGTGAATGAGTTTGCGGGCGACGCCGTGGCGAACTGGGTGGCAGCGGCGGCAACGCGGTCGGACCGTCGGTCTGCAACTTGTCGATCAGCTCGCCGGCCACCTCGGCCAGTTTGCGTTCGTCGGCGTAGGCCAGCCGGGACGGCAGTTCGGGGATCGGCACCCACGCCACCTCGGCGACCTCGACATCCTCGTCGGAGAGCTCTCCGCCTGAGCAGCGCATCAAGTAGTGGTGCACGGTCTTGTGCACCCGGCGTCCGTCGGTGACGAACCAGTAGTCGATGCGGCCCAGCGACGCCAACACGCTGCCGTGAATCCCCGTCTCCTCGGCGACCTCACGGATCGCGGTCTGTTCGGCCGTCTCACCCTGTTCGATGTGGCCTTTGGGCAGCGACCACAACATCCGGCCGCGCCGGTCGACGCGCCCGATCAGCGCGGCGACCTGCTCTTCGCGGGGTCCGTCGAGGCCGTCGATGACCAGCCCGCCCGCCGACGTCTCGTGCACGGTACGCAGGCGTTCCGGTCCGCGGCGAGCTGGTCGGCGCTGGCTGGATTTGGCTGCAGCGGCCGGCGAGCCGCCGTCAGTTGGCTCATTGCCGGTAGTTTGGTTCTCGCCTGCCCCCGCTGGGCGCCGGCCGCGGCGCCTTCCCCGACGCCGACGGGGTTGCGATTTTTCGCCGTCGGACACCCAAGCGATAGTAGCTGGCGTGCTTATACGCTCCCGGCCGCACTCGCCGGAGGTGAGCTGCCTGTTACCGGCGGACTACTCTCTTTGCGTGCCAGAACCCTCTGACGACGCCGAGCTGCTCGCTGCCGCCGCGGTCGCATTGAACAGGCACGCGGACGTTTTGCGTGAGCTGGGATCGCTGTTCGCGAAGGCGGGTCACGAGCTGTATCTGGTCGGCGGCTCGGTGCGCGACGCCGTGCTCGGCCGACTCGACACCGGGGATCTGGACTTCGCCACCGACGCGCACCCCGAACAGACGCAGAAATTGCTGCGACCGTGGGCCGACGCGATGTGGGACACCGGCATCGAGTTCGGCACCGTCGGCGCGGAGAAGAACCACCGTCGGCTCGAGATCACGACGTTCCGGGCCGATCGCTACGACCGGGTGTCGCGCAACCCGGAGGTGCGGTTCGGCGACTCCCTCGACGACGATCTTGTGCGCCGCGACTTCACGGTCAATGCAATGGCAGTGCGGATCACCGAAACCGGCGCGGCTGAATTCGTCGATCCTCTAGGCGGTTTGGGCGCAATCCGGGCCGGCGTGCTGGATACGCCGGCGAAACCCGCGGACTCGTTCGGCGACGATCCACTGCGGATGCTGCGGGCCGCGCGATTCGTCTCGCAACTCGGTTTCGCGGTCGCCCCGCGGGTGCGGACGGCGATCGACGAGCTGGCGCCGCAGCTCGGCCGGATCACCGCCGAGCGGGTGGCTGCCGAGCTGGACAAGCTGCTGGTCGGCGACGACCCGGTGGCCGGCATCGACCTGATGGTGCAGACCGGGATGGGCGACGTGGTGCTGCCCGACGTCGGCGGCATGCAGATGGCCATCGACGAGCATCACCAGCACAAGGACGTCTACCAGCATTCCCTGACGGTGTTGCGCCAGGCCATCGCGCTGGAGGACCCGCTACCAGAAGGGGGCCCCGATCTGGTGCTGCGCTGGGCGGCGCTGCTGCACGACATCGGGAAGCCGGCCACCCGCAAGCACGAATCCGACGGCGGAGTCAGCTTTCACCACCACGAGGTCGTCGGCGCCAAGATGGTCCGAAAGCGGTTGCGCGCGTTGAAATATTCGAAGCACGTCATCGACGACGTCTCGCAGCTGGTATACCTGCACCTGCGGTTCCACGGCTACGGCGACGGCAAGTGGACCGACTCCGCGGTGCGCCGCTACGTCACCGATGCCGGTCCGCTGCTGCCGCAACTGCACAAGCTGGTGCGTGCCGACTGCACCACCCGCAACAAGCGTCGGGCCGCCCGGCTGCAGTCCAACTACGACGACCTGGAGGCGCGCATCGCCGAACTGGCCGCTAAAGAGGACCTGCAGCGGGTACGCCCCGACCTGGACGGCAACGAGATCATGGAGTTGCTCGGCGTCCCGGCAGGCCCGCAGGTGGGGGAGGCCTGGCGTTATCTCAAGGAGTTGCGGCTGGATCGCGGGCCGCTGACGCACGAGGAGGCGGTGGCCGAGCTGATGTCCTGGTGGCAAGCCCGCGGGAACCAGTAGCGGCCAGTCCGCGTCGTTAATGGCATGGAGTATTGCTTGAGCGCCGGTGACGGCGCTGCGACGATATGGGACCGCACACCGGATCTCGACCTCAATGGCGACGGCCAACTCGACGCGGTCAGCCTGGACTTCGACGGCGACGGGCTGACTGATGACGCGCTGGCCGACCTGGACGGCGACGGCGTCGGCGATCATGCCGTGCTCGACGTGCACGGCACCGCGGAGCGCTACTTCACCGACGACGGCTCGGGCGCATGGACGGTCGCTGCGGACCGCCCGGCTCGGTCCGGGCCCGCGCTGCGCTGGTTCGGACTGGACGGCGTCGAGCACACCGGCGGCCCGCTGACCGACTTCGGCGCCGACGGCCAAGCCGGCATCCGGTTGCTGGACAGCGACGGCAACGGCCTGGCCGATCGGGCCATCAGCGCCGGTGAGACCGGCGTGACGGGCTACGTCGACACCGACGGCGACGGGCGGTGGGACGTCAAGCTCACCGACACCGACGGCGACGGTACCGCCGATGCGGCCAGCGCTTTGGCGCCGAAAACGTAGGTTCCCGTTCGCTGCGGTGGCCCGGTACTGTGACGGCCCATGAACGTGGAGGAGTCACAGGCCGACTCGGTGAGCGCCGCCCTGACCGAGATCCTGCGCGACGACCTCAACGTCGACATCAGCCGGGTGACCCGGGAATCTCGGCTGCTAGACGATGTCGGACTGGATTCGGTGGCTTTCGCGGTCGGCATGGTGGCAATCGAGGACAAGCTCGGCGTCGCGGTGTCCGAGCAGGAGCTGCTGGGCTGCGACACCGTCGGCGACCTGGAAGGCGTCATCCGGGCAAAGGTCCCGGTCGGCAAGTGAGCGTGCTGGCCACCGCCCTGTCCAGGGCGATGTGCACCTCGGCCGACGATCTCGTCGTCTTCGACCGGGATGCCGACGCCTGGGTACGGCACCCGTGGCAGCGGGTCCATGCCCGCGCCCAGAGCCTCGCCGCGCGCGTACTCGACGAGCCGCAACTCGGCGCGGTCGGCCTGGTCGGCGAGCCGACCGCGGACTTCGTCGCAGCTATCCAGGGCACCTGGCTGGCCGGGCAGAGCGTATCGATCCTGCCCGGGCCGGTGCGCGGAGCCGACGCGCGGAACTGGGCCCAGGCGACGCTCGCCCGATTCGCCGGCGTCGGCGTGCGCACAGTGTTCAGCCACGGCCCCGAACTCGATCTGTTGCAGGGCAGCGACATCACCGACGGGCCGGCGGTTCTCGATCTCGGCGTCGCCACGCGACGCGAACTCTCGACGAACTTCGTGCCTGCCGAGACCGCGGTGGGTACAGCCGCGGTCCTGCAGGGCACCGCAGGATCCACCGGGAATCCGCGCACCGCGCAGCTGTCCGCCGAGGCGGTGCTGAATAACGTGAGTGGCCTGATCACCAGCTTAGGTGTCGACGCCGCCGCCGATGTCGGGTGCACCTGGCTGCCGCTATACCACGACATGGGTCTTACCTTTTTGCTCAGCGGTGCGCTGACCGGATCACCGCTCTGGCTGGCCCCCACCGCGGCGTTCACCGCGTCGCCGTTCCGCTGGCTGCGCTGGCTCAGCGAGAGCAGCGCCACGATGACCGCGGCGCCGAACATGGCGTACAGCATGATCGGCAAGTACGCCCGGCTGGTATCCGATGTCGACCTGGGCCGGGTGCGGGTGACGATCAGCGGCGGTGAACCCGTCGACTGCGCGGCGATGGAGCGGTTTGCGATTGCGTTGAGCAAGTTCGGTTTCGACGCGGGCGCGATGTCGCCGTCCTACGGGCTGGCCGAATCGGTTTGCGCGGTCAGCATTCCCGCCTCGGGAACTGGCCTGCTGTACGACGAAACAACCTCGCCCGCAGCAGATTCGGGGACAACCGGAGCACGGCGGCACGCCATCTTGGGCTCGCCGATACCCGGAATGGAAATCCGGATCGGCGCCGCCTCCGAGCGCACCGCCGAGCTGTCCGACCGCGACGTCGGCGAGATCGAGATCCGCGGTACCTCGATGATGTCGGGTTACCTAGGCGATGCCCCACTGCAGCCCGACGCCTGGTTCCCGACCGGAGACCTGGGCTACCTCATCGACGACGGACTGGTGGTCTGCGGGCGGGCCAAAGAGATCATCACGATCGCGGGCCGCAACGTGTTCCCGGCCGAGATCGAGCGCGTCGCCGCCGAAATACGCGGTGTGCGTGAGGGAGCCGTGGTCGCGGTGGGCACCGACGAGGATTCGACCCGGCCCGGCCTGGTGATCACTGCCGAGTTCCGCGGCCCCGATGAAGCCGGCGCCCGCAGCGAACTGGTCGCCAAGGTGGCTTCCGAATGCGGCATCGTGCCCGCCAACGTGGTGTTCGTCCGGCCCGGTTCATTGCCGCGCACCTCGTCGGGCAAGCTGCGACGCCTGGAAGTCAAGCGGAACCTGGCGGCGGCAACCACATGACCGGGACCGCGGAACTCAGCATCGACGAATACCGGGCACTGCTCGACGACGTATTCGGTGACCAGGTGGTCGCCTGGACCGCGGAAGCCGAAGCCAGCGAACGGTTTCCGCGCAAGCTGATCGAGCACCTCGGCGAGCGCGGCGTGTTCGCGCAGAAGTGGCTCAACGGTCAGCAGCCCGACGTAGCCAAGCTGATCGCGCTGGCGTTCTCGCTGGGTCGGCTCGGCTCGGCAGGCATCGGCGTCGGCGTCAGTCTGCACGACTCGGCGATCTCCATCCTGCGCCGCTTCGGCCGCTCGGAGTACCTGAAGAACATCTGCGAGCAAGCGATCCGCGGCGAGGCGGTGCTGTGCATCGGTGCGTCCGAGGAGTCGGGTGGTTCGGATTTGCAGATCGTGCAGACCGAAGTCCGTTCTGTACGAAACGGATTCGAGGTCCGCGGCGTCAAGAAGTACGTGTCGCTGTCCCCGGTTGCCGACCACATCATGGTGGTGGCCCGCGGCGTCGATCACGACCAGAGCAGCCGGCACGGCAACGTGCTGGTGATCGCCGTCCCGGTGTCGCAGACCGACGTGCAACTGCCCTACCGGAAAGTCGGCGCCGGTCCACTGGACACCGCCGCGGTACACATCGAGACCTGGGTGCCCGCCGATGCGTTGATCGCCCGTCCCGGAACGGGTTTGGCTGCGATCTCCTGGGGCCTGGCCCACGAGCGGATGTCGATCGCAGGCCAAGTCGCGGCCGGTTGCCAGCGGGTGCTCGGCATCACGCACGCCCGGATGCTGGAGCGAAAGCAGTTCGGCGCAACGCTGTTCGAGCACCAAGCGCTGCGGCTGCGGATCGCCGACCTGCAGGCCCGCGTCGACCTACTCCGGCACGGACTCAACGGCATCGCCACCGACGGCCGACTCGACCTGCGGTCCGCTGCCGCGGTGAAGGTCACCGCCGCGCGGTTGGGCGAAGAGGTGCTGTCCGAGTGCATGCACATCTTCGGCGGCGCAGGCTATCTGGTGGACGAGACCCCGCTCGGTCGGTGGTGGCGCGACATGAAGCTGGCCCGGGTCGGCGGCGGCACCGACGAGGTGCTCTGGGAACTGGTGGCCGCAGCGATGAAGCCCGACTACGACGGCTACGCCGAGTTGATGGGCGGCACGCCGAGCTAGTGCTGCGCCGGCACGTCGGCCGGAGTACGCGGCAACGCATACAACGCCATCCGACGATTGCTCATGTCGTGCTCACCGAGGAATGCACACCCGGCGTACTCGCACAGCCGTCGCGCCGAGGTGTTGCGGTGGTCGGGGTCGAACATGATTCGGCGGCAACGGGGTTCGACCTCGAAGACGCTGGCGACGATGCGTGGCAGCAGGAACGGGCCCAGTCCCTTGTTGACGATCGACAGCTCGGCAATGGCCGCGTGCAAACCGACGTCATAGGGGTCGGCGTCATAGCGAGTCGCGATGGAATCCTTGGCGGCACGGTAGACCTCGACGTAGCCGCCCTCCTCGCCGTGCATACTGCCGACGAAAGGCCGCGAATAGTCGCCGTCGACCTGGGCGCGCAGATAGTCGCGCCACCGTGATGGCGGCCAGTCCGATTCCCATGCCTCGACCAGGTGCGGCATGTTCATCCAGCGCGAGATCAGCTCCGCGTCGGTGTCGGGATCGACCGGGCGTAGCGCATAGGGGTCGGCCAGCACCGGCGTGGGCGGCGCGGGAGCATCGCGGACGTCGTCGCTGAGTCCCTCGGTCAGCTCCCGCGGCAGGATCGTCACGCCGCTGTGGTCTTGGGCGGGGCTCTCTTCGCGCTGCGCGCTCATCGACCGCCGCTGTGGCCTTAAGGCGGGGCTCTCTTCGCGCTGCGCGCTCATCGACCGCCGCCTGGCGGACCGGCGAAAGCCTGCGCGATCGGCAGCCAGCGCACGGCGTCGTCGCCGTCAGCGGTCAGGTCCAGCTCCTGCGGTGCCCGCCGCTGGGTGACCAGAAAGCAGAAGTCTTCGGCGCCGCCGGTGACGCGTTGCCCGGCATCCTCCGGCCCCCACGACCAGACGCTGCCGTCGGGCGCGCGTAGTTCCACATGAAACGGTTCGCTCGGTGGCTGCAGGCCGTTGATGACGAACGCGAAATCGCGGGTGCGGACCCCGATGTGGGCGATGGATCGCAGCCGCGCAGTGGCAGGCCGGGTCACGCCGAGGGCGTCGGCCACATCGAGCCCGTGCGCCCAGGTCTCCATCAACCGCGCGGTCGCCATCGACGACGCGCTCATCGGCGGCCCGAACCACGGCAGCTTGCGGCCGTCGGGAACCGTCAGCAGCTCCTCGTGCAGCCGCGCGCGGGTGAGCCGCCAATCGGCGAGCAGGTCGGCCGGCGCAATAGCCGCGAGTTCGTCGGCCGCCGCGTCGACGAACCCGTCCGGATTAGCCGCTGCGATGTTCACCGCGTCGGCGAAGGCCGCCTCGTCGGTGACGGCGATCAGTGCGACGCGATCGGTCCACAGCAGATGCCCGATCTGGTGCGCCACCGTCCAGCCCGCGGCGGGTGTCGGCGCGGTCCAGCCGGCATCGGCGAGCGGCGCGACCAACGCGTCGAGTTCGTCACTTTCCGCGCGCAGGTCGTCGACGATCTGCTGCAGGTCGGCCATTTGAGTACCTTAGCGATTCGCGCCGCGCCGCCCGATGGCACTGTGAGCGGCCAGCCCGCACAGGTAGACCGCGGACCCGGCGGCGACCAGCACCGGCGAGTGGCCGTTGCCCGGAATCACCGCCGCCGCCACGGTGATCGCAGCGATGAACGCGACCCAGAACAACGAATCCTGCACGGCGAACACGTGTCCGCGCAGCGCATCGTCCACATCGACCTGAATCGCGGTGTCCGCGCACAACTTCAGCACCTGGCCGATCCCGCCCAACAGGAGGCCGCATGTCACCAACACCCACAGCTGCAAGCCGAATCCGGTGATCTCGATGAGC
>Ga0302326_10008416_pt1 | contig 22750 bp, 18 predicted proteins | sample Palsa_T0_3_FD_202264 | JGI IMG/M metagenome (GOLD analysis project Ga0302326, IMG submission 202264) | Peat permafrost microbial communities from Stordalen Mire near Abisko, Sweden - Palsa_T0_3 | ecosystem: Environmental > Terrestrial > Soil > Palsa > Peat permafrost | place: Sweden: Abisko... | reverse complement strand
TCGAAGCGGCGATGGAGCTGACCGAGGTCCCGCGCGAGTTCTCCAGCCGGTACCTGAACGAGGGATTCTCGGGCGGCGAGAAGAAGCGGATGGAGATCCTGCAGCTGGCGCTGCACCGGCCGGAGATGGCGATTCTCGACGAGACGGATTCGGGACTCGACATCGACGCGTTGCGCGTAGTTGCCAACGGTGTCAACTCGGTCGCAGGCCCCGACATGGGCGTGCTGATCATCACCCACTACCAGCGCGTCCTGCATCTGGTGCAGCCGAGCCACGTGCATGTGATGTTCCATGGGCAGATCGTCAAGGAAGGCGGCCCTGAGCTCGTCACCGAGCTCGAGGCCAAGGGCTACGGCTGGATCCGCGAGGAGATCGAGGCGGCGGCATGACCGTGTTGCGCGATGGTGGCGACGTGAGCACCACCCCTTCGATGGCGGACGTTGCATCCGAGTTTCCCGTGCTGCGGCGGGAGGTCGGTGGCCGGCCGCTGGTGTACCTCGACTCGGCCGCGACGTCGCAGACGCCCCAGCCCGTGATCGACGCGATGACCGGCTACTACACGAATTCGCGGGCGAGCGTGCACCGTGGTGTGTACGGGCTGGCGGTTGAGGCGACGGACCTGTTCGAGGGCGCGCGCGAGCGGATCGCGGACTGGCTCGGGTCGACGATCGAGGAGACCATCTTCACCTCGAACGCGACCGCGGCGATCAACCTGGTCGCATACACCTGGGCCCGCCAGAACGTGAAGCCCGGAGACCTGGTGCTGATCACCGAGATGGAGCACCACTCGAACATCGTGCCGTGGCAGCTGGTCTGTCAAGAGCGCGAGGCCGAGCTTGCCTACGTGCCGGTGCTCGACACCGGGCATCTCGATCTCGACGCGCTCGACGGCCTGCTCGCCCGTGGGCCGCGGCTGCTCGCCCTGGCCCACGTCTCCAACGTTCTCGGCACGATCAACCCCGTTGCCTCGATCGTGCAAAAGGCACACGACGCCGGCGCGGTGGTGGTGATCGACGGAACCCAGGCGGTCCCCCAGATGCCGGTCGACCTACACAAGATCGACGCCGACTTTTACGCCTGGACGGGACACAAGGCATACGGACCTACGGGCATCGGCGTGCTCCACGGCCGCCGCGAGCTACTCGAGGCGATGCCGCCCTTCATCGCCGGCGGCCACATGATCCGCGCCGTCTCAGACATGATGTCAACGTGGGCCGACCTGCCGGGGAAGTTCGAGGCGGGAACGTCACAGATCGCAGAGGCGATCGGACTCGGCGCCGCTGTCGACTGGATCCGGGACCTCGGCATCGAGCGCATCCGGGTCCACGAGGAGGCGCTCGTGGCAGACGCGCTCGCACGGCTGTCCGAGGTTCCGGGGCTTACCATCCACGGGCCGATGGCCGCCTCAGAACGAGGTGCGTTGGTCTCCTTCGCGCTCGATGGAGCGCATCCCCACGATGTCGGCGAAATCCTCGGACGGGAGGGTGTCTGCGTGCGCGCGGGGCACCATTGCGCCCAGCCGCTGATGCGCAAGCTCGGGATCGGCGCCAGCACCAGGGCATCCTTCTCCGCCCATAGTTCACCGGGGGACGTCGAGCGGCTGCTCGAAGGACTCGCGGTCGTGCGCCAGGTAATGCAGCTCTAGCGCCATGGACGACCTCTACCGCGAGAACATCCTCGAGCACTATAAGCGGCCCCATAATTGGAGCCCACCGGCCCCCGAGCTCACGGACTTCGACCACGAGTTCCACGACCTCAACCCGCTGTGCGGCGACGAGCTAAAGGTCCAGCTAAAGGTCGGGGACGACGGTGTGATCGAGGACCTGCGCTTCTCCGGTCACGGGTGTGCGATCTCCCAGGCGGCGGCCTCGATGGTCTCCGACGAGGTCAAGGGAATGAAGATCGAGGAGCTTCTGAAGCTCGATCGCTCGTTCATCCTCGATCTGCTTGGCGTGGACATCTCGGCGACGCGGATCAAGTGCGCGCTGCTCTCGCTCAAGGTGCTGAAGGGCGCCTCACTCGGCCACGCGGTCGGGTGGGAGGGCGACGCCGTGAAATCGGCCGGCGCCGTGGAACCGGCCGGCGCAGACTCCGACTAAGTCGCGATTTGGCTGTATAGCGCGGGCAGATCGGGGTAGCCGCTCGATGCCCAGCCGGACTGCTGGATGGCGGCGACCTGCGTGGCTGGAGGCTGTCCGGCGGTTCCGAGGATCGCTTGGATACCGGAGCTCGCGGCGCCGTAGCCGGGAATCGTGTTCTGGCCCTGCAGCCAGCCGGCCGTCGCGTTCGCGGCCGTGGTCGGATTGCTCCAGACGGAGTCGGCGGAGCCGTAGGTCCCGCCGTCGGTGTAGCCGATGTTGAGCCAATCGTTATTGCCCGCGCCCTGTCGCGCCGTTGCAGCGCCGCCAGACTCCTCGGCGAGCACCCAGGCGCCGACGACCTGAGGGCTGAGGCCGGTGTCGGCGGCGAGCTGGGAGGCGAACTGCTGCTGACCGCTCGTCAGCAGCCCGCTCGTCACCCCAGACGGCGCATCCGTCATGCTCGTCATGTCCGTCTGCGCCGGCGCTTGCGCCATCGCCAGCTGGTCCGCGAAGCTGGTGGCTGGGGTGGTGGTCGCCGTGCTGCTCGCGGTGGGCGAGGCGGCCGGCGGCGTAAAGGCCGTCGTCAGCGCAGTGATCTGCGACTGAATCTGGCTGATCTGAGCGAGGGCGTCCGTGTAGCTCATCCCGTCTCCAGGTATTCGGCGGAAGGGACCACGGCTTGAGGCGGGAATGCGATCAGGCCCGTAGATCATCGACACGATGTCCTGATCCAGGATCGTTCGCGTGCCATCAGCCTGTGCGGATCATCGACACTAGAATCACCGCGGTGATGCCGCCGGACTCGAGGAGCGCGCCGGACGCGGCGAGCGGCACCGCTTTGATCCTGACGCCGGGCAGCTGGGCGCGGCCGCTCGACTGGCTTCCGCTCCTGAGCGCGTACATCGTGGCCGTGCCGCCGGAGCGGCAAGTGACCCTCTACCTCGATGGACGGTCCGCCGACGTTGGGTCCTCAACGCTACGGGCGATCGTCGCGCGGGCGTGCGAGTACGTGTCGGCTGGAATCGATTTCGCCTCGGTCGTGCTGCTCGACGGAACGGTCGACGCTCCCACGGCCGCGGAGCCGATCCTTGACCCGGCCGAGCTCGCCGAGCGCCTGAGCGTTCCCCTCCCCCCGCCCACCGACGATCCGGTCGCGATCGTCCGTCAGGCGACGTGGGTAAAGGCGCTGGTCGACGCGATCCAGGCTGACGTCGACAAGGCCGCTTTCGAAGCCGCTCCTCGCCCGCAGCTCGAGGGAACGCCGCTGGTCACAGTGCGGATTCCGACCTTTGGCTCGGCCGATCTCCTCGTCGAGCGTGCGATCCCCTCGGTTCTGGCAGGTGTGTACCCGAACGTCGAGCTCCTGGTCTGCAGCGACGGTCCGCAGCCGCACGCGCGCGCGGCGGTCGCTGCGGTCGCCGACCGCCGCGTCCGCTACCTCGAGCTCGATCAGCGGCCGGTGTATCCGTCGCGCCCGAGCGCCTTCTGGCAGACCGCCGGGACATACGCGACCAACCGCCTGCTGGATGAGGCGCGCGGGGCCGTGATCGCGCCGCTCGACCATGACGACGCATTCACCGACGACCACATCCACCTGCTGCTCGAGGTGCTCCGCCAGGGAGCCGGCGACTTCGCCTTTGGCCAGGCGATGACCGAGGACCGCAACGGCGCCTGGCACCTCCTCGGCCGTGCCCCGCTGACGCACGGCTACATCGTGCACGCGTCGGTCATGTACTCGCACCGACTCTCCCATATGCGCTACGACCCGCACGCGTGGCTGCGCGAGGAGCCCGGCGATTGGAACCTGTGGCGGCGGATGCGCGATACGGGCGCGGTCATCCACCATCTTCCGCGGCCCGTGGCCGTGCACTTCAAGGAGGGCTCGAGCGTCGCGGCCCGCGAGCCCGACCAGGGCACGCTGGCCCAGGCGACGGCCACGGACATTCTCGCCACCTCGGCACGAGAGCTGCTTACCGTCTACTCGCGGCCGCGTGCGCCCGCAGGCCGAGCGGGGTCGGAGACGCCACCAGGCGGTGGCCATTCGGGGGATCGGCAGTTCGAAGCCAGCCGAACTGCCAATGGCCCGAAGGGTCACCGGCTTGCGTTGCTGGACACGCACTTCCCGCTGGCCCTATCGGGTTTCAGGTTCCATGAGGCGAAAGCGATGCTCGACCTGGCCCCCGAGATGGCGTTCTTCTCCCTGGCCCCCACCGGCGAGAGCTGGGCTCGCCCGGTGTATCCGCTCGCCGACTTCCCACTGCTCGCGGCGGAACTCGGCATCACGGACGTCTACTGCGTGTTCCTGAACTTCGCGGTCAGCCTGCTCGGGTTGCAATCACACCGGGGTGCGGCGACGTGCGGTGGAATCCCCCCCGACATGGGAATCGGACCCGTATTAAGCGAACGCGGAATCCGCTTTCACACCACCCTGTACCCCGGAGGCGGCCTCGTCACCACGACCGATCCCGATCTGCTGCGGGCAGTCGCGGCGCGCTCGGAGACCGTGTTCACGAACGCGTCCGAGGTCGAGTCAGCCGTTGCGAGTGCGATCCGGATGCCGGGGCCGATGGCCACCGACTTCTACACCTTTCGCCCGCGCCCTCGCACGCAGCCGTTTCGCCTCGTATTCGCGGCCGACAGCCGCCCGCGGAAGGGCCTTGACACAGCGATCGCCGCACACGCGCTTCTCGACGATCGCTTTCACCTCGAGATCGCAGGGCCTAACGAGCGGTATCTGGAAGGGGTGCCACGCGACGGGATCACCTTCCATGGAACGCTCCCGCCGGCGCAGCTACGCGAGCTTTACTGGACCGCCCACGCGTTTCTCTCGCCGGTGCGCCCCGAGGGCCTCGATGGCCAGCCCGGCGAGATCGGCCTGATCGACGGGTTCCCAACCTCGACCGCATGCGAAGCGCTCGCGTCCGGCTGCGCGCTGATCTCGTCGAACCCTCGCGGCGACGATTGGATCCTCGCCGCGGGCCGGCACTACCTGCCGATCGCAATGCAAGATCCGGTCGCGCTCGCTGAGGCGATCGACCTGCTCGAGCGCGACCGCGACCTCCGCGACTCGCTCGCGGAGCGCGGCGCCGCTCGGATCCGAGAGGCGATGGACGTGCACGAAGTGGCACGCGCCAAGCTCGAGGCGATGGGCGTCCTGGCGCCTGCAGGCGGGAGCGCTGAGCGCTAGTCGGCCGGCAAGCCGAGGACGAGAAAGTCGCTCAGACCGTGGCCCGCGAAGTCGGCGGGGTCGATCAGCGAGAACAGGACCTCGCAGCGCGGCTGGAGCTCGGCCGCCACTGGTGCGATCGAACGCCAGCTCACGTCGTCGAAGACGACTATGCCGCCTGGCCGCATGCGCGGGAGCCACGCCTCGAGGTCGGCCTCGACGGCGGGGCGGCCGTGGTCACCGTCGATGTGGAGCAGGTCGACCGTCCCCGGCTCGAACTGCTCGGCCGCGCTCAAGGAGGGCTCTCGCAGCAGGGTGAATACCTCGCCGTAGCCGAGGTCGCGCATCCGCTGGAGCATTCCCGCGCAGACAGAGTCGTAGTCGAGCTCAGCGATGAAGGTGGTGATCTGCTCGGCCAGCTCGTGCCCCTGCCCGGGGTCGTCGTAGACATCGCCGCAGTACGGATCGACGCCCCACACCCGGGCGCCGGCAACGCGCCGCGCGGCGGCGCTGAGGGCGACCGAGCAGCGGCCGTGGTACACGCCGATTTCGACGATCCGTTGCAACCCGCGTTCGGTGATCAACCTGCCCAGAACCTGCCCTTTGAAAGCCGGGGAGCCGCCACCGAAATCGGCCGGGACCGTCGCGACCGCCCGGTCGATCTCGTCGGCGAGCGTGGGACGCGGGAACATCTGGTCGGCGAACGCGCGCAGCCTCGGCATGCGCTCGGCGCTGTAGATCGGATGGTGCCCCAGCCGGCTGCCGGGATTGTTGCTGAGCACGGCGTGACAGTGGCTCCCTAGCCGGGCGGCGTCATCCTCCTCGCCGGCGGTGGCGAGCACGACCATGTCGGCGCAGCTTTCAAGGTCGACGCCCACGCTCGCGGCCGCACCGGCGATCTTGTCGACCACCGCGGCGGGCTGGGCGGAGGGCGCGTAAAGGAGCAGGGTTGCGTCGTCGCGGTCGTCGAACACTGCGGCATATGCCGCCAGCAGCCCCGGATCATCCGCGAGCTCGTCGGCATAGGCGAGCGTGACAAAGCTTCGAGTGGACGGCGGTAGCATCGCGAACTGGCCTCAGTCGGTGGTTCGGCCGATCGGGGCAGATGTTGAGCTGGACGGGACCGGCCGCGGGGGCAGACCACGCGATCGGGCCGGATTGCCGCTCACAAACGAAGCCGCGGGGACATCCTGGAACACAACGCTCCCCGCCGACACGGCCGAGCCGGCCCCAACCCGCCGGCGCGGGGTGACGGTCGCGTGGGTGGCAAGAAAGACCTCGTCCTCGAGCGTGACGCGCCCGTTGGCGACCGCATAGGGAGCAAGCACGCAGCAGCGGCCGACCACCGTATCGTGACCGATCGAGGCGTAGGTGTTGAGGATCGAGAGGTCGCCGACCGCCGCGTCGGGGCCCACGAACGCGAACGGCCCGATCACGACGCCTTCGCCGAGGCTGGCACTCGGCGCCACCCAGGCCGTCGGGTGGACGACCGTCGCGAGCCGGGCGCCACGGGCAAGGAGCTCCTCGGTGAGCGCGCGCCGTAGGGCGATGTCGCCAAGGCCGATCGCGAGCAGCTCACCGTCGCGAGGCTGATAGTCACCCGTCGTACCGAGCACGGGCGCCCCGAGCGAGACCCCGTCGAGCGACCCCGGATAGGCGTCAAGGTCGTGCAGGAACCCGGCGACTTCGAACCCCGCGTCGCGCGCGTACGCCGCCAGCTCCCGGCCGAACCCACCGGCGCAGACGACGAGCACGCGACTCATGCCGCGACCCTCCCGAGCCGGGGGTGTCCCGCGGAGATCGTCACCTGCCTGGTCAGCTCGGTGAGAAGGTCCATGCCGTCCCAGCGATGGTCGAAGCTGAGCGCGTCGCCGATCGGCACGATCCGATCGACGCCGCGGCCGCCCGCCTGCCGGACGAAGCCCTCGAGCTCGGCGCGGGGGAAGCCGAACACCGCGAGCGTCTGGTCGCGAGGCGAAACGTGCCGGGTGAGATCGGCCAGCGCTGGAAGCGTCAATTCGAGGAAGGTACCGGCGCCGCAGTGCTCCCGGTTCAGGCCTGCAAGCGTGCGGAGCGTCAGCACCGAGAGCTCGTTGCCGTAGCTGCGAACGCGGACCAGCGGCCGGTCGATCGCCGCGCCGGCGATCCATGCGAGCTTGGACGTGACTGCGCTCAGCGGCAGCTCGTAACCGCGCGCGTTCAGCTCCTTGGCCAGGCGCGTAAACAGGTCCTCGCTCGCCGCCGCGGCCTGTTCCTCGTCTCCACACCAGACCACCAGGCGCGGAGAAGAGCATCCCTGCTGGTCGAACCAGTAGGCGTCGTTGCAGAAGCGGCGAGCGAGCTCGTCGCGCTCGGGCTCGGCGGTGGCGTCCCAGGCGCCGACGTCGATCGCCGCCAGCGAGAAGCGATCGATGAAGGCGACGTCCTTCGCACCCGGGCCGACCGGGAGCGAGCGGAGCGCACGCACGGTCTCGTCGCCTCCCCACACCAACCTCACATCGCAAGCGGCGGAGCAGACTGCCGTGGCCGAACTGTCACGTTCCCAGGCGAGGATCGCCGTGCCCGCGCGGACGGGTGCGAGCTCCCGGGCGCCGAGCGCCTCGTCGACGGCGGCACAGATGCGCGTGGCGGCGACGCCGGCGCGCGAGGACAGGCGCACCACGTTCCGGTTCCCGGCCAGGATCGAGAGCGCAAGCGAGTACATCGTGATCGCGTCGACATTCGCAGGCGGGACATGGAAGGCCAGGCCGCGCGGCACCCGGATTCCGAGCGACCACGCCTCCTCCGCGAGACGGGTGGTGTTGGGCCGGCGCAGCCAGGATGCGAGCACGATCAGGTCGGGGCGGGCACGGACCGCGGGGTCGCGGAACAGCGCTCGCGCGATCGCGTCGCACGCCTCGAGCGCGATCTCGCCGAACGGCTCGACCGGGGGTGCGAGCCGAAGATCCTCGAGCAGCGCCTCGAGGTCGACGTCGCCGGGACCCGGCGCCAGGCGTCGCACGGCGGTCACGCCGCCGCTCCTAGGCCGGCGGCGTGGGTGTCGCTGCACCCGCGCAGCTCGGCGCGGGGAACGCGCCCATGCAGCTCGACAGCGGCACCGAGCCAGCCGCACCCGCAGCGGTCGCGGCTCAGCACCGTTCCGAGGTCCTCGGTCAGCAGCGAGTGGCCGGGATAGCTGGTGGGCAGCGAGCTCAGGACCTGGATCACCCCGGGCGTGCCGTCGGGCTGGACCTCCCAGCTGCGGGGGTCGCGGATGAGGATGTCGGCCGGATTGGGAGCGTGAAGGCGGCCGTTCCGGCATTCCAGGAACACCGTCCCGATCTGCTCGACCATGCCGTAATAGCTCGCGACCCTGGACAGTCCGGTCGTCTTCGCGAGGCGCTCGCGAAACTGGCCGGCGCCGACGGCCTCCGCCTGGAGCTGCTTCCAGCCGCCGCCGTGGACGAGGACCGCGTGGCTGAGATCGATTTCGCCCGGCGCGAGCGCGTCGAGGAAATGGCGCCAGACCATGAACGTGAAGCCGAACAGGAACAGCGGCTCCCCCGCATGGTCCTCGAGCCATGCGTGCAGCGCCGAGCGCTGCAGGCGCATGTCGGCGTCCAGCGCGTAGAAGTGGTCCCGGCCGAAAGTCGACATCCCGAGGATGCCCGCCGCCCTGGCATTGAAGGACCGGCGATCGCGTACGGTCTCGCGGGAGTCGATCACGATCATCGGCCGCCGCTGCGTTCCCAGCACGGCCGCCATCGTCGCTGCCAATGCGCGGGTTTGGCGGCTGGCGCTCTCTCGGTCGAGGAAGATCCGGGAGGTGGCGGCGCCCGTGGTGCCGCTCGAGGTCAGGACCTTGAAGACGGCGTCGTCGGGGATCGAGCGGAGCTCGTGTGTCTTGAACAGCTGCACGGGCAGCCACGGAACGTCCTGCAGGCGCTCGGGCGGTGACGGCGACTCGCTCCACAGCAGGTCGAGCACCGACGCGTAGGCCGGGCAGTGTGCGCGGTGATGCTCGGTCAGCTCGGCCAGCCGCCGGCACAGCAGCGTTTCCTTCTCGCGCCGCGGAATGCTAAACGGCCGGCGCTCGAGCAGCGAGTCAGGCATTGGCCAGCACCTTCAATGCCGCATAGTCGACCTTGCCCGATGCTGTGACGGGCAGCGACTGCACCTCGGTGACGGTGAAGGTCCGAGCGGGTAGGCCGAAGGCGCGCCCGAGCTGCAGTCCAACGCCCGCCGAGGAGCGTCCTGCGCCGGCCTCGACGAAGATCCGGATCTCCTCGTCGCGGCCGCAGAGGGCCGCCGCCGGGCCTTCCTGGGTCAGCCGCGCCTCGAGGTCGTCGAGGCTGATGCGCAGACCGTACGCCTTGGCGAACCGTGCGAGCCGCCTGGTCGCGTAGAAGAAGCCGTCGTGATCGACGTAGCCCAGGTCCCCGGTGCGCAGCACCCCGCCGAGCAGGTCGCCCACAGCCAGATCCGACGGGCCGGTGGCGTATCCGAGCATGACGTTGGCGCCGCGGTAGACCAGCTCGCCCTCGTCGCCGGCCGGCAACAGGCGGCCGGCGTCATCCTCGACGGCGAGGTGCCCGCCGGGGATCGGGATCCCGATCGCCGAAAGCTTCTCGCGTAGCCGCCCGGGCGGCACGTATGCGATTCGCGCGGTCGCCTCGGTCTGCCCGTACATGACGACCAACCGGGCACCGCGGCGCCGCAGCTCGTCGTGCAGCGATTGCTTGGAGTCGGGCTCCAGGCGCCCGCCGGCCTGGGTCATCGTGCGCAGCGACGGGAGCTCACGGCGCCGCCAGCCGACGCGCTCGAGGATCGTGTAGGAGTAGGGCACGCCCGCGAACGAGGTACAGCGATGCTGATCGAACGCGTCCCAGAACGCAGGCTTGATCATGCCTTCGGCCGGCAAGACCACGGATGCTCCTGCGAGCAGGTGGCTGTTGAGAACCGACAGGCCGTAGGAATAGTGGAAAGGCAGGCTCGCGATCGCCCGCTCACCAGGGCCGATATCGAGGTAGCCGGCGATCGCGGTCGCGTTCGCCTCGAGGTTTGCCCGGCTGAGCCGCACGAGCTTCGGACTGCCGGTCGACCCCGACGTCGTCAGCAGCAGCGCCAGCTGCGGATGCAGCTCGTGGCGGGGCGCGCCGTCGTGCTCGGTGACGGCACCGTCCGGGTGCAGGACCAGCCGCGGCGCATATCGATGCTCGAGCTCCGCCAGCCGGTCGGCCTGCATGTCGTCGTCCACCAGCACGACCGCGTGGCCCGCCGCGAGGGCGCCGAGGTACTGGATCACGGTCGTGGCGTCGATCCGGCAGCGGAGGAAGATGAGCGACCTCGGCGTCCTCGCGAGCCGCTCCGCCACCTGCGCGACCGCGCTCGCCAGCTCAGGGTGGGTCCAGGCGCGCCCGGTCCGCTGCTCGATCAAGGCGACGTCCTCGGTTGAGCGGATCGGGAGCACTCAGATCACCATGCCGCCGTCGACGCCGAGTACCTGTCCGGTCACGTAGGACGCCTCGTCGGAGGCCAGCCAGGCGATCGCGCGCGCGACCTCGTCGGGGGCTCCGATGCGTCCGAGGGCGACGGATGCGACTCGCTGCTCGTAGATGCCGTCGGGCAGGTTCCTGACCATGTCGGTGTCGATGAAGCCGGGCGCGACCGCATTCACGCGGACGCCTGCGGGCGCGAGCTCTTTGGCCGCCGAGCGCGTGATTCCGATCACCGCCGCCTTCGAGCCGCCGTAGGCGACCTGACCGGAGTTTCCGACCACGCCGATGATCGAGGTGACGTTGACGATTGCGCCGCCGCCGTTCCGTGCAAGCAGGCGCGCAGCGGCCTGGGTGGTGTTGAGAACGCCGAGCGCGTTGACCGCGAACGTTCGGGCCATCGACTCGGCTCCGATCATGCCGAGCAGGCCGTCGTCGAGCACGCCGGCGTTGTTGACCAGCACGTCGAGGCGCCGGTGGGAAGCGAAGATCTGGCGGATCGCGCCGGAGACAGCGTCGGCGTCGGCCACGTCGAATGCGATACCGGCGTGCTCGCCCCCGAAACGCTCGCGAAGCTCGGCGCTGCGTTCGTCGAGTCGCTCCCGGCTGCTATGTCCGTTGAGGACAACCGTGGCCCCGCGCTCTGCCAGCTGTGCGGCCGTTGCCCAGCCGATACCACGCGTGGACCCTGTGACCAGAGCGACCTTGCCGCTAAGAGGCTGGCTCACAAACCACCCCGTGGCGCCCGAGCAGGTCAACCGCGGCTTGGTAGTCGGAAAGCCCGACGACATCGTCGGTGTCAAGCAGGACCCCGTATGCCTCCTCGATCTCGGCGACGAGCACCATGTGCCCGATGGAGTCCCAGTTCTCGTGGTGGCCGTATGCGAGTCCGGATACGTCAACGCCGTCCGGCAGCGAGAGCGCCAGGCGGAATACCTCAGTCAGCGCAGGCAGAGCCAACGTATCGGACACGACAACCTCCCGAAACGATCGAAGGGAACGTCCTGGTGATCGGTCGCGGACGCCCGACCTTTAGTCGCCCTCAAGCCGAACCTGCGGGTGCCGACTACGGGGGCATGTCCGCGACGCAAGACGGTCATCTCGAGCAAACGGGTGGGCCGGTGGGCGCAGCGGGAACTGACCTCGATTTCGTCGAGCTCGAGACGATCCGCTACCTGCGGCCCGAGCTACCGCCGCTCGACGACGTGGCGCGTTACTACGCGCTGTCAGAAGAGGCCCATTTCTATTCGAACGGCGGACCCTGTCACCAGCGGCTGGCGAGCCGGCTGGCGGCGTATGTGGGCAGCATCGGATGCGTGCCGGTTGCCAACTGCACGCTCGGGCTGATGGCCGCGCTGCGCGAGGTGTGCGGCACCCCGGCGGCGAACCGCCGGAACCTGATCGCGGTGCCGTCGTTCACTTTCACCGCGACGGCTTGTGCGATCCGCTGGGCGGGGTTCGAGCCGCTGTTCGTCGACGTCGAGGCTGACTCGTGGCAGCTCGATCCACAGCGCCTGCGGCTGGCCCTCGCGCGCTATGGCGGCTTGGTCGCCGGGGTGATGGGGTGCTCCACGTTCGGCACTGCTGCGCCGGTGGCAGTGCGCGCGGGCTGGCGCGAGGCGTGCGCCGACGCCGGCGTTCCGCTGCTGGTGGACTCCGCCGCCGGGTTCGGGGCACGGGACGAAGCAGGGCGGCTGCTCGGCAGCCAGGGCGATACCGAGATCTTCTCGTTCCACGCCACGAAGCCGTTCGCGATCGGTGAGGGCGGGGCGATCTTGACCTCCGATCCGGACGCCGCCGAGCGGATCTCGCGGATCATCAACTTCGGGCTCGACCCTGACTCGCAGACGACCTCGGTCGCCGGACTGAACGCGAAGATGTCAGAGCTCCAGGCGGCAACCGGCCTGGCCACGCTCGACCGCTTCGACCAGACGCTCGCGGCGCGGCGAGACACAGTCAGGCGGCTCCAAGCCCAGCTCGCCCCCTACCCGCTGACCTACCAGGCCGGGTCCTCCGGCTCGACGTGGCAGGCATTCCAGGTGATGGTGCCCGACGAGACCGTGCGCCGGCGCGCGGTCGCACTCGCGAAGACGCTCCGGATCGAGGTCAGGACATATTTCGATCCGCCGCTGCATCGCCATCCGGCGTTTGCCCGCGCGCCCGTCGCCGGGGACCTGGCGGTGACCGAGCAGCTCGCGCAACGGTCGCTTTCGTTGCCGATGGCCAACCGGCTCGGATCGCGACCGACGGCCCGGCTGACCGAGCTGATCAACGACGTGTTCGAGGGGCGTTAGGCTAGATGACGGCGGTGGTGGGCGTTTGGGCCTGGGGCGTTGCGGGTTGGCGTGTGCGTTGGAATGTGATGAAGGAGTTCCGGTCCGCCGCTGGTGTTAGTCGGTGGAGGGGGTCGGCGCTTCGCGTCGAGCGGCGTGGGTCACGCGCGCGGCGGATCTCGCCCGGGCGGGCTGGTCGTTCGAGTAAGTAGCAGGCGTCGACCGCGGGTGGACGGTAGCCCGCCATCGCCAGTCCTCCACGAGGATGGGGTCGAGATGACTTTTCGACAACTGTTGTCGGGTTCTCATCACGCCAGAATCTGGTGCGAGCCGAATCGGGGTAGAAATCACACTGACGAGACACTAGTTAGGCGACGGTCTCGAGGCGGCGGGCAGCGCCGGCGGGCGCCGGACCCAGCCGCGCGAGGATCCCGCCACCGGCCTGAGCGTTCGCGACGAGGATCGCGAGCCGCTCGAGCAGCGCCGAGCTCGAGCAGGCCTCGAGGACGGCGGCGCGGCGCGGCGCGCGGCGCGGCGCGCGCTCGAGTAGGGCGTCGGGCGCGGCGGCGATACCAACCTCGTCGATCGCGACCAGCTCGGCGCCGAGGACCGCGTCCGCGGCTCCTCGGCGAGCGACTGCGACGGCCGTGCCGGCAGCCGCCGCGATCAGCGCGCGACGGTCGAATGCGTCGCCGTAGTCGAGGCAGATGACACCGTCCGCCTGCCCCGCGTAGGCCGCGTAGGAGGCCTCTGAGCTGGTCGGCCGGAGCAACTCGGCGTGCGGAGCCAGATCGGCCACCAGCCGCGCGAGCCCGGGTGTGAGCACGCCTGGCAGCAGCCGCAGTGAACGGCACCGTCGGAGGGCCGCCACTGCTTCGGCGCAGGCCTCGATGTCGTGACCGGGCAACAGCACGAGGATGCCCGCGCCACCGCTGCCGAGGTCCGGCGCGGCGATCGGAGGCGGCAGGTAGGCGACACGCTGTCGCTCGACACCAAGGTCGATGATCGCCTCGGCGACGGCGGGGGTGGCGGCCCAGACCGCGGCGACACCCGCAAGGTACGCACGATCGACGGGCGGCGCGGCCAGCCGTAGCACGTCGCCGTGCCGGCGCGCAGCGGTGTAGAGGCTGCCGGTCGGGACCTCGATCCGAAGCGCGGTGGAGGAGCGCAAGCGAACCTGTGCGACGCCGAGAGCTTTCTCCTCGGCGCCGGGGAGCTTGGCGACGAGCCATGTCGGCAGCCGGTCACGCGCGCACGGGCTGAGCCCGGCGTGCTCGAGCGCGAGCAGCAGCGCGCGCGCCTCGGCAGCCTCAGCGCTGACCGAGCGCAGGTTGCCCTCGATCGAGACGCTCGTGCCGTAGTAACACTCGTGCGGTACCAGGGGCACTCCCGCGCGTACCGTCAGGCGCCCGCCGAACACCGCCGCGGCCAGCTCGTCGTCGGGAGCGCAGAGATCGCCCCAGCGGGCTTGAAAGACGGCGTCGTTGTGGGCGCTCGCCTGAAGGTCCACACCCCGGGTCTGGCTTTCGTGGTGGACGAGGCAGACGTCGCCCCGGTAGACCACGCGCAGTCCGCGACTGCGCACGCGCAGGCACAGATCGATGTCCTCGAGACCGTTCCGGTAGGTCTCATCGAAGCCGCCGAGCTCGAGGAACAGCTCGCGGCGGATCGCGAGACAGGCGCCGGTGACGGCGTCCAGATCGACGCATGCGGTCGCGGCGGGCAGATCGCCGGCCTCGTGGTGGAAGAGGTGCTGGGGCATCGGTGGCCCCTGCGCGCTCGCCACCCAAATGACGCCCGCGTGCTGGATCGTGCCGTCGGGGAACAGCAACCGCGCGCCCGCGGCTCCCACCCCGGGCTCGGCCGCCGTTTCTGCGACCGCCTCGATCGCTCCGGAGACAAACTCCATGTCATTGTTCAGGAACACCACCACCTCGCCGGTGGCGGCGCGAGCGCCGGTGTTACATCCGCCGGAGAAGTTGAGGTTCTTCGGGTTGCGGATGACCGTCGCGCGGTCCTCCCAGGCGTCGAGGAGCTCGGCGGTGTCGTCCGGTGAGGCGTTGTCGACGAGGACAAGCTCGATCTCGGCGCCGAGGCTGCTTCCGAGCGCACGGGACAGGCTTGACAGGCTCGCCTCGGTGACGGCCCGCTTGCCGTAGAGGACGATCACGAGCGAGATCGAGGGGATGCTCATGCCGCCACGCTGGGTTGGAGCGAGGATCGGCGCGCCAGCAGATCGGCGATCTTGCCCGCACCCAGCTCGATCAGCTCGTTGCCGGCCTCGCGGGCCATCCGCTCGTGCCCGGCGCAGGCGGCGTGGAGCGGGACGTACGCGTCGACGGCGGCGTGGAGCCGGATGTCGCGACGGGACTGGAGCGGTTCCATCAGCACGTTGATGTCCGCACCGGCGTCGATCTCGGCTCCGGCGGCGGCGGCCGCGTCGAGTACCCGCGCCTCGAGCTCCTCTGGCTCCCCGTCGACCCGCGGGTCTGCCAGCAGGTAAAGGCACGCAGTTGTCTCACGGGTGCTGGCGGCGGACCACTCGGCGAGCAGCTCGCCGAGGCGGTCCTCGCCGCGCCACGCCGGCGTTGCCAGGATGCGAAGCGCGACCTGTTCGGCCAGCGGGAAGGGCTCCGGCCGGGGTGGGCCGGCGAGCAGCGGCCGCCGGGCCGCGAGCACCCGCAGACGCTCGGCGTAGCGGGCGGCGACCGCGTCCCACGACAGCTCCTGCGCGCCGATCCGCCCGGCGTGGCCGCGGCGGCGGCACTCCTCCGGATCGGAGGCGGCGCCGCGTAGAAGCTCGACGAGGTGGGCCGCGTCGGGCTCGAGCACCCACGGACGACCCGCGGTCTCGAGCGTGTCGACGCGGTCAGACGGGAACCTGACTGGGGCCGAACGGATCCGCCAGCCGGCGCCTGGGGGGCAGAACTCGTCGGTTGGTCCGCCGCCGGTCGCGATCACGGGCAGCCCGCAGGCCATCGCTTCGAGGACGGGCATCGCGAAGCCCTCACCGCGGTAGGGATGTACGAGCACGTCGCACGAGCGGTAAAGGGCTGCGACTTCGGCCGTGTCCAGCTGATCTGGGGCGAACACGATCCGGGGTAGCCGGCCGGACTCGGCGTGCTCGCGCAACGGACCGCGGTCGGCGCCCTTGTACACGCCGTCGCGCCCGAAGTCCTTGATCACAAGCGTCACGTCGTCGCGGCCGGCGAATGCCGTCGTGAAGGCTTCGAGCAGCACGTCGGTCCCCTTGCGCCAGATCAGCCCGCCGACGAACAGAAACCGAGTGCCCCGAGCATCGGCGGCGAGCTCGAGCGTGTCGCCCTCGGGCGTGAACACGCCGAGATCGACGCCGTTCGGAATCGTGACCACGCGATCTGGATCTACGCCTGCCTCCAGGTACATGCGTCGCACGAACTCGCTCGGCACCCACAGCTCGTCGACGTGCGCGTCGATCCCGGGGAGCCAGGCTCGCGGGACCGCCCCGAACTCCCATGGCTGGATCAACGCCAGGCGACCCGATGCGGGCGCACGCAGGTCGGGTGGCCACTGGTGACGTACCTCGACCTGGGCCGAATGTGGCAAGGGCGGGTCGATCGCCGCCGCTCCGTCGCGGGTAACCCGCTGCACTCGCCCGGGAAGGCGCTCGGTAACCCGATCGTTGATGATCGACAGGCTGGTCGAGAGCCCGTGATCGCCTTGCCAGCGCACGGCGAGTGGGGGCGGCGCGGTGGCCTTGCCCGGGCGCCGCCCTTCGTAGTAGGCCTCGAGCTCGTCGACGTAGGCCGCGAACGGGCGCGGAGGTGGGGTCGCCGCCTGGAGCCGTTCGAGCAGACCTGGCTCGAACGCGAGCCGATCGAGCTGGCGCGCGAGGTCGCCGGCGTCGAGACCGGCGAACGTGAGCCCATCTACCTCATCGCGCACGGCCTCTGCGAGCCCACCGAGCCGCGGCACGACCAGCGGCACTCTCGCGCCGCGACATTCGGCGGCCGCAAGCGGTGCGCAGTCCCACCACAGGGAGGGCAGCGCGACGGCGTCGACGCCGGCCAGCAGCGAGCCGATCTCGCTCGGCTGGAAGGATCCGCACAGCTCGACCACGCCCCTCGAGTCGAGCGCGCGGAGCTCGCCGGCGAACCGCTCGGGGACCTCCCCATGGATCAGGACCCGTAGCTCGCTACGGGTCCGTTGGGCCGCCTCGACCAGGAGCTGCGGGCCCTTGTGCGGGTAGGCGGACCCAAGGAAGGCGACGGTGAGCCGGTCCCCGGCGCGCCCGGGCTTCCGGTCGGCGCCGACCTGCTCCCAGATCTCCGTCTCGTGCGGCATCGCCTGCCTGACGACATCGATCAGCTCGGCTGGGTAGCCGGCCGCGAGCAGCGTCTCGCGCACCGCACCGGAGACGGCCAGGACCGCGCTCAGGCCGCGAACGGCGCGGGCCCGGATCTCGGCCAGCCGCCGCCGGTGGCCGTCCGGATCGTGGCTCCCGACGCAGCTCGCACAGCCGGAGCCGTCGCCGGGGCCGGGGCAGATCGCCCCGGCGCCCGTGAGCAGGTACGCCCGCGGGCAGATCAACCAGTAGTTGTGAGTCGAGAAGTACGCCGGCAGCCCGCGTGCGGCCGCCTCGTCGATCAGCGACGCGCCGAGGTTGTGCAGATTATGGAAGTGGACTACGTCCGGCCGGATCCGGTCGAGTGCCGCCGCGAACGAGATCCTGATCGGCGGATCGTCGAGCTCGCGCGCGGGGTTGCCGAGGTCGAAGAGCCCGTGCGGGCGGTTGTGGACGCCGATCAGGCGCACGCCGTCCTCGGTCCATTCACGCACCTCGTACGGGCTCCGCGACGGGGTGCCGGGCACTGCCGCGTGGAAGACCGTCACGTCCCACCCGCGGCGCGCAAGCTCCTTCGCCGCCAGCCGGGGGACAGTTGTCCCGCCGCCGCTGTCGTTGAACCCGAACGCGGTCATCATCAGGCGGCGCGGGCGGCCGTTCGGTGAGGGGCGTGAGGTCAGCGGCCGCGCCGGCGCTGCGGCGCGCTCGATCGCGCCTGCGCGGCGACGGAGCTTCGCGGCGAGGCCGGGGACGGGGAGCAGCCGCCGCTCGAGCGCGTCAGCGAGGCGGAGGCATGCCTGGCGCTCGGCGTCGCGCCCGTCGAGCACGCCCCAGTCGAGCTCGGGCACGAGCTCGCGCAGCTCGTAGCGCTCGAGCGCCGCTTCGAGCGCCCCCTCCACGTCGGCAAGCTCGCGATCGCGCCGCGACTCGTCCGAGGTGTTCTCGCCGTGGCGGCGGACTGCGACCAGCGGACCGCCGGCACAGTGGCGGAAGCGGTATCGCCGAGCGGCCCGCAGCCAGAAGTCGAAGTCGTTCGCGAGCGGGTAGCGCTCGTCGTAGCCGCCGACCGCCTCGTAGACGCGCCGGTGCACCATGCGCGTGGGATCGACGAGGTGGTTATGGCTGCGGAAGAACGACTGCACAAGCTGGGCCGGCGTGAACTCGCGGCTGTTCCAGACACCGGTGCGATTGCCGGTAGCGTCGATCACGAGGGCGTCCCCGTGCACCACCCCGGTGTCGGGGAAGCGGTCGAAGATCTCGACCTGGCGGCGCAGCCGTCCGGGTAGGCAGACGTCGTCATCGCCGATCATCGCGATCAGGTCGCCCCTGCCCTCGGAGATGAACGTGTTATATGCGGCGGCGATGCCGAGGTTACGTTCGTGGCGCACGACGCGCAGGCGCGGATCGTCGCCGAATCCCGCCAGCACCCGGTCGATTTCTGGATTGGTCGAGCCGTCCGCGACGACGAGGACCTCGAACCCGGAAAGGTCCTGCTCGAGGCCGCTCCGGATCGCGTCCGCCAGGTACGTGTCGCGGTTATAGGTGGCGATCCCGAGCGTTACGCGTGGAAGCGTCGTCTCGAGGGACATCGTCCCGGTGATCGGCAGTCTCACTCGCGGATTGAGCCGTTAAATGAGCAGAGACGGGCCACCCGCCGGCGGCCCGTCTCTGCATCCGTTCCCTCGAAGGATCGGACCCGTTATATAGCCCCGCGGAGGCGAGTCGGGATGGTTACGCGGAGCGGATGTTCTCGGCGCGGTCAGGGTTACTGCCGCGGTCGAGCTTGGTTGCCTGGGTTTCGGGCGCGCCCTTAGCGGCGCTGCCCAGCCAGGCTAAAGATGTCGGAGCTGATTTCTCGGGACACTGCACATCTCCTTGATGGCGGGTGTTTTTCCTGTCCCGGCCGACTCCATGTCGGCCTCACAAACCATGTAATCGCCTCGTCGGGCGCGGACTTGAGGGGTGTCCAGAGAGTCTGGACAGAGCGGCGGCGTGCACCACGCCCGGGCTCAGGCGGTGACGTCGATATGCGGCCCGCCCGGGTCGGGGTCGCGGTCGTCGTCCTCGTCAGCTTGAGTGTCCTCGAGCCACCGGGCCTCGGCGCGCCGGCGGCGCTCCTCGGCGGCCCGCCGGTCCGCTTCTGCCCCCTTCTCGCGGCGGCCGTCGCGGTCGACGGCACCGGTCAGCGGCGCCGCCGTCACGAGCGGGATGTTGGGTGAAGTCGGAAGGATGGGATGGATGGGGTCCATGGTCGATGGTTACCTGTTCGCGCGGTGGCCGCCGGTGGCGGTCACGGCCGATCGCGGCGTGGGACTCCCGCGGGCTCAGCGCCGCGAGGTCGATCGGGAGGCTCGGGCTTGCCATGCTCCTCGGCTAGGCGCAGCTCCGCCAGCACGAGGTGGCGCCACACGGTCACGCTGCACGCCCAGGCGAGCAGGTATCCGCAGGCACCGGCCGTAAGTGCACGCAGGCCGATGTCGAGCATCGGAACCCCGGCGTGCATCGAGAGGTAGGCGGCGATCGCGAACCCGATCAGACCGCCCCAGCCCTTGGCCCGCCGAACTTGGCCGCCAGCACGGGGGTGTGCGGCGACGCTCGGCAGGTCCGAGTCTTTGCCCGCCGCTCTGGCCTTCTTACCTTTCGGCTTCTGCTTATCCGCCTTCCCGCCTTTCTTGTCCTTGGCGGGCTTGGCCTTGGCCTGCTTAGCCTGCTTGGCCGGCTTGCTCTTGGCCTGCTTGGCCTCCTTGCCGGCCGGCTGATCGTCGTTCGATGCGCTCTGCCCGGCTGTCTCGTCGCTCATCAGGTGCCTCCGGCTCCGTGGGCGTCGCCGCGGATGGTGGCTCGCTCGGCGCGCTGACGGTCAAACAGAAAGCGGATCAGCCGCTCCTCGTCATGCCTCGGGATCGGGTCGAACTCAACTGCCCGCTGGCCCTCGTCGGTGGCTCGAACGACATGCGCCTGGCCCGCGATCGGAGTCTTGTCGGCAGCGAGATAAAGGCGAAAGCCGATTTCCTCCCCGCGCTCGAGCGTCTCCGGGCCGTTCATCAGCATGCCTCCGCCGCTGATGTCGACTGAGCAGGCGCTGCGAGGACCGACACGGCTCGACACCTCCACCCGCTGCGGTGTGCGCACCCGGAAGAACCGCCGGCGCTGAAGCACATCGAGCAGATCGAGCACACGAAAGCGGACCAGGCCGTCGTATTCGAGCTCTGCGTCGCCGCGCACGCGCACCATCCCGTGCGCCCCCGAGCCCTCCAGCAGCGTCCGGGCGCTCCCGGCTGCCTCGAGCGCCCCAGCCGCACCGATCATCGGGAAGAGGAGCATGACCTCGATCTCGCGCTTGGCGATGCGCACCGGCAGTCGCTCGCTGATCGCCGTCGTCAGCACGGCGCGGTCGCCGGCGGCGAGCATCCCGGCAAGCTCATCCCGTGGTTTCGCGTGGCTTCTCATGGCAGCAGCCGCCTCGCGAGCATGAACGGATCTGCCACCGATAACGCACGATCCAGCTCGAGCCCTTCGTGCACGAACGCGACCGGGATGCCGCTGTCACGGGCGAGCTCGATTGCGACGCCAAGGTGGTCGGTCTCGTCGGCATGGGTGATGACGATCCCGCTCGGCGCCAGCGCCGCGAAACCTTCGATCAGGTTGACGCCGGCGCGCGTGCTCATCGTCGCCGGCACGGCGATGTAGACCGCATCCAGATCAAGCGGCGCGAGTTCCCGCGCAAGCTCAGCCACGCCGACCGCCTCACCCGGCCTGACCGCGGCGGTGTCGATGACAACGAGCCCGTGCTCGCGACCCTCCATCACCGCGCTCTCGGCGCCGGCGGCATCGTCCGCGGCGGTGACGTACACGTCGTCCTCGCGCAACAGCTCCGTAATCTCCGTCCCCGCATCCGGACAGCCGAGCGCGAGCACGGTCACCGGCAGAGTGCTGCCGCGCCCGTATGCGGCCGCGAGCGCCGCGGCGCAACGGGTCTTGCCCGCTCCGCCGGCACCGACGATGGCCACGGCGGCACCGGCTGCGGGCAGCGGCGCGGCAGCCGGCAGGGCCGCGGCGATGCTCGCCAGCGCAGCCTCCCGCAGGTTACCGTCGGCGAACGGCTTGCGATGGGCAGCTCCGAATGCGATCAGCTCCTGAGCCCAGGCGTCGCTGATCCCTCGGGCGGTGAGCTCACGCAGACCCAACGCGACCAGGTTCCCGTCGAGGATCCGAGGCGACGGCTTCGGGCGTGGTGCAGCGACCGCAGGGCGCCGGATCGAACGCAGCGATCGCGCGGGCGGTCGAGCGCGGCGTCGGGACAGGGGGGCCTTCTGGCGGTGGGCCGGCGTGGTGCGGGCTCGCGGGGTCGACGTGACTCGCGGGGTCGACTCAGGTCGCGGGTTGGACGCGGGTCGCGGCGCGGACGTGGCCGGCGGAGCGGATGCAGCCGGCGGCGTCGGATCGGCCTGCGCCGCTTCCGTGTGCATTTCGGTGGGCTCCGAAGCGCCCGCCGGTGGGACTTCGGGTCTCGCTTGCGCCGGTACTTCCGGAGTCGTGGTCGTCCTCGCCTGTGCGAGCTGGTTTGCGAATGACCTGGCCGCGAATGGGGGCTGGGTCGTAACCGCGGGACGCGTGAGCGCGGGCTCGCTCTGCCGGCGACTGCCGGCGGAATACACCGGCGAGGCGCTGAGGTTCTGTGCCGCGGGCGCCGGCCGGTACTCGTACCCGTCATCGTCGTCGTCGTAGAGGTCGACCGGAGCATTGCCGGGCCGAGCGTCGATCTCGTAGCAGCGCTGCGCGAAGAACCCACTGACCCCTCCGGTCAACCCTTCACGCTGGCGCAGGATGACGGCGTCCGGGCCGAGCTCCCGCCGGATCTGGGGGATGATGTCCTCCAGCCGGCGGGCACGATAGGTGCGCACACCATCTCGCTTGCCATCGTGGCCGTCAGAGGATGACGAGTGTGGACTCATCTCAAGCATGCTCATGCGCTAATCACTCCTATCGTCTCGACGCTGATACCGGGCGAGATCTCGTTGTAGGAACAAACCGGAAGCTGTGGCACGGCGTGCTCGACCAGGCGGCGCAGGTGGCGGCGCACGCGGGCGGAGCAGAGAAGAACGGGTCGGGAGCCGCCTCGCGCGACCGCCTGATCAGATTGGCTCTTGAGCGCGCCCAGGACCGCCTGCGCTCGTGCCGGCTCCATCGCGAGATACTCGCCGTCGGTCGTCTGGGTGATCGAGCTTGCGACCTCGTGCTCGATCGCCGGATCGAGCGTCAGCGCGCGCAGCGTCTGGCCGGTGCCGAGGTGCGCTGCGGTGATCGCGCGGCCCAGCGCCTGGCGAGCGTACTCGGCCAGGAGGCTGGGGTCACGTGTCACGCGGGCCTTGTCACCGACCGCCTCGACGATCGCGCCGAGGTCGCGGATCGAGACGCTCTCGGCCAGCAGG
>Ga0302326_10008414_pt1 | contig 22753 bp, 19 predicted proteins | sample Palsa_T0_3_FD_202264 | JGI IMG/M metagenome (GOLD analysis project Ga0302326, IMG submission 202264) | Peat permafrost microbial communities from Stordalen Mire near Abisko, Sweden - Palsa_T0_3 | ecosystem: Environmental > Terrestrial > Soil > Palsa > Peat permafrost | place: Sweden: Abisko... | reverse complement strand
CCTAACCACAATCGAGGCTGCACCATCCTTCGCGCCTATTGCCGGGGTGCCCCACATCTCGCCTCTGAGATGTGGGACCAAATTCGTGCGCAGGCGGGTGGCGCACCCTTTAGTTCTCCTTCCTTAACCACAACCGAGGGTGCCCCATCCTTCGCGTCTTTTGCGAAGGGTGGGATACCACAAAGGCCAACCAAATTCGTGCGCAGCACGAACCCGCCAGCCCAGACAAACCATCGTCCCTACCACCGCACCGTCGAAAACCAGGTGAAACAGAAACACCAGCACCGCAGGCAGCGCCGCCAGCCTCGTGAAGCGTCTACCGCAGACTTACTTCAACTTCAACTGCTCGACGTACATGTTCAAATAGTTCTTATCGGAGTCCGCAAAATCCCGTAGCACCCGATGATACTGGTCCCCCGTCGGAAACAGCTCCTTGATCAGATCGATCCCGCTGCGGCCTTCCCAGGTCCACGCATCGAACGCGGTCTTGGCGTCGCTCTGGATCGCCGCAACGTCTTTCTCCTTCTCCGGGTCGCTGACCTTCTCGGGAAACAGCACCATGATGAAATCGCCGCTCGTATTCGCCGCCGTCACGCCAAGGTCGCTCATCATCTTGGTCGAAACCTCGCCCAGATGGCCATAAGGGCCTGAATCCGCAACCATCCCGAAAGCAATCGTCGGCGTCTCGCCATTCTTGATCACCACCGCATTGTTCGTGTGGTTCACCCCGAATTGGTCTTGTGGCGCATTCAGCACCACCCAAGGATGTTTGTCAGGATCGACCCAGCTAGGCGTAATCGCTGGAATATGGAAGCCTTTATTGGGTCCTGATGTGCGGACTAGCGGTTTGCCCGATTTATCCGTCTGGATGCCGGACCAGTGCGTCACCTTGCTCCAGTCAGCCTGCGAATCTTTCTTCGGGCGCCCGTCCACGTACAAAACACAAACCGCGGATTGGCTCTTGGTCTCAAGTTCGCTCAGCTTCGGAACGCTGTACTTCTTGTAGATCGCATCCGCCGCGGTCCTCGCGTCCTGCGCAGCCTGGGTAGGAGGAGGCGCATTGCTCCCTGCTGCCTGGGCTGGAGCAGCCTTCGACTCCAATCCTCTGGCTGTGTTCAGATCGCGGAACAACTGGCAGCCCGCCGTCAGCGCCCAGTCTTGTTCATTCTTCGTCTTGGCGTAAGTCGAAACCGGCGGAGAGCCAACTGCATCGGCGACTGAGTCCTTCCCCAGTCCCGGCCCAAACCCGTTCCAGGAAGCATCCGTGGGAGGGTGATAAGCGCGTTGGTTGCCGTCCAGATCCTCCGAAAGCTGGGTCACGCGGAAAACGATGACCCCGGCCACACTCCAGATACTCGCATTTGCCCAAACGTTCTTATGGCTTTTAGGGTCTTTGAACGACAGACGCAAATCCGAGAGCTCCACCGCCTCCACCAGATGCGATTTCAATTCCCGATGTCTTACCAGATAGTCGAAATCCCATGGGTCGACCATGCGTCTGACATCGAATCCAGCGTCGTCGTTGAGCCCGAGACTGCCGGGCGTGTCTCCCCGCAGTGTCAGGAAACCTGGATCGGCTGCGTCGTTGCACCCCAAAGGTCCGGGCGTACGCGGCGCGCCGAACCGGGAAAACGGATTGTGACTAGTCGGCCCCGGACGGCATCCCATCGAGCTCACCCCATCGCACGGATGAATAGTGTCGCCCGTCAGCGATACGTAACAACGGCGGGTGCCCCACATCTCGCTATCCGGGGTCCCCAGCGACAGGTCTTAGTCGCTGGGGTGGCGGATGTGGGACCAAATTCGTGCGCAGCACGAACCCGCCAGCCCAGACAGACCATCGTCCCTCCCACAGCACCGCCCAAGCTCACCGAGGACGGAAACTGCACTTCTAACGTTAGAAATCGCGCCTTTAACAGTAGAAATCGCAGCTTTAACGTTGCGCATGCGCATCGTTAACAGTAAAAGTCGTCGCAAATTCAAAATTTGTGCACACGCTGCGTCAATAAGCGAACTGGCTGCCAGCCACCCATTGATTCTCCTTTTATTCGCCAGCGCGTTCCTCGTCTGTCTCGAAAAACCAGCCCACAACAGGCCGCGTTAGGATCGAGCCAGCCCTTCAATTTACTCTGAACAGAAGCCGTGGCCCATCCCGCAAACAACGTCGAATCGCAGGCGAGTGAGTCGCTCACCCCCTTCATGCGCCAGTGGACCGTCGCCAAGAACGAGCATCCCGATACTCTGCTTTTTTTTCGCATGGGCGACTTCTACGAGCTTTTCTACGACGACGCCGTCGCCGCCGCCCGCGAGCTGCAAATCACTCTAACCGCACGGGATAGAGAACGCGCCATCCCCATGTGCGGCGTCCCCTACCACGCGGCGGAAGGGTACTTGCAGCGCCTGCTGCGCAAAGGCTTCCGCATCGCCATCTGCGAGCAGATGGAAGATCCCAAGCTCACCAAGAAAATCGTCCGCCGCGAAGTCACACGGGTTCTCACTCCGGGAACCGCATTCGACAACAACCTAGACCAGTCCCAGAACAACTTCCTAGCCGCATTCCACGAAGATGGCGCAACGTCAGCATTGGCGCTGCTCGACCTCTCCACAGGCGACTTCCGCACTGCAGAATTCTCAGGGCCAGCCGCACACAATCAGGCGCTCGACGAGCTTTTAAAAGCTCAGCCGAGCGAGCTGCTGCTACCAGCAAACGCACCGGAAAACTTCGCGTCGGAAATTGACCGAAGCGGCGACCGCGTAGCCGCAAGAACCAGAATCGACGACTGGGTCTGGACCCGCGATTATGCCGTTCCGCTGGTTGAGCGCAAGCTCGGCGTCAAGTCCCTGGAAGGCTTTGGCCTAAGCGGTCATCCCTGCGCCGCAATTGCCGCGGGCGTCATCCTGCACTACGTCCAAACCACGCAAAAACTGGACGCATTGCACCTCGATTCCCTGCGCTTCGTCGAACGCTCCAACGAACTCCAACTTGATCCCGTCACCGTCCGCAACCTGGAACTGGTCGAGCCTCTGATATCGGGGCAAGACACGCGTTCGACCCTCTTTCATACGCTCGATTGCAGCCAGACGCCCATGGGCAAACGCCTGCTCCGCGCCACAATCCTGCGTCCGCTCTACGACGCTGAAGCCATCAACGCACGCTACGAAGCAGTCGCCGAAGCTCACGGCGATCTCGTCCGCCGCGAAGAGATCCGCCGCGCCTTCAACGGCATCCTGGACCTCGAACGCCTGCTGGCACGCCTGTCCCTCGACAGCGCCGGCCCGCGCGATGTCGCCGCACTTGCCGCCAGTCTCGCCAAACTGCCCGCGTTGCATGGTGCGCTAACCGCGATGACCGCGCCGCTCTGGAACGAGCTAACGGGCCGCCTCGACACACTCACAGACATCGCCACGCTGGTCACGACGACGCTCATCGCCGAGCCGCCGCTGACGCTGGTTGACGGCGGAGCCATTGCCGCCCAAGTCTCAGCCGAGCTCGACGACCTGCGCAGCATCAGCTCGACTGGCCGCCAGTCCATTGCCGCCATCGAAGAGCGCGAGCGCGCCCGCACCGGCATCAGTTCGCTCAAGGTCCGTTACAACTCGGTCTTCGGCTACTACATCGAGATCAGCAAATCCAACCTGGCCAACGCGCCAGCCGACTACGAGCGCAAGCAAACCCTGGTGAACGCCGAGCGCTTCACCACAGCTGAACTCAAGGAATACGAAGTCAAGGTCCTCACGGCCCATGATCGGGCCATCGAGATCGAGAAGCAGCTCTTCGCCCAGCTCCGCCGCAGTGTTCTTGAAGCCGCCGGCCGCATTCGCCGTACCTCCGCTGTCGTCGCCGAGGCCGACCTGTTGGCCGGCTTCGCACATCTGGCTTCCATTCGCAATTACGCGCGGCCTGAGCTGGTGGATGAGCCAATGCTCGAGGCTGTCGCCGCGCGCCATCCAGTGATTGAGCACTGGATGGCCGAAAGCAACACCAGCCGCTTCATTCCCAACAGCCTCTATCTCCATGGGAACGAAGCCGATAGCGCGGAAGCGACTCACACGGAACCGAGCCTGCTGCTGATCACCGGACCCAACATGGGCGGTAAAAGCACGTACCTGCGTCAGGCCGCGATGCTCGTCCTGATGGCGCAAATGGGCTGCTATGTGCCTGCGGCTAAGATGCGCTATGGCCTGGTGGACCGAATCTACACGCGCATTGGCGCCAGCGACAATGTGGCTCGCGGCCGCTCTACATTCATGGTGGAGATGACCGAAACGGCGACTATTCTCAATACTGCGACGAGCCAGTCCTTGGTTTTGCTGGACGAGATGGGCCGCGGCACGGCTACCTTCGACGGCCTGTCGCTGGCCTGGGCTACGGTCGAATATCTACATGCGGAGATCGGCGCACGTACTTTGTTTGCAACACATTACCACGAACTAACCATGCTGGCCGAGAAGCTGCCGCGCGTACTCAACCTGCGCGTCGCGGTGAAAGAATCGTCTTCGGGCATTGTCTTTCTGCATTCGATTGAGCCGGGAGCGGCTTCGAAGAGCTACGGCATCGAAGTCGCCAGGCTGGCTGGGCTGCCCAAGGTGGTTCTGGAGCGGGCGCGGCATATTTTGCGCCAGCATGAGAAGCAGGAGCGGCGCTCGGTTCAGGTTGAGACTGCGGAGCCGATGCAGATGACGATCTTTACTCCGCTTTCGCAGCGGATTGTCGATCGCATCGCCGAGACTGACATCAATTCGCTTACGCCGTTGCAGGCATTGAACTTGCTGGAAGAGCTGAAGCAAGAGCTGGGCGAAACCGCCGCTCCGGCTGCGGGACGGGGCGGGCGATGACGGCTACGATTCGCCAAGCTGCGGGCAGCCTGCTGGTGGTTGGGCTTTCCGGAACAGAGCTGACCGGATTGGAGCGGGCATGGCTCAAGCTGGTGCGGCCTTCGGGGATCATTCTCTTTCGGCGCAATATTGCGGAGACTGGACAGACGCGTTCATTGCTTTCCGAATCAACGAGTTACTGCCAAAACTTCAACCTGCGCTGCGTGGACATCGAAGGTGGGACAGTGGACCGGCTGCGCGATGCTGTCGCGCCGATGCCGTCGGCTCAGGCAGTGGCCCAAGCCGCTATTCGGACGGGAAAGCCCGCGTTGATGCGGCGGCATGGAGAGTTGATCGCGCGGGAGGCGTTGGCGTTTGGCTTTAACACGACTCTGGCGCCGGTGCTGGATCTGGCGTTGCCCGAATCCGCTGCTGTAATGGGAACGCGAGCGGCTTCATCAAACCCTTTGGATGTAGTCACTTACGTACGAAATTTTCTAGCTGGTCTGGCCGCTCAGGGGGTTGTTGGCTGCGGCAAGCATTTCCCTGGGTTGGGTGGTGGAACGCTGGATTCTCACCTGGAAACACCGGCGATTGAACGGAGTTGGGCTGAACTTTGGGGGGAAGATCTCGTTCCTTACCGGCAACTTGCGCGTGTTTTGCCCATGGTGATGGTCAATCATGCAAGTTACCCGAAGACGCGCGGCGGCGACTGCCCGGCTACGGCATCGGCCTACTGGATCACCACGGTGCTCAAAAAACGCATTGGATACAAGGGGCTTATCTTCAGTGATGACATGGAGATGGGAGGAATTCTTAAAGCTTCTTCTATTGAAGAGGCAGTGGTTTTGTCGGTGCGGGCCGGGATTCATCTGATGGAGATTTGCCACAGCCCGGAGCTGATTTTGCGGGGTTACGAGGCGCTGATTGCCGAGGCGGAGCGTTCGGCCGCTTTCCGGAAATTATTGCTGGAGCGGGCGGCGATTTCACGATGGTTGCGCAAGACCCGGTTCAGCGATCCGACTGCGCGTGCGCTTTCGGCGGCTCAACTGGCTGCCCTGCGAGACAAGGTAAGGATATTCACTGCCGAGGTTGAGAGGTCCGCACCGAAATGACGGGCAACGTTCCTTGCTGGGTTTCCAACGTTCTATACGGAATGGGATATCAATGATTGTTGCGGGCGTTATGAGCGGGACTTCGGCGGACGGGATTGATGTCGCGCTGGTGCGAATTCGCGAAAACAAAGACTTGTATCCGAAGTTGCAGCTCTTGGCTCATGAGGCTTTTCCTTACCCGGCTATTCTGCGGCGGGCGGTGCTGGCGGCAATGAATGCGAAGGCTACTTCGACGGCTGAGCTGGCGCGGCTGAACTGGCGGCTGGGCATGGCCTATGCCGAGGCTGTTCGGGTGACGTTGGAGCGGCATCCGGTAAAGCTGGAGCTGGTGGGCTGCCATGGGCAGACGCTCTTTCACCAGGCCGAGGCGCGGAGCTATGCCGGGGCGAAGTTTGCTTGTACCTGGCAGGCCGGCGAGGCGGCAATTTTGGCTGGTGAGCTGGGCGTGCCGGTGGTTTCGAATTTTCGGCCGGCGGATATGGTGGCTGGCGGGCAAGGAGCGCCGCTGGTTCCGCTGCTGGATTTTGTGCTGTTTCGCCATGCGAGGCGAGGGCGGGTTTTGCAGAATATGGGCGGGATCGCCAACCTCACTGCGATTCCGCCGGGCGGGACGGCAGATCAGGCGCTGGCCTTCGATTCGGGACCGGGCAATATGGTGATCGATTGGCTGATGCTGGAGCTTTACGGCAAGGCTTTCGACGACCAGGGCTCGGTTGCGGCTTCAGGGACTGTCATTGACGTTGTGTTGCGAAAGGCGCTGCGGCATCCTTTCTTTCGCAAAGCGCCGCCGAAGACGGCTGGGCGGGAGCAGTTTGGGCGGGAGTTCGCTGCGGGTTTCTTGCGGGATTGCCGTGCGGTGAGCAAGCGCAAAGAGGATGCTGTGGCTACCGCTACTGCGCTGACTTCGACTTCGATTGCGCAGGCTTATTTGCGGTTTGCTTCCGCAGGAATGGGCTCGGCTGTCGACTATATCGTTTCTGGCGGCGGGGCGCGGAATCTTACGCTGATGCGGCAGTTGACGGAGTTGCTTGGGCCGCATGGTTGCCGGGTTGCCGCGATCGACGATTTTGGACTGCCGGCTGAGGCGAAGGAGGCTGCGGCGTTTGCGCTGCTGGCTTGGATGACCTGGCATCGGCGGCCGGGAAATGTGCGCTCGGCGACGGGTGCGTCCCGGCCGGCGATTCTTGGACAGGTTACGTATGTTTGAGGGCTTGTGCGGGTGGTTGCTGCGATCCCAGGTCTCAACTACCCCAACGACGAAGACCTGTCGTTGGGGATCCCGACGATCGAGACCTGGGGGACCCTTATCCACACGCCGCGAAAAGCATACCTCAGGGTCTAAAGCCCCGCTTGAGCGCGGCGCGTTTATGCCGGGGTTAAAACCCCGGCCTACCCTTAAAGAGCGTTTCTTTAAAGAGCGTTCTTTGGGCGTATTGCTGCGATCCCAGGTCTCAAAAGCGAGACCTGGGGCACCCGCATTCCTTTTCTTGGGCGCGATGTTGGCCACGGTCGCGATGATGATGGGCTGTCATGGGCCGAAGGCTGATACGAGTGCGGTTGTTTTTCTGATTGAGTCGAGCCCGACGAGTCTCGATCCGCGGATTGGGATCGATGCGCAGTCGGAGCATATCGATGAGTTGTTGTTCGATGGGCTGGTGGTGCGGGATGCGAGCTTTCGCGTGGTGCCGGGGCTGGCGGAGCGTTGGGAGCAGCCTGATCCTTTGACGTTGATTTTTCATCTCCATGCCGGGGTTCATTTCAGCGATGGGAGGTTGCTGACTTCGCGGGATGTGGTTTGGACGCTGGAATCGATGCGCAATGGCGCGATACTCACGCCGAAGGCTGCCAGCTATGCTTCGGTTGCGAGCGTCGAGGCTCCGGATGCGGCGACGGTGGTGCTGCATTTGAAGACTCCCGACAACTTTCTGCTGACCAATCTATCTTCTGGGGCGATGGGGATTGTCCCCTTTGGCAGCGGGCGGGATTTCTGGCAGCATCCGGTCGGGTCGGGGCCGTTCCGGTTTGTGAGTCAGGAGATCGATAAAGAAGTGGTGATCGAGCGGAATCCGATGAGCTGGCTGAGGGGTGCCGGCAATGTGGCGCGGGTGCGTTTTGCGGTGGTGCCCGATCCGATTACGCGGGCGCTGGAGTTGCGGAAAGGCTCGGCGGATCTGGAGAGCAATTCGCTGCTGCCGGATATGCTGCCGGTGCTGGCTGCCGAGAAGCATCTGGAGGTCGAGAGCGTGGGCGGGACTCAGGTGCAATATTTGGCTTTCAATACGATCGACCCAATTTTGCGCGATGCGCGGGTAAGGCAGGCGATTGCCTGCGCGATCGATGTGCCGCTGATTCTGAAGACGCTGCAGGCGGGACGGGCGCGGCCTGCGGTGAGCTTGCTGCCGAGCACGCATTGGGCGTGGAATGGGGATGTACCGCGCTACGATTACGATCCAACGCGTTCAAGACAACTGCTCGACGAGGCTGGATACCGGCGCGGCGCGGACGGCGTGCGGTTGCATTTAACGATGAAGACCAGCACCGATGAAGGCACACGGCAGCTTGCCGCCACGATGCAGCAGGAACTGGCTCAGGTGGGGATTGCGCTGGAGCTGCGGAGCTTTGAGTCGGCAACATTTCTTCAGGATCTGACGCGGGGATCGTTTCAGATGTATGCGCTGCGCTGGATTGGGGGCAATGAGCAGCCGGAAATCTTCGGGTATGCCTTCAGCACGGCGCGGATTCCTCCGAAAGGGGCGAACCGGGGACGCTACAGCAACCCGGAACTCGACGCGCTGCTGGACGATGCGGGGAAATCTGCCGACCAGGCGCGGCGGAAGACGGACTACGCGCAGGCGCAGGAGATTCTGGCGCGCGACCTGCCGGCGGTCAATCTCTGGTACAAGGATTCGATTGTGGTTCACAACCGGCGAGTGAGCGGAATTGCACTCAGTCCCTCAGGCAGCTTTAAGTTTGTCTGCGATATGCGGGTGCAAATGTAATGTTTCGTTACAAATGGGGACACAATTCGTTACAAAGCAATTCGTAAACTTTCCTTTTGGGCGGCTCGTCTACATGGGCAGTGAGCGATGTAAGAGATTTGTAAGGTTTTAGACTTGAACCTACTGCTGATTTGCTCCTGGCTATGCAAGGTTGCCGACAGTACGGAGAAGATATGCAAGCGAAGAAAAACAAGATTGGGAGATTTCTCGGATACGCGTTCCTGCTGCTGAATGTATCCGGACTGGCTCTGATGAGCGCGCCGCTTCGCGGAGAGGCGGCGATGCAGGCTCCCGCGGCTGCGCCGGCGAACCGGTTTGTGGGCACGATCAGCGCGACCGCGCCGGGCCTGATGACGGTGAAGACCGATGCGGGCTTGGAGCGGAAGGTTACGGTCCCAGATGGGATCAAGCTTCAGCGCGTGGCTCCTGGAGCCAAGGACCTGACCGGCGCGGCGACGATTCAATTCAGCGATTTGGCGATTGGCGACCGGGTGCTGGTGCGGCTGGCTCCGGAGCCGACGGCCGACCCGGTGACGGCAATTCAGATTATCGCGATTCCGCAAGCCGACCTGGCGCAGAAGCAGCAGCAGGACCGGGAAGACTGGCAGCGCAACGGAGTGGGCGGGCTGGTGAAGAGCGTGAATGCCGGGACGGGGATCATTGAGATCACCTCGGGAGCGGGAGCGGCGCAGAAGACGATTACGCTGCATACGACGCCGACGACAGTCTTGCGCCGGTACGCACCCGATTCGATCAACTTCGACCAGGCCAAGCCTGCGCCGATCGAGACGATTCAGGCAGGGGATCAACTGCGGGCACGCGGAACCAAGAACGCGGATGGCACGGATGTGGCCGCGGTGGAGGTGGTTTCGGGTGGCTTCCGCAATATCTCCGGAGTGCTCAGCTCGGTGAATGCGGCGGCAATGACGATTACGCTGAAGGACCTGATCACCAAGCAGAATGTGACGGTGCATGTTGGCCCGGATGCGCAGATGCGCAAGCTGCCGGAGAACATGTCCAGGATGCTGGCGGCAATGACGAAACCTGCCGGCGAAGGCAGTGCTCCAGCGAATGCTGGCGGTGGTGCTCCGGCCTCCGGCGGCCAGGCGGGCGGTCAGGCGAACAACGGAAGCGGAGTGGGCCAGGGTGGCTCGCGGCCGGCGTATGGCGGCCAAGGCGCGGGACCGGGTGGCGATGCTTCCGGTGGCGGACGGCGCGGTGGCGATTTGCAGCAGATGTTGAGCCGGGCTCCTGCTATCCACTTGTCCGATCTGCAAAAGGGCGATGCGGTGATGCTGGTTTCGACCCAGGGAACACAGGAAGTTACAGCCATCACACTGCTGGCCGGCGTCGAAGCGTTGCTGCAAGCTCCAGCATCGACGCAGAACATGCTTCTCTCCAACTGGAACATGAGTTCCGGTGGCGCCGAAGCGGCTCAGTAAGACGAACAAACTTTTTCCGGATTTATCGAGCCCGTCCCAGATTGCCGGGCTCAGACTTTATGGGGGATTCGTGTACTCAAAACTTGCCTTTTTAGTCTCCATTTCGATTGCTTCGCTTGCGGTTGCCCCGAGTGGGGTTGCGCAAACGTCTCCGCCGGCAGCGGCGGCCGCCCAGGCGGGTACACCCGGCAACACGGCCGCGCAGGCGACCTTTCGCGGGAAGATCGCCGACCCTACCGGAGCTTTGATTCCGGGCGCATCGGTAACCATCAGCAACGGCAACGGGCAAACTGTGGCGAGCGCCACGGCAGACGCCTCAGGCAGCTACGAAACACATGCTCCGGCGCCGGGGACTTACTCGGTAACTGCGACGTCTGCCGGTTTCGCTCCCTTTGTCTCGCAGGGCATCGTGGTCGCCGCCGGCCAGGTGAAGCGCGTTGATATTACGATGGCCATCGAGGCCGCGCAGCAGACGGTTACCGTTTCCGACGACACTCCGACGGTGAGCGTGGAGGCCGATGCGAACTCCAACAGCATCGTGCTCAAAGGCAAGGACCTGGAGGCGCTGTCGGACGATCCCGATGAGCTTTCCAATGAGCTCTCGGCGCTGGCCGGGCCTTCGGCGGGACCGAATGGCGGGCAGATCTACATTGACGGATTTACCGGCGGACAGCTTCCGCCGAAGTCGTCGATTCGGGAGATCCGGGTCAACCAGAATCCTTATTCGGCGGAGTACGACCGGCTGGGTTTCGGGCGCATCGAGATTTTGACCAAGCCGGGAACGGACAAGCTGCATGGGCAGTTCATGATCCAGGGCAACGACAGCAGCTTTAACACGGGGAACCCGTTCACGGCGGAGATTCCGTCTTACTACAGCGACCAGTACAACGGCACGCTGAATGGATCGCTGAACAAGAACACTTCGTTTTTCATCTCCGCGGAACATCGCTCGCAGAACCTGGACAGCGTTTATAACGCGACCTGCGATGCGACCGGAGAATGCCCTGCGGACGGAATCACGGGTGCGATTTCAAATCCACGTTCGCGGACCAATGTATCGCCGCGCATCGATTTTCAGATTGGCGCCAAAAACACGCTGACGATCCGCTACCAGTACTACCATGACTCCGAATCGGGGAACCTTGGCTCGACGCAGTTACCTACCGGAGCCACGGGTGAGACCACGAACGATAACAACCTGCAGATCAGCGATACCGAAGTGATCAGCGATCACCTGGTGAACGAGACCAGGTTCCAGTACAACCGGATTCTTACCGATACGAATTCGGTCAGTTCCGCTCCTACACTTTCGGTGCTGGGGGATTTCTCCTCGGGAGGCTCGTCGCAGCAGAATATTCACGACCATACGGATCGATGGGAGCTGCAGAATCTGTCGACCATGTCGCTGGGAGCGCACGCGCTCAAATTTGGCATGCGAATCCGCGACAGCCGCGATGCGAACAACGCCGACTCCGGCTTCAATGGCACATTTACCTTTGCATCGCCGACGGATTACACCACCGCGGTGCAGAACTCTGCGCTTGCCGCTCCTACGCAACTTAGCTATGCCACAGGTGCGCAGGGCGTGGTGGCCAATGTCTTCGACGGCGCGGCTTATGTGCAGGATGACTGGAAGTTCAATCCGCGGCTTACGCTGTCTGGTGGATTGCGCTGGGAGTCGCAGAACCATGTGGCCGATCACAGCGACTGGGCCCCCCGTTTTGCCCTGGCTTATGCCCTGGATGGCAAGAAGGGTAAGCAGGCCAAGACGGTGCTGCGGGCCGGGTACGGTATCTTTTACGACCGGCTGCAAATTGCGAACTTCCTGAACATCAACCGCTCGCTGGCGCAGGAGCAGTATGTCATCGCGAACCCAAGCTCGGGGTGCTTTACTGCGAGCGTTACGCAGTTCGATCCGACTGCCTGCGGAACTGGTACGGCGCAGGGCAAGACGATCTATCAAGTAGCGCCGAGTTATCGCTCGCCGTACTCGCAACAGTTTGGAGCCAGCATCGAGCGGCAGATCACCAAAGTGCAGACGGCGACGCTGACTTATCTGCATTCTCAGGGTGTGCATCAACTGACGGAGATCAACGCCAATTATCCAAACAACGCCACCCTGGGCAATCTCTACCAGTATTTTCCCGAGGGCATCTACAAGCAGGATCAACTGATTCTCAATACCAATGCGCGCTTCAGCCCGAACTTCAGCGTGTTTGGCTTTTATACCTTCAGCGTTGCCCATACGGATGGGTCGGGGGGAAGCATCGCTTCGAACTCGCTGAATCTTGGCCAGGACTACGGGCGCGCCGCGTTTGTGTCTCGGAATCAGCTCTTTCTGATTGGGAATTACGTCGGTCCCTGGGCTATCCGGTTCAATCCCTTCGTAATTGCGCAATCGGGAAAGCCGTTCGATATTACGTCGAACGTGGACGTGAACGGCGACTCGTTCCTCAACGACCGGCCTGGGGTTGTGAATTCCTCCAATTGCACGGCGAATTCGACGCAGTATCTGCAAACCTCTTACGGGTGCCTCGATACCACGCCCGTGGCCGGGGAACAGATCCTGGCCAACAATGCGGGCAATGGTCCGGCCGCCGTGGCTGTGAACCTGCGCATCAGCCGGGCTTTCGGACTGGGGCCGAAGATTGGTGAGACGAGCGCCAACCAGGGTGGGCCTCCGGGCGGCGGACCTCCGGGAGGTGGCGGTGGCGGCCGTGGTGGTGGTGGTTTTGGTGGCGGCCCTGGCGGTGGATTCGGTCCGGGTGGATTTGGCGGGGGCGGCGGCGGGCGAGGTCAGGGCGGCGGTGGGCCGGTGAATACCCGCAAGTACTCGCTGACCTTCAGCGCGCAGGCGTTGAATTTATTCAACGACATCGACCTCGGTGCGCCGATCGGCACGGTCACCCCGCCGGGGAAACTGCAGCCGGGCGAGACCAATCCATTTGGAACGTCCAAGAGCCTGCAAGGGGGAATCTTCTCGCAGGGTTCCGCCGCGCGGCGCATTTTCCTGCAGGCGGTCTTCAGCTTCTAACTCAATGCCTGCATCTTAACTGCGGGGCTTTCGTGGCTCCGCAGTTTCTTTTTTTGCGAGAGAGTCAGGCCGCCCGCGGCTAGGATGCATAACTCGGGCATGACTGGCAGCCGGTAACGGCCCACTGCTTGCGCTCCGCCGGAGATCAACACGAAATAGAGTGCGACGCCGGCTATGGCTAATAATGCTGGGAGGAAACTGTTTGGGTTGAGGCAGCCGCGTATTGCCGATACGTAGAGAAAAAGCAGGAAGCCTTCCAAGAGCGCCATGGCGATGGCCACGGTGGGATGCGAGAGGATTACGCGCCATGCGGAGTTGAGGATGCCTTCATTGAGGATGCGATGCGGCATGGCGTCGCCGGGTGGATACTTGCCTATCAATTGCAGAAGCTCTGTGGCGCAGGGAGTGAAGGCGACCAGGCCCATGCCTGCGAGATGGGTCCGGAGATAGAGGCCGGGGTGGGCGGCGAGCGTCTTCGTAGCTTCGGCACGCATGAAGCGCAGGCGCTGGGACTGGCTCCAGGAGCGCTGCCCGGGGTGCGCGGCCAGGTAATATTTGTCTTCCGGATAGCCGAGTTGTTTTTGTTCGGATTCGAGAGAGATGTGTTGCAGCTCGGCAGCTACTTCGGCGGATTGGAAGAAGTAGAGGTTCTTTTCAACGATGCTGGAGAAGCCGCTGTAGCCGGTTTCCGCGAGGTTGCGCAGTTGCCATGCGGCTAGCAGTGGCAGGACTACGATGAGCATGAGCAATGGAGCTTTCCATCGCAGGCTGCGATGTTTCGGGGCTGTAACTGCCAAACCTGCGGCGAGCGGAAAGACGAGGTAGTAGCTTACTGGGCGCACGCAGGTAGCCACGCCTAGTGAGATTCCTGCCAGGGCCAATACCGTGAGTTTGCCGCTGCTTTGAAAGGCAAGCACTCTTTCGATTGCCAGAAGTAGAAGCAGGACGAAGAGCGTTTCCGGCATGAGGCGAGACGTATAGACAATCGACAGAGGTTCGATGGCGTAGAGCCACGCGGCGAGGATGCCGGCATTGCGGTTGGGGAAGATGCGGTCTGCGATTCTGCGCACAAGGAGAAGCGAGATCAGCGATAGCACGATTTGAGCAGTGACGGTGAGCAGGACATTGTCCCACGCCATGCCGGTGATTTCAGCGAAGAGAGGATAACCGGGCGTGCGATCGATCTCCGGTGCTCCTGCGGTTGCAAATGCGCCATGCAGGATCAGGTTACGGCCTGGATTCAGATAGCTTGCGGTGTCGCCCTGGGTCATGACGCTTGTGCCGGTGAGGACAAATGCGGCAACCGTCAATCCCAACCGTAGCAGGACGGCAGTCAACAGTGGAGCGCGCACTGGCTCAACGCTGAGCAACCAGACTGCAACGCGTTGCCTCCAATTCATACGTTCTTCTCGCTTGTGACCTGCGTATAGAGCTGTTCCCATTGGCCGGCTTTTTCGTTCATGGAAAAATGAAGCTGGACGCGGTTGCGGGCGTCTCTGCCAATTTCCTTTCGTGCCTTTTCTGTGAGCTGCATCGCCTTGAGCATGGCCTGGGCGAGAGCGTTGCTGTCGTGCGGCGGGATGACGAAGCCTGCCTCGCCGACAAGCTCGCGGACTCCGCCTACATCGGTGGCGACGACAGGCTTCTCCATGGCCATCGCCTCGGCAAGCGCAAGAGGCATTCCTTCCCATGCCGAAGAAAGAACGAAGCCGTCGGCGGCATCCAGTAATTCGGCAATATCGGGGCGCAGACCGAGTAGTTGCACTTCGGATTTTTCTTGCATGGCGTGGTGCAAATACGCCGAATCGCCCTCGCCTGCGATCCAGAGGCTGGTCTTTGGATTGGCGCTGCGGACCTGGGCGAAGGCGCGTAACAAGTTGGGATAATCCTTGGCTGGAGCGAGTCTTCCGACTGCGAGCCAGACAAAGCTGCCGCCGGCTTGCATCTCGATACGCGCCTGTTTGCGGCGGGCTCGATTGGGTGTGAATGCCTCGGTGTCGATGCCATTGGTGAGCACGCGCATCTTGCCGGCGGAGACTGCGTGGAGCCGCACGAAGCGGTCCGCGGCTGCGCTGCTGACTGCCGTGACCTGGTCGACTCGCGCATCGGTGGCGCGATACAGAAACATGCGATGCCAGCCGCCTTCGTCGACATTGTGGATGGTGTTGATGACGCGTGGAAAGTGGGCGTCGGCGCGCAGCATGGGCTTGAGCAAGCGCGTGAAGAGATTGGCCGGGAAGGTGTGGCTGTGGAGAAGGTCCGGACGGAATAGCGCTGCGAATTTTGTTGCAAAGCGCAGGCCGCGATAGATGCCTAGTGGCGTTTTGCGGATGTTCAAGCGCAGGACGGGGAGTTTAACCGGCCACTCCTCGCCGGCGTGTTTCAAGACGAGGAGCGCGACGGTGTGGCCGCGAGCGGCCATTCTGGCTGCGAGGTCGATGACTTGCTTTTCGGCTCCGCCGATGCCGAGCGATGTGAGTACGTATAAGATTCGCACTTGGATGTGCAAATCATATCGCGTTTCAATGCGAGAGGCTGGCGGGCTCTTTATTGCCGAGAAATTTGCGCAGGATGGTATCGACGGCGAGGTAGCCGGGGCCCATGATCAGAATGATGAGGGTGGCGAACCAGTCGTTGTAAGCCGATGCGCCGGTGAACTTGTCGGGGTTGCTGAAGACTGCCGCGAAGGCGTCTGGTTCAGCCGCGAGAAAGGCTACGGTCATGTTGACGAAAAGCATGAGAGAGATGAGTCTGGTGCCGATGCCAAGCGCAAAGAGAGCGCCTCCTATGAGTTCCAGCAGGGAGACAAAGATTGCGGTCAGGTGAGGCTGCGGCAGATTCAGCGTGGTGAAGTAGTCTGTCACTTTGTCGAGATGGTTCAGTTTGCCCAGGCCATCCTGTATGAACTCCCAACCCCAGTAGAGACGGATGGCGAGGAGCAAGGGACTTTGGGCATAGTTCAACAAAGTTACTACCGAGTTATACAATTTCGTGACGCGACGAATCATTTCTTACCGATCCCTTCGTAGCTCTTGGCCGATTATCGCTGCCTGCAGATCCAGCCTAGCTCGGCCCAATTGGTGAACCATTGGCGGACTAGATTGAGCTTCATGCCTATGGCGAGGCGCGAGCCTGCAAATCCGGCTTCGAGCGCTACGGGCAAGGTCTGGCCATCGCGCAAGGCGCAGAGGGTCAGATATTCAGAGCGTGAGAGGCGCCTGTAATAGAGCGATAAGTCGGAGCGGTGTATGGCTAGCCAGGTGGCTCGCTTGCGCAGGCGCAGCGGTTGGTACGGCTCTTCTTCCATCGACTCGGGGCGTGTGCCGGCTTCGCTCGATTCACGCTTTTGGTGCTGGTGCATATCCAAGACCAGGTCATCGGCTGGATATTGCAGCGCCAGCAACTGCACGTAGGGTTGAAGAGCGAGTTGCGAATCGGCTCCGACGGTGGCAACTTCCTCGGCGCCGAGAGGAGCACGCTCGGCGTTGTCGAAAGCCTCGATACAGGCCCACTCGACGCGGACTACATCGAGCGCGAGGGCTTGCCTGCGGCCTGCGTATTGGGAATTTTGAGTTAGCCAGACGAGTAACTTCGAGCCCAGGTTCCTAAGTGTGAAGGAGCGGCTTGGATGAGCGGCTAGATAGGCGTTCATGAGCGATTCAAATCGCTCCGCGCCAACCACGGCTTTCAGCGCCGGGAAGTCCTCGCTGAAGGCTGTTTGCAGGCGAAACCAGTATTGGCGGTTGTAGATTTCGAGGCGCTCGAACGAGGTGAGACGGCTGTTTGGCGCGATAAATTCGCCGGCTACTTCGGCCATGGCGCGGCCGTTCCAGCGGCCGGTGATGTCGCGCGGCTGCATCTCTTCGTCTACTGTGAGCGGCTGCATTACGGCTGCGCCCATGGTGCGCTGAAGGTCTTCAAGATTCATCGCGCGGCTCCTGCAAGTTGCTTCTCTTCGGCGATGGGTTCGACTGGAGCCAGATACTTCTCCGCCTTGCGGGCTTCGGCCCAGACTTCTTCGAAGGAGGGTATGCGATCGTCCCATTCGAGCAAGGTTGGCGTGGGACCGCAGCGCTCGATGGCGCGCGCGTAGAGTTGCCAGACGGGATCGATGACCGGATGATCGTGGGTGTCGAGGATGTACTTTTCGTAGCGCGTGTGGCCGGCAACGTGAATCTGGGCTACGCGCTCAGCGGGGATAGCGTTGACGTAGTCCATCGGCGCAAAGTCGTGGTTGACCGACGAAACGTAGATGTTATTCACGTCGAGAAGAATGCCGCAGTCGGCGCGGTCTACGACTTCGTTCAGGAACTCCCACTCGGTCATCTCGGAGGCTACGAACTCGGCGTAGCTGCTGACGTTTTCGACGGCTACGGGGATCTCAAGGAAGTCCTGGACCTCGCGTATGCGGGCGGCGGTCTTTTCTACGGCTTCCCAGGTGTAGGGCAGTGGCAGCAGGTCGTGCGAGTAGGTGCCGTCGATCGAACCCCAGCAAAGATGGTCGGAGAGCCAGGGTGTCTTGGTGCGTTGGACCAATGTTTTGAGGCGGCGCATATGTTCGCGGTCCGGAGCCTGCGCGGAGCCGAAGTACATGGAGACGCCGTGCTGCACGACCCTGTAACGCTCCATGATGCGGTCGAGCATGTGCAGCGGGCGGCCGCCATCGACCATGTAGTTTTCAGAGATGATTTCGAACCAGTCCACGGCCGGTTGGTGGGCGAAGATGTGTTCGTAGTGCGGGATGCGCAACCCGATGCCGACACCGTGATCTTGGAATGCATTGAAACGATTGCCGGCCATTCGGTTGCTCCCATGAAGACAATATGGATTCACGTAATAACGGGGACAGCGTATGGACTGTCCCCGTTACAATTTGCCCCGCTCGCAGAGCGAGACATTACGACAGGGTTAAACAGTCTTGGGAGCCTTGGAGCCGTCGGTGGCGCAACCGCCCTTGCCCTTGCAGCTGTTCTTGCCTTTGCAGCCGTTGTCGCCGGCCTTGCAGCCGCCCTTGCCCTTGCAATCGTTCTTGCCTTTACAAGCATGCTTGTCAGGGGCAGTCTGGCCGACCATGCGGACGCCGGCAGTGGCAGCCTTGACGCTGCTCTGTCCGTTGGCCGAGGGCTGCGCGGCAGCCATGGTGCCGCCAACCAGACCGGTGAGTGCGGCGCTGAGCAGAAGTGCATTCAAAGAATTTTTCATTGGTGATTTCCTCGCTTGGTTTGTTGGCGGAATCGATCCGCGGGTTACTGCTGAACAGAAGCCCCCATTCTCGAGCGCCTCCGCAGGGAAGATCAATCGCCCCGTAGGAGTGAAGCTACGAGCCGAAGGTTACAATGCGCAAGAAGAAAATGCGCCCTTGGTGCAAATGACTCAGTTCCTTCTATGAGTTGTACGTTTGGCGGGGTCTACTGGATTTTTTCATATACGCTTACCGCAACTTTGTAAATATCCACTCCTGTTTCTATCCGCCGGCCAGCACGGCGTCGAGGCGGCGGTGGAGGCGTTCGCTGTAGCCTGCGGGGATCTCGAAGACTCGTGCATCCGCCATGAGGACGACTACGTTGCGCGTGGAGTCGAGAACCGCCGAGCAGATCTCGCAGTGCTCCAGATGACGGTCGATTTCGGCGCGCAGCGCGGCATCCACATCTCCGTCGATATACGCCGAGATGTGCTGCCAGACGTGTTTGCAATCGATCTTCATATGCGCCTCCCGAACCACTTGCGTTTAGCCGCCGGTGCAAACGCTTTCAACAGTGGAACCAGTTCCTTTTGCAACATCGTTCGCGCCCGGTGCAACCTCACCTTCACCGATCCTGCCGTGATCCCGAGTACGTTTGCCGTCTCCTGCACGTCGAGCTCATCGATGTCGCGAAGCTGAACAACTTCGCGATAGATGGGCGGCAGGTGCAGGATGGCCCTACACAGGCACTCGCGCAGCTCTTTGCGTTCCAAGGCCTCGGGCGGGACTTCGCGCCAATCGGTGAGCAGGGCCGGGGTGAAGTCGCCGCTCGAATCTTCGAGCACCGGCTCCAGCGGCTCTTCAGGACGCGATGCCCGTTTGCGCAGCCATGCGAGGCCCTCGTTGCGGGCGATCGAGAGCGCCCAGGTGCTGAACTTGGAATCGCCGCGGAAGCTGTGCAGGTTGCGGTAGATCTTGATGAAGGTTTCCTGGGCTACGTCCTCCGCATCTGTTTCGTTGCGCAGCAGGGTGTAGAGCATGACGAAGACGGCGCGCTCGACGGGCCGGATGAGCTCGTGAAAAAGCTGCGACTCGCCGGCCAGTACGCGGGCGATGGCCGCTGCCGTCGATTCCCTACCCTGAATGCTGATTTCGCTGGTCAACTGGCTTTACACTCGCTGATTTTGCCACGGATTCACACGAAAGCGACTTGCTTTTTGCCGTCCCATGAACTTTTATAGATGGCGGAGGGGCGGAATCAGTTACAAGCGGCTTCCTTTTGAAGCTCTTAGCCGGAAAGGTGGCGGCATGGGGCCTGAGCCTTGAGCGTCGCGCGAACGTCGAGGGGAATTTCCAAAGTGCCGGCTTTGTTGGCCGAAAGATCGTAGATGCCGGTGGCCAGGTAGACGTCGGTGTTGGGTAGATCGATTTCGAGATGGGCGGGGATGCCTGATTTCTGGATGGCTGCGTAGGTCTTGGCGTCCAGGGTGAGACCCATGGTTTAGCCGGTCCAGTTGAGGGCCTTGCCGTCGCGGTCGTAGGCGAGCAGTTCCAGGCGGATCATGCCGGTATGTGTGCCGTCCGGGGCTTGTTGGAGCTGGACTCTTTTCCAGTCGATGAGAAAGTCGGCGGTGTAGCGGGTGGTTGGACTGGGGAGTTTTGGGTTGTAGCCGGCCCGGATGGCGGTGGGAGCTGGCTGCGGCGTGGCGGGCAGAACGCGCACGCCGTAGAGGATTTGCGTGGAGCTGGGCCTGCCGCGGGCCATGAGCTGACGAAGCGGGCCAGATAGCGAGCCAGATTCTGGAGCGCCTCTAACGTCATCAATGCACGATCATTTTCCTGGTAAGAAGCAAAATTAGCCTGGGCTCGCTCGACCTCTTCGATGGCAACGGCTCCTGCTTTAATTGCTGTCAACCTCTCGATGTCTTCCGCATCATCCAGTTTGTCCTGCATTGACCGCGATGCGGATGTTTTCTGGGTTGACACGCCATTCTTCTTGTCGTCGAGCGAGCTTCTCAGGAGGCTATTGTCTGCGGCAAAGTCTTGTATAAGTCGCAGCTTCGTGGACAGCGTAAAAATCGCGACGCGCACGCCTGGTTGCATGTTCTTGAGATAGTTAGTGATCTGCTGATGGACATGACTCTGGTCTTGCCGGTCGGTGTTCAGAAGATCGAGGAGCAGGACATTGACAGAGTCACTCTCAGGCGCGGCAGGAACGTCGGTGAAAACGTTGGCTGACATGGGCACAAGCTTGATGTTGGGCGGAGCCTGGACGGCGGTGTGCTCTTCAAAGAAGTCGATGGCCTGGGGCTTACCGTCTTCCATCAACTGGAAGTCCTGCTTGTGAAGTCCGCCGACGGGCTGGTCGAGGCCTTTGGTTACGACCACGTCGACGGCCACGGCACGGGTATTGGCCCGGATAACCGGGACAGAGCTTTGCGTCTTGGTCTGGTTGGTCTGGTTGGTCTGCGTAGGCAGCGCGACGGCGGAAAGACCGAGGGCTACGGCGGCGAGCAGCAACGAAGTGGGGCGCATCGAAACCTCTGCTTAGCCTCCAAGGCTATACCGATCCGTCGATACCGATCCTGGAAATGGGCTGGGCATGCCGGCTAACTTCCTAGCTCGCAAGGCTAAGTCTTGCGCTGCACGTCGTGTTCCAGCCGTCCCGTCCAGGCCAGAAACTTCAGCAGTTCCCAACGGGACTTCCAGACGAAGGCCAGTACATCGCGCCCGCGCAGGCTCTCCGCCTTTTTCCCGGAAAAGGTCTCGATCCGCCACTTGAGGTACTCGCTGCGCCAGGGAGCGAGCCGGTGGCCTCGGGTTGCATTCCAAAGAAAGCGCAGCGGCGCAAGCATGTGTATATCCCTCGCCTTTGAGTATAGAGCGAGTGATGTCTTCGCGAGCGGCTACCATTGCCATCCCGAACTATGGCTTGCATGCGGGTGGAAGGCAATAGAGCTTCTATGCAATGGCAAGATGGGAAGTGAAAATACTCTAACCTTCCAGTTTGTCGAAGAGACTGCCCTGCCCTAGCGATGCGATCACCTCAACCAAAGCCGACTGCTGCGATTGAGCCAGGGAAAGCTGCGTCGAAACGCCTGCAATATCGGCTTGCATCAGGTTGGTCTGAACCGCGGTCAACTGCGTGGCTTCCTCCGTCGCCGCTCCTGAGGCGCTGCTGAGGCGAGTGATTGAGTTGTCGATGGTGACGCGCTGCTGGCTGACAAAGTTGAGCGCGGTGTTCAATGCAGCGGTATCGGCAACGCCGCTGCCGGCCGTCCCGCTGGCGTAGTCGGCGACCAGATTGTTGAGCGTGCCCAGAACGTTGGCTGTGGCTGAGGTGAAGATCTGGTTGCCGGGCACATTTAACTGGATTGACTGGCCGGTGGGTGAGACAAGCGTATTTACATCGCTGTCGCCGTTGTAGGTCACAGTGGCGGGAGTGGTTGCGCTGTTTAAGGTAAATGGGGTGGTTCCGGTCTGGCTGCCGCCGAAGACATACTGGCCCTGATAGTTGGTGTTGGCCAGCGAAAGCACTTCGTCGCGAATTCCAGCAATCTGGTTGGAGATGGCTTTAAGATCGCTCGAATTCAGAGTTCCGTTATTGGCCTGGTCGGCGAGCGAAAGGGCCTGATTCAACTGCGTGACCACGCTGCCCAAGGCGGAATCGGTGACCTGCAGCATTCCCTGGGTAAGGCTGGTGGTCTGGGTGAAGGAATCATCCTGCTGAATGGTGTTGAGCAACTGGACATTCTGCGCCGCCGCCACCGGGTCGTCGCCGATCGAGGTCACGCGTAGGCCGCTCGACAACTCCTGGGTCAACTGTTCCTGGCTGGCCTGGGTCTGATCCAGAGAACTGCTCAGGTTCAAGACATAGAACGGGTCGACTCGCATCTTTCCTCCTCGCTGGTTTGCGTGCGGCTTTGCGTTGTTGGCGATTGGGCAGTCAGGCGACGGCGGTTTCGACTCCCAGGTTGAGCGCAGAAGCCATGATGCTGTTCAGGATGGTAAAGGTCTGAGACGCGGCCTGGTACGAACGCTGGAATTCTTCCAGATTGCTGGCTTCGTCATCCAGGCTCACGCCGGAGAGCGAACTGACCTGGGTTTGCAACTGGGTGACGGATGCGGTCAACGCCGTGTTTTGCGTGGTTGTTTCGGAGACGGTC
>Ga0302326_10008412_pt1 | contig 22753 bp, 17 predicted proteins | sample Palsa_T0_3_FD_202264 | JGI IMG/M metagenome (GOLD analysis project Ga0302326, IMG submission 202264) | Peat permafrost microbial communities from Stordalen Mire near Abisko, Sweden - Palsa_T0_3 | ecosystem: Environmental > Terrestrial > Soil > Palsa > Peat permafrost | place: Sweden: Abisko... | reverse complement strand
ATTCTGTCGACTGCAGTATATGCGCAGCACGCGACTATCAGCGATAAAGAAGCATTGGAAACGGGGCATTATATCGACTCTGTCACCAGCGGCGGAAGCCCGGCAGCGCTAAGTCATTTTATCGATTTTGACAGCCTTCTCTGGAATGTGCAAAAGATGATACCTGAACTCAATAATCCCGCCTATCTAAGGGCATTCAGAAAAGGCATGTTCGAGAGTATAGGCGACTTTGGCGTCAGGCTGGCATCTGCTGCAACCGGGGGAAGCTATCGCTTGTTAAAGGAATATACCAAAGGCGGGACTAAGCACCTGTTATTCCGGGCATACGGGAACAAGGGGCTGAATTATTATGACTATTCGCTGATCAAAGTCGGGGATACCATAAAGGCTTCTGATGTCTTTATTTTCACGGTCGATGAAAACTTCAGCTCCACCGTGAGCACCGTGGCGAAGACTATGGTAGCATCATCAGATCTTAAAATGTCTGAGACGGAACGGAGCGTAGCAAGGTTAAAGGAACTCCGGGACCAAAAGGCGTATGCAGCGGCCAAGGATGTTTATGACAAATTGGACAAGCCGCTAAAGGAAAGTAAGCCCGTCCAGGTCGGCTATATCGATATCTGTCACCACCTGGGCGACTCACTCTACGAAAAGTCGCTGGAACATTTTGCCGAATCGTTTCCTGACGCACCCAGCACGTACCTGATGATGATCGACCTCTATTACCTGAAAAAAGATTTTGCCAAAGGGTTGACCGCAGTTGATAAGCTGGATAGCATTGTCGGCAAAGATCCTTTCCTCGATCTGTTTCGCGGTAATTTTTGCAAGCTTTCGGGTAAACGGGATGAAAGCCTGGTCTGTTATGAGCGGCTTTACCGAACTGATCCAACTCTGGCGATCAATACCCGAACCCTGATCACTACATATGCGCAGGCAGGGCGATACGACGATGGCAAAAAGGTGATCGGCGAATACAAAAAGACGGCTGGCTTCCGGCAGGAAGACCTGGACAAACTTTATTCCAATTTCCCTTCTCTAAAATAATCCCCGCTAATATTTCGCGTTGCTGTTCTTGTCTTCCCTGAACTTCAGCAGGGACCATTTCCCGTCGCCGACGACCAGGAACCAGATAACCAACAGCAGCACGATGATGGGAAGGGCCAAAGCCGAAAAAGGCCTGTACAGGGAGCTGTTGACGAAAAAGATCGCTCCCACCAGGATCGGGATCTGGATCAGGCAGGCAAAGCGGGTCAGTACGCCAAGGATCAGCAGTATACCGCCGAGGATATGCGCAAAGGCGATATAGTTGCTCATCAGCATGGAAGTGAAGGAACCGAACGACATGCTGTTGGTGAGGAGGTCGAGCATGCTACTCATATTCATCAGAAAATCAACGCCCTTATAACAGAGGAAAAGGCCCAGGGCGATCCGGACGATATCGAGCCATTGGGGATGATGGGTGTCGCCCCAGTGTTCTACGCGCTGTACGAGGTTCATATAGCATCGTTTTAGGTGAGAAAAAAAGAACTTCCTTCTAAATTTACGAAAAATTGGTCGTCTGCCATAGCATTAACATCAGGCCGGCTTTGATCGGCTCTGCGCCTTTACGAGTGCCCCAAGCATCCGTATCGCCTCTTCCACTTCCGGGTCCCAGGGGCGCGCATAGCTGATCCGCAGGCAATTACCGAATTGTCCGCGGGCGGAGAAGAGCTGGCCGGGAGCGACAGAAACCTGGTGTTTCAGCGCCTGCTGGTAGAGCCGGTAGGCGTTCAGCTGCCGGGGCAGCTCGACCCAGAGAACGAATCCGCCCTGCGGGCGGGATACCTTCGTATCGGCGGGAAAATAGGCCATGATCCCCTGCAGGTATCGCAGGCTCTGGGTATGAAGGGCCTTCCGCAGTTTCTTCAGATGATAGTCATAGCGGCCGTTGCCGAGGAAATGAGCGGTAGCCTCCTGGGTGAGGGTGGTCCCGGTCACCGTATGCATCAGCTTAGTTCGGAGCACTTGTTGGGTAAACCGGCCGGAGAGGGTCCATCCGATGCGATAACCCGGAGCGAGGGATTTGGACAGCGAACTGCAATAGAGCACCCAGCCTTCTTTATCAAAGGATTTACAGGTCCGGGGGCGATGCCGGCCAAAATACAATTCTCCATAAATGTCGTCTTCGATAAGCGGAATCCGATGACGGGTAATTAGCTTTACGAGAGCCTCCTTTTTCTCATCGGGCATACAGCTACCCAGCGGGTTGCCAAAGGTTGGGACAAATACGCAGGCTTTGACGGAAAATTTCAGGATCTGCGCCTCCAGCTGGTCCGGGTCGATGCCGGTGAGCGGGTCCGTAGCGATTTCCAATGCCCGCAGGCCCAGGCTTTCGATGACCTGGAAGATGCCGAAATAGGTGGGGTTTTCGACAGCTACCGTATCTCCGGGCCGGGTGATGGCCTTCAGGCACATGACAAGCGCCTCCATACAACCGGCTGTCACTATCACATCTGCGGCGGAGAATTTCCCACCCCAGTTAAAGGCCAGTCGTGCAAGCTGCCGGCGTAATTCCGGGTTGCCCCGGATGTCTTCGTACCCGATACCCTGATGCCGGGAGTTGCGTAGCGCATGGAGCATGGATTTTTTCAGCCTGGCGGCAGGTAACAGGCTAAGCGGCGGAGCGGCGACGGAAAAATTCACCAGGTCATCGGAAGAGATATTCCGGAAAACGGTTTCGATCATTTCCTGCACGCTGACTTCGTTGGCAACCGCCTCCGGTTCGGCTACCCGTGGCAAGCCGGGTATGCGTCGCATATTGAATCGCACATAGTAGCCGGATTTTGGCCGGGCTTCGACAAGCCCTTTTGCTTCCAGGTGATAGTAAGCCTGGAAGGCGGTCCCCATGCTGATACCATATTCTTCACTGAGCATCCGCACAGAAGGCAGCTTGTCGCCGATCTTCAGGATCTCGTCCCCGATCATTTTCTCCAATCCGCCGGCTATCTGAAGATAGAGCGGGTCGCCGTTACCGGGCTTCTTTTTGTCCATAGTATAAAAAATCTGATCTAGTCAAAAATAACAAATCTGCATCTGTTTTTTATCAATCGTTTGGAAGAAATTTGCATAACATAACTACTATTCCCGATGAACAGCAAACAGGCAGCAACGCTGGCCCCGGAAGAAACCCTGGATCCCGCCGACTGGAATGAGCTCCGGCAGCTTGGCCATCAGATGATAAATGACATGATGGATTATCTTCAGAACGTGAGGGAAAGACCCGCCTGGTCGGCTCCGCCCGCCGACCTTGCCGTCCTTCTTCGGGAGCCGCTGCCGCAACAGCCGCAGCCCGCTGCCGGAGTATATAGTGATTTTATCACGCAGGTATTACCGTTCAATAAGAACAACATCCACCCACGCTTCTGGGCATGGGTAGAAGGAGGCGGCACCGCTTTTGGCATGTTAGCCGATATGCTGGCCAGCGGCATGAATGCAAACCTGGCTATCGGTAATCACGCCCCGGTATACGTCGAGCGGCAGGTGCTGGAATGGAGTAAAGAGCTATTCGGCTTCCCGGACACTGCCAGCGGCATATTGACGAGCGGCGGCTCCATGGCAAATATCACGGCGCTGGTGGTAGCCAGGAATCAATTTTTACAGTCGGGGATCAAGCAAAAAGGATTAAGGACAGTGCCCGCGCAGCTGGTTGTCTACGGCTCCTCCGAGACTCATAACTGCATTCTCAAAGGGGTGGAAGTGATCGGCATCGGCAGCGACAATTTCCGCAAAGTGCCGGTAGACGGAGATTACCGGATCCGCCTTGACCTGCTGGAGCAAATGATCCGCACGGACAGGGAAGCAGGACTCCTTCCTTTCTGCCTTATCGGCAATGCCGGCACGGTTAATACGGGTGCTATCGATGACCTGGCAGGCCTTGCAGCCATTGCCGGAAGGGAAAAGCTCTGGTTTCATATAGACGGCGCATTCGGCGCCATCCCGAAACTGTTACCCGAATTCGATGACCGGTTGAAAGGGCTGGAAGTGGCGGACAGCCTGAGCTTCGATTTCCACAAATGGCTATATATGAACTACGAGGTGGGTTGTGTGCTGATCAGGGACGGGGTTGCACACCGGGATGCTTTCACCTCTCCTGTCAGCTATCTGCTGTCGCATGAAAGAGGTCTTTCCGCCGGACCCGATCCCTTTGCTAATTACGGGATGGAATTGTCCAGAGGCTTCAAGGCGCTAAAGGTCTGGATGCTGCTGAAAGAACACGGTATACAGAAATATGCGCGGCTGGTGAGACAAAACCTGGATCAGGCTCAGTATCTGGGTCAGCTGATCGCGGATAGCCCGGATCTGGAATTGGTGGCCGGAATTTCATTGAATATCGTTTGTTATCGCTATAATCCCGGCGGCCCGGGCGAGAAGGGCGCGAACGGGAAGGGCCTGGACAAGAGGGGTTTGGACGAGAAGAGCCTGAATGACCTCAACAGGGAGATCCTGATGCGGCTGCATGAACAGGGTATTGCCGTCCCCTCTTATACGATGCTGGGCGGCCGTTATGCGATAAGGGTTGCCATCACCAACCATCGCAGCAGCCGGGAGGATTTTGATCTGCTTGTAAGCGCCAGCCGGAGGCTGGGCCATGAACTGACACTTTTATAAATATTATAAGTCATGCAAACAGAAACAATCAGTATCCAGGACTATGAGGCCGCCGATCAGCCCTACTTCGAAAGACTCTACCGGGAATGGTTCAGCGCGCATTTCGGGGTGGCGCCGGAACCGGTTGACGAGCGGGTGCTCCGGCAGCCCGGGAAGATGATCCTGGAAAAGAACGGCGCCATCCTGATGCTGGTCTGCGACAGCGGACCCGCAGGCTTTGTCGCTTTGAAGAAGGCTGACAGCTATTCGTATGAATTAACGAAGATGGCCATCCAGGAAGAATTCCGGGGGAGAGGATGGGGGGAAGCTTTATGCCGGGCTGCGATCGACAAGGCCCGGGGTCTGGGCGCAAAACGCATCATTTTGTATTCGCACAGCTCCCTGCAGACCGCCATCCGTTTATACCGCAAGCTGGGCTTTGTGGAAACTCCGCTGGAGCCCGGACCCTATTCGTCCTTCCGGTGTGATATAAAAATGGAACAGTGGATCGACCGGGCCCATTCCCGGATCCATGAAGTCGACTGGGACAACCTCGAGCTGGGATCCCATACTTCGGACCACATGCTGGTCTGCGACTATTCCGGTGGGCAATGGAAGACGCCGGAAATCCAGCCTTTCGGGCCTTTCTCGCTTTCCCCGGCAACGCTGGCCCTTCATTATGGCCAGACGATCTTTGAAGGGATGAAGGCTTTCCGTACGGAAGACGGCCGGATCCATATCTTTCGTCCGGACAGACATTATGAGCGACTGATGCGCTCTGTCGAAAGGATGTGTATGCCGGCGCCTCCGGCCAGTGTATTCCACGACGGACTGCGGCGCCTGGTAGCGCTCGATCAGGACTGGGTGCCGGGAGGAGAAGGAACGGCCCTGTACCTGCGCCCGATGATGATCGCCACCGATACCAAATTGGCTGTCAAGGTCTCCGACAGCTACCGGTACGCCGTTATCTGTCTGCCGGCCGGTCCGTATTTTGCCCGGCCCCTGCGGGTGAAAGTGGAGCAGAAATATGTCCGTGCGGTCCGTGGCGGTACAGGCTATGCCAAATGCGGCGGTAACTATGGCGGCGCTTTATATCCTACACAGCAGGCCAGGGCGGAGGGTTACGACCAGGTCTTGTGGACCGACGGGCTTCACCACCGTCATATCGAAGAGATGGGAATGATGAATGTCTTTTTCGTCATCGATGGTGCGCTTGTTACGCCGCCGCTGACCGATTCGATCCTTGACGGGATTACGCGGGACAGCCTGCTTATTCTGGCGCTAAATGCCGGTCTGACGGTCGAAGAACGCCCGGTGTCGGTGGAAGAGTTGCGGGAAGGACTGGAACGGCGACGTGTAGAGGAAGTGTTTGGCGCCGGAACGGCGGCGGTTGTCGCGCCCATCGGGTCTATCGGCATTGACGGGATTGACTATCCATTACCGGTAGTCGGCGCCCGCGGGGAAGGCGGGGCTCACCGGGAATCTGATTCCATCGCTCTCTTTTTAAAAAATGAGCTGGATGCCATCCGCTATGGCCGCAAGCCGGACCCTTACGGTTGGAATAGCTATATTTAAGCAAAAAATAATCTTCATCCCCGGCTATCCCTTTGATTAAATGGCTATCTTGAAGCAAGAAAAAAGCGTAGTCATGGATCAAAAACTAAAAGGCCAGATAGCCATTGTCACCGGCGCCAGCTCCGGCATCGGCGCAGGCGTATCGAAATCGCTGGCGGTTGCCGGCGCAACGGTCGTCGTCAATCATCCCGTCGATGCTACAAAAGCGGCAGCCGAAGAAGTGTTAGCCGAAATCAAGAGCGCCGGCGGCGCCGGGATCACCTATCAGTGCGATGTCAGCAAGGAAGAGGAGGTGAAGAAAATGTTCGCGGATGTAGTGGCGCAGCTGGGAACCGTAGACATCCTGGTCAACAATGCGGGTCTTCAGCGGGACTCGCCTTTTCATGAAATGACATTGGAGCAATGGAACTATGTGCTGGGCGTCAACCTGACGGGCCAGTTCCTCTGCGCGCGGGAAGCCATCAGAGAGTTCCTGCGGAGGGGCCCCGTTCCTGCGATATCCCGGGCGATCGGCAAGATCATCTGCATGAGCAGCGTACACGAAGTAATACCCTGGGCCGGGCATGCCAACTATGCCGCCAGCAAGGGCGGCATCATGATGATGATGAAAAGCATTGCGCAGGAATTTGCCCCGATGAAGATCCGGATCAACAGTATCGGACCGGGAGCGATTAAAACGCCTATCAATCATCAGGCCTGGGCGACGCCGGCAGCAGAAAAAACATTGCTCGAGCTGATCCCTTACAATCGCGTAGGTGTAGTCGAAGATATCGGCGCGGCGGCGGTATGGCTGGCCAGTGACGACTCCGATTATGTGACCGGCATTACCTTATTCGTGGATGGCGGCATGACACTATACCCGGGCTTCAGCACCAATGGATAAGGGGTAATAACAATCTATTTATGATCAGCGAAAAAGCGCGACTTCAGATACCGGACTGGAAAAAATGGGGCCCTTATCTTTCGGAACGTTCGTGGGGCACGGTCAGGGAAGACTACAGCGCTGACGGTCAGGCCTGGACCTATACGACACACGATATTGCCGCCAGCAAAGCATGGCGATGGGGTGAGGAGGGCATCGGCGGTATTGCCGATAAACGGCAGCGGATCTGTTTTGCCCTTGGCCTCTGGAACAAGAAAGACCCGATCCTCAAGGAACGCCTGTTCGGGTTGACCAGCTATGAGGGCAATCATGGGGAAGATGTAAAAGAGCTCTACTACTACCTGGACTCCTCTCCTACCCACTCCTATATGAAGATGCTTTATAAGTACCCGCAGGCCGCCTTCCCTTATGAGCAGCTGGTACAGGAGAATCATCGCCGGACACTCAAGGACCCGGAGTTCGAGTTGATAGACACCGGTATTTTTGACGAAGACAACTATTTCGACGTCTTTATCGAATATGCCAAGGCGGATATGGAAGATATGTTGATCCGCATAACGGTGCATAACCGCGGCAAGGAAGCAGCCTCCCTCCATATCCTCCCAACGATCTGGTTCCGGAATACCTGGAGCTTGGGATACGATGATTACAAACCGGCGATGATGCCTTCCAACGAGGGCAATATCATCATCTATCATCGGGAGCTGGGCGAATTCACCTTATATGGAGAAGAGCCGGACGTGCATCTCTTCTGTGACAATGAGACGAATACCCGGCGATTATACAACGCCGAAAAAGCCGGCTATTTTAAGGATGGGGCCCAGGAATTCCTGGTGCATGGCCAGGAACATACGATCAATTATGAGGAGGGGACCAAGGCCGTCCTCAATTATGACAAGACCATCCCCGGCAGCGGTTCGGTATGCATAAGGCTGCGACTGAGCCCAGGCAACCCTAACGGAGCTTTTCATGATTTTGACGAAATTTTCTCGGCCCGGATCCGGGAAACCGATGAATTTTATGCGGAGCTCCAGCAGGAGATGACGGATGAAGATGAGAAACGGGTACAGCGCCAGGCCTTTGCCGGGATGCTCTGGAGCAAACAGCTCTATTATTATAATATAGAGCAGTGGCTGAAAGGCGACCCGTATCAGCCACCGCCACCCCCGGAAAGATATAAGGGCAGGAACCATGAGTGGACGCATCTGAAGAACAGCAATATCGTGTCCATGCCCGACAAATGGGAGTACCCCTGGTATGCGGCCTGGGATCTTGGTTTTCATTGCCTGGTTTTCGCGCTGGTCGATGCCGATTTCGCCAAGCATCAGCTGCTGCTGCTCACCCACGACTGGTATATGCATCCAAACGGCCAGCTGCCGGCTTATGAATGGTCTTTTGGCGATACCAATCCGCCGGTTCACGCCTGGGCCGCTTACCGCGTGTATGAGATAGACAAAATAAATAACGGCGGCAAGGGTGATATTGCCTTTCTGGAGACTGTCTTTCACAAGCTGCTGCTGAATTTTACGTGGTGGGTCAACCGTAAGGATGCGGAAGGTAATAATATTTTCGAAGGTGGTTTTCTGGGAATGGACAATATTGGCCTTTTCGACCGCAGCAACACGCAACTGCCGGGCGGCGCCACGCTGGAACAGGCAGATGGTACGAGCTGGATGGCGACGTATTCGTTAAATCTGATGCGGATCGCACTGGAGCTGTCGATGACCAACCCGGTCTACCAGGATATGGCCAATAAGTTCTTCGAGCATTTCTTGTCAATCGCTGCGGCGATGGCCAGCATGGGCAGCGGGACGGATGGTCTTTGGGACAATGAGGATGAATTCTTTTATGATACGATCCGTGTGCCGGGTAGCGCCGGTATCCGGTTGAAGATCCGGTCGATGGTCGGGCTGATCCCGCTGTTTGCCGTCGAAGTGATCGATGACCATATCCTGCAGTCGTTGCCCGAGTTTGCGCGGAGGCTGAGCTGGCTGCTGGAAAAACGTCCGGATCTGGCGGCGCTGGTGTCCCGCTGGCATGAGAAGGGTTCGGATGAAAAGCATCTGCTGTCGCTGCTGCGGGGCCACCGGGTCAAGCGCCTCCTTTACCGGATGCTGGATGAGACGGAGTTCCTCAGCGATTACGGGATCCGGTCAGTCAGCAAATATCATGAGCAGCATCCGTATGAGTTAGCGATCGATGGTCATCTGCTGACGATAAAATATGCGCCGGCGGAATCCGATGTTCTCCTGTTCGGCGGCAACTCCAACTGGCGGGGGCCGATCTGGCTGGCGCCAAATTTTCTGCTGATCGAAGCCCTGCAACGTTTTTATCATTACTACGGTGATGATTTCAAGATCGAATATCCCACCCATTCCGGGAAGCTGCTCAACCTGAACGAGATCAGCGAAGAGCTGTCTAAAAGATTGTCGGGCATTTTCCTGCGCGATGCAAAGGGGGTGCGCCCCGTATTCGGGCATTACGAGAAGATGCAGGTCGACCCGCATTTTAAGGACTATGTCCTATTCCATGAATATTTCCATGGCGATACCGGCAAGGGATTGGGCGCCTCGCATCAAACGGGATGGACCGGGCTGGTTGCCAAGCTATTGCTGCCGCGGAAAATGACGCCTACGCCTTCGGCACCGGGGCATCCGTGATACTGGTGCCGTACTGGTGCAAAGAGTGGCTCCGGGACAGGGTCAAATTATTGATAATCAATCGGAAAGAAGATGCCAGACTGGTGCAGAGCCCGTGGCTGATGAAATATTTTATAGAAATTATCTTTGTGAAAGGTAGCAAATATACTACCTTTGCCTATCTGACTAATTCCTAGGTTCTTTATGAAATCAAGCGAATTTCACCGCAAGGTCAAAAGGAATGGGTGGGTCCATATCAGGACTGATGGGAGCCACTACATTTATCAAAAGGACGGCCGAACTCTTCCTGTACCTTATCATGGATCGAAAGAAATGGGTAAGGGATTGGAAAAGAAAATTAGTAAGGATATGGGGCTTAAATAGTTTCGCGTCTTTAAATTAAACTATAATAAAATGAAATTGGTCAAAGTAGTCATTGAAAAGACAAAGGATATGTATTCTTCGTATGCCGAAAATGTGCCGGGTATTTACGGCGGTGGTGATACTGTTGAGGAAGCAAAAAAATCAATTTTAGATGCGATAAGGCTTTTAAAAGAACATAATGATAAAAAGCACATTCCAGCTATATTAAAGGAAAAATATGCCATTGTCTACAAATATGACACTGAGAGTTTTTTAAAACATTATAAAGGGATATTTACCAATTCCGCGCTAGAACGTATTACCGGGATCAATCAAAAGCAATTTCAACACTATGCTTCTGGATTAAAAAAACCGCGGCCGACACAAGCCAAAAAGATAGAATCTGCTTTGCATAAATTAGGCAGCGAGCTTTTAGCGTTGGAACTATAGACTGCCTGGTATACACTGGATTTTAAAGGTGAGGCCTAATCAATTTCCGGATGACCGCGACATGCGACAGGAGTACGCAAGGCACGATAAAAGCGGGAAGCAGGACAAAGGGGAAATAGAGAATGGCCACGGTGGGTTGATCGAAGCCGAAGCGCTGGAAAGGGAAAGGCGCGGAAAGCATAGCCCGCACCACTGCATTGCTGACGCTGGCCAGGCAGATGAAGTTCCAGAGAAGCAACCCCCTCCGTCCGACGTGCCCCTTGCTATAGGCCCACCAGATGATGGGAGCGGTCAGGCCGGCGAAGAAATCAACGTTCCCGCCTTCGATAGTTACAAGAACCGACGCTTGTTTATCGATAAACAAAAAATACAGATTAATCTCGACGAGCATCCGGACGGAATGCAGCAAAGTAGCCCATTTGAGGTCGATGCTGTTTAAAAACCTTCTACCGCCGCCAGTAAAGAGAGAAATAATGATAGCCAGGACCGGTGGTACGATGGCCAGGAGGAATCTCGGTGGAAAGCCGGTGGATATGGCATAGAAACCGGACAATGCTACGACGGACTGAAGCACCAGCCAGCCGATGCATACGAACAAGACTACCCTGGAATTGTTGGTGGCTTTGGCGATGAAGAACAAGGCTACCAGCGTGGTGAGCAGGAAAAACAGACTCAGCAGCAAAGGTGTATGGGCCATAAAGGGTTGATTGAATATTCCAAAGCTAACAGATAAAACGCTCGCCTTCCGGGAAAAGTGACTGGCCTTCCTGTTTCAGCGCGCCGCCAGCCAATCTCCCAACCGTTCAGCCGTCCGCTCCAGGTTGACAGCCGTCAGGCGCAGGGCTTCGGCCAATTCAAGCGGTTCGGTGTTGATGGGCATCAGCCTATCGAAGTATTTTTTTAATCCCGGCGATATTTCCGTGGGAAGACGACCGGCCAGACCGATGACCGGGATGCCTTTCTTTTTTGCGCGCTGGGCAACGCCGAAGGGAGCCTTCCCTTGCAGGGTCTGTTCGTCGATGCTGCCTTCGCCGGTAATGACCCAATCGCAGCGATCGAGGGCGGCGTCGAAGCCGGTTATATCCAGAAAATAATCAATGCCATCCGTCAGCCTCGCCGATAAAAGACCGTGGAGGCCGGCGGCAGCGCCGCCGGCGGTGCCCCCGCGGGGGAGGGTGGCCAAGCCTGTGCGGAGGAGGGTGGTGAGATCCGCCCGGATAACCCGCGCCAGTTGCGCGAGGGCGGCGTCCAGTTGTAGTACGTCCTGCGGGGACGCGCCTTTCTGCGGGCCGAAGACGGCGGCGGCGCCCTGCGGACCCGTTAGTGGATTGTTGACATCGCAAAGCACGATCAGCTCTATTGTCGCCAGGCGCGGGTCCAGACGGGAACGATCGATCGATGCCAGACCGGTCAGGCTGCCGGGTAAGTCCTGAAGCGGCTGTCCATCGCTGTTGAGGAAACGAACGCCAAGTGACTGTAGGATGCCCGTTCCGCCGTCGACGGTAGCCGACCCGCCCATTCCGATGATGATCCGCTTAAGCTTTTTGTTCGGGGGCGCATGCTGATCTTGGTCGGAGGCGGCCTTATCATCCCAGTCGAGGGCGGCGCGGATAAGCTCCCCCGTTCCGGCCGAGTTAGCCCTTAGAGGGTCCAGTTCCTCCCGGTTCAGCAGTCGCAACCCGGAAGCATTGGCCATTTCGATAACGGCGGTGGAGAAGTCGCCGGAAGCGGGGGTAGCGTGAGTAAGGGTGGCGGGGGTGGAGCATAGCCCCCAATAGGTCTTTATCCTGCGCCCAAGAGGGTCGCGCGCTTCGGCTTCGACCCGGTGACCGCCGAGCCGTTCGATCAGCAGATCTCCCGTGCCATCGCCGCCGTCGCCGACGGGAAAGCATTCGCTGCTGTATGGGGGGTGAGTGCCCGGCTGGCCGTTTAACCGGCTGCGGTCGAGCCCGCGGCGGATAGCCTTTGCGACCTCCCCGGCGGAGAGACTATTTTTAAAGGCATTGGGAGCGATCAGCAGATGCATAGGTGAAGATTGTGCATGGGTAGGTTAGTGAATAGGGTGAATAGTATACACCGGGATAATCCATTTGACAAGATAGGCCTGGGCCAGGACCAGCAAACAGATTATACATAGCAGGATAAAGCTATGACGAACCGTGAAGCGGAACAATTCGGATTCACGTCCGACCAGGCCGCCAGCCGCTGCGGCGACGGCTATAGATTGCGGAGAGATCATTTTACCGACTACGCCGCCGCTGACATTGGCTGCGACGGTCACGACCGGATCTACCCCGATCGAAGTTGCGGTGGCCGCCTGCAGCTTGCCAAACAAAGCATTAGCGGAGGTATCCGATCCCGTTATGAATACCCCCAGCCAGCCGAGCAGCGGGGCGAAGAAAGGGAAGAAGATGCCGCTGCTTGCCAGGCTCCGCGCTATTGTCAGGGTGATGCCGGAGTCATTGACAAGGTAAGCGAAGGCCAGCACCGCCGCAATACTAAGGATCGGATAACGTAGCTGATATACTGTCGACCGAAAAACCTGCCAGCCTTCTGCCGGTCTCAATCCGGACAAAGCCAGGGATAGCAGGGAGGCGATCCCGATGGCCGTGCCGGCAGCAGACAAGTAATTGAGCCGGTAAATATGCGGTATCGGATGGCCGTTCAGATCGCGGATGGCGTTGTGCAGACCAGGCACTTCAAATGATAGCGTCCCTGTGGCGGTGAGCCAGTCTTTTACCGGCTGTAGTCCCCAGGTAATAATAATAATGGTCAATATGATAAATGGCGACAGCGCCCATAATAGTTGGCGCCCGGTATAGGCAGGCGCAAGGCCTTCCGGTTCTGCCGTCTCATCCGGGAAACGCCAGATGGACGCCGGCCGCCAGCGTCGAAGCAGGAGCAGCAGACAGACGATCGACCCGATCCCGGCGAGTACGTCGGGCAGGGCAGGCCCCAGAAAGTTGGAAGACAGGGCCTGGATGACAGCAAAAGACAGGCCCGATACCAGTGCGGCCGGCGCTACCTCTTTTGCCGACCGGTAGCCGGCCATCAACGTCACCAGATAGAAAGGCAGGAGTGCTGAAAGAAAGGGCAGCGTCCTTCCTACCATTTCGGAAATCGCTTGTTCGGGCAGCCCTGTCACCTGGGAGGCTACGGTGATCGGGATGCCGATGGAGCCAAAAGCAACAGGCGCCGTGTTGGCGATAAGGCAAATGCCCGCGGCATATAGGGGGTTGAATCCCAGCCCTGTCAACATTGCCGCGGTGATAGCCACGGGAGCGCCAAAACCTGCCGTCCCTTCGAGAAAAGAGCCAAAGGAAAATGCGATCAGCAGCGCTTGTATCCTCCTGTCCGCCGTGATGGAAGCCAGGAAATGACGGATGATGTTGAACTGGCCGCTGCGGACGGTGAGGTTAAACAGGAAAACTGCCGGCAGAACGATCCAGCAGATGGGGAAGAGGCCATAGATCAGTCCATTGGCTGTTGACAGGACGGCAAGCGATACCGGCATGCCATAGATAAGGATGGCGATGAGCAGGGCGATGCCTATAGCCAGCAGACTGGCCTGGTAGCCCTTCATTTTTCGGATGACGAGGGCCCAAAAAATAAACAGGACCGGTACAAGGGCAACCAATAGGGAGGCCAGCCGGTTGTGACAGGGATCGATGATTTGCGTCCAGGTCATATTTTCAGTTGAATATCTTGATCGCCGGGAGCTCAATGGTAAACTGGGTGCCGTTGGCCGGATCGGATTGTACCAGTATCGTCCCCTTATGAAGACCGATGATCCGCTGGGCCAGCGACAGACCAAGGCCAAATCCGCGGGAACTACCCGTTCCGCTACCGCGATAGAAAGGCTGAAAGATCTGCGGGAGCTCGTCCTCGGGTATAACATTGCCCCGGTTTAGCACCCGGACGAACACTTTATGATGTAAAAAACTCAGGTCAATAGCCGAGGTATGGTCGGGCGAGTATTTACAGCCGTTCTCTACGATATTCTTAATGGCAATATACAGCAGATCATTATTGCCAAATACGACAAAATCTTTTTCATCTTCCGGGAATTCTCCAAAATCCAGCTCTACGTTATAGGCGGTGTTCAGTTTTTTTACATCGCCAACCACCTTTAGCAGCACTTCGTCGACGCGGATCTCGTTGAGTTCAATCCCGCCCTGGGAGCCGGTCTTGGCGATCTCCAGAAGGGCCCTGGTCAATTGCCGCATCTGTTGTACATCCTCGCGGACAGAGGATAGCACCTGTTTGTATTCTTCCGCCGACCTTTCTTTCTGCAGCACGACTTCCACCTGGCTGGAGACGGAGGTGAGCGGGGTAGAGAGTTCATGGGAGGCGTTGGAGATAAACCGCCGCTGGATGGCAAAGGATTCCTGCAGGCGCCCCAGCAGCTCATTGAAGGTATTGGCCAACTGGCTCATTTCATCCTGTCCTGAGCCGGCCCGGATACGACCGGAAAGATCGAAGGAGGAGATCTCATTGACTTCCCGGATGATGAGGGCTATGGGTCGCAGCAGCTGACGGGCGAACAGGAAGCTGATCAGGGCTGTCAGGAAGACGCTGGTGACAAGCCCGATCAGGAGAATGGTTTTCAGGGTCTCCAGTCTTTCGAGTCCGTCATCATCATGACCGGCCACGACGACGATAAAGTTCCTTTGCGATGTGACGCGGTGGATGGCGATGGCGTCGCGGTTGTCCATGCGAAAGTTCTTCTCTCCTTTCTCCCGTACTTCCTGCAACAGGGTGTCGGACACCGCAAGCGGCTTGGTTCCGGGCATTTGAAAGAGATAAACGACCTTCCCGTCTTCGGAATAGATACCGACGCTCCGGGAGGTGACCGTTCCTACCATGGAGGCGGTATCCATCCTTCGCAAGAGGTAAAGTGCGCTATCGCCCATCAGGGCATAAAGCTGGGTGTTGTAATTAGCCCTGGCCCTCAGTCTTCTGTCGAAAGCCGTTACTCTTTCCAAGCGGGCGGAATAGTAGATCGCTCCGGTCAGCAGGGAGATGATCCCTGTTACCAGCAGCGTAAACAGCAGCATTATCTTGTACCGTATCTTCAATTCATATGCGGTGAACTTCGCTTCCCGGCGGCTTAAGGGGTTTCTTTCAACACATAGCCCATTCCCACTTGTGTATAGATGAGCTTGGAAGAAAAGTCCTTTTCAATTTTTTTCCGGAGGAAATTTACGTAAACATCTATTACGTTTGTTTTTGTATCGAAATCGATATCCCAGACATTGAGGGCTATATCGATCCGCGACACCACCTTATTCTTATTCCGGATAAAGTATTCCAGGAGCTGAAATTCTTTTGCCGTCAGGGGGATATTCCTGCCTTCCCGGCTGACCTCTTTGCTGTCCAGGTTCATGACCAGGTCGCCGACCTTCAGCACATTGGATCCGAGGGACGGCACATGATGCAGTCTTTTCAGGAGGGCCCGAATCCGGACCAGCAGCTCCTGGAAATCAAAGGGTTTTACGATATAATCGTCTGCTCCCGCTTCGAAGCCTTCGATCTTGTCTTCCGTCGTATTCATGGCGGTAAGCATAACCACCAGGATCCCTTCGTTGGACTGGCGGATATGACGGGCGAGATCATAGCCATTCATAAGGGGGAGGTTGATGTCGAGGATGGCCAGGTCATATTCTTTGGTATCGAACAATTTCCGGCCGATCACCCCGTCGTAGGCAACGTCTACTTCATAATGATGTTCCGAAAGGCCCTTACGGAGTGATTCGGCGATCTTTTTTTCATCTTCTACCAATAAAATCCTGGTTTCTGACATACTTGACGGTAAAGTTGAATGCTAAATATATCCAATTCGGATGACCGGGCATCGGATGACCGATTAAAATAAAATTAAACAGTTTTGAAAATAAACCGATTTAGCAAAAAAATATTCATTTTTATTCCATTTTCCCGAAAAAAAATGTAAATTTTGTAAAACCCACCCAAAACCTCTAGTTAGAAGACGCCCGATGCTCGTCATTTGAAAATATCCTGTTAACCCGGCCCAAAGGCACGTGGCATCCGATCAATAACAGTTACTCCGCCCTATTGAAGGCTATTTTTAAAATCTTAAAAAAGGGGGTTGCTATGAAATTTCACGAGTCGCCGTATATCAACCGGCGGAAGAAAACCATCGAATTTTACGTTCATCATCTGAATTCCACATCCGCAGCCCACATTTGTCTTGCAGGTACTTTTAACCATTGGTCGCCGGACGAGCTGAATTTGCAGCCGGCCGAAGATGGTTGTTGGAAGATTTCTATTCCAATGCTACCGAAAGGCAAGTATTATTACAAGTTCTGCATTGACGACAAAATGTGGATGGAGGATATTGAAAACCGGCTAAGAGAACCGGATGGTGTGACGGGGTGGAACAGCGTATTGACCGTATAGGGGTGCAGGAGCGCCAAAACAGTTTATAGCCGGTTGCCTGTGAAGGGCTGCCGGTTTTATTTTGTCAGCAGGGCGTCCAGCATGGTATCCGCGACGAGCTGGTTGCCGGCGTCATTGAGGTGTACCTTGTCTACGGTCAGGATCCCGGATTCTTTATTGCCGGGATTATTTCTCAGGTCGTAGGTATGGAAGGTCTCGCGGAGGTCGACGAGTCCGCAATGAAATTTCTGGGCAAGGTTCCTTATGATCTGGGTATAGGCGTTGAGGTCTCCGTCCTGCTGGTTGGTAAAATCGGTTTTTTCCCCGATCACGGCGGGTGTTACAAGGATCGTCCGGATATGTCTGTCCAGTAATTTGTTGATGATGGCGGCATAGAATTTTTCAAACTTATCGGCATCGGTGCCGGTGCCGTAAGTCGTCTTATGCCAGACATCGTTTACCCCCACCCAGATAAATACCACATCGGGATTTTGTGCCAGCACATCTTCGTCCATCCGGAGATAGAGGTCATATACTTTATTGCCGCCGATGCCGGCGCCGATCAGGTCATAATCGGAGCCCATCCCTTTCTTTTCCAGGGCATCTTTCATCTTCACGATATAGCCGCCGGGCTTTGCGCCCATTTGGGTAATGGAGTCGCCAAAAAAGACCACTTTTTGGGTTTTGGGTCTGAGGGAAGTCAGAACGATCATAACGGTAAAGAGGAACAGGATCGCTGTCCGCCGTGAAGTGATTCTCGACATGGCATTCATTTTTCTTGTTGTGCCAAACCTACGTTAAAATGGTCAAACGACGGATGTCAACCGACGGATAATTTCCAGGCAGGCCCTGCTATTGTGATATGGGCATTTCCAAAAGCCGGCTTTGTCCTTATCCGGCATGGGGCTGTGATCGGCCAGGATGCCCCAGTACCATTCTTTTCCTGCAACGGGGTGGCCGACAGAGGGGTGCGCGGCTGGCGGGTGTGCGGCCGGCGGGTGGCCGGCCGGTGCGCGGATATACTGCTGCACAAAATTCCAGGTATCCACGGATCGCTGCCACCAGATCTTTTCACCGCTGATCTGCCAGGCATGTAAAAATCCCACCATCGCTTCGGCCTGCGGCCACCAGTGCTTCTCCGGGATCAGCCGGTCCCCTTCTTTTTCATACCAGAGACCGCCGTCTTTATCAAGGCCTTCCGCGGCGGCGGCGGCGATCTGTAGGGCGCGGGTGCGGGTTTGGGCGATCCAGCTGCTGTCTTTGATGACCTCTGCCGCCTGCTGTAGCAGCCAGGCTGCTTCTATATCATGACCATATGATACGATGGCCGAGCGGAGCTCCCATTCTTCGTTGAAGAAGAGCCCCAGATGGCCCGAATCCTTATTGATGATATATCGGTCAAAGACGGTCAGGAGATCCAGGATCCGTTGCCGCAAGACGTCATCCGGCCAGCTCCGGTAAAGATTGGTATACGCTTCCAGCACATGGAGGTGGGTGTTCATCGTCTTCTGCTCGTTGGCGTCTTTTTCGCTGAGGCGCAGGTCTTCCGGCTGTTGCCAGTTGCGGGTGAAGGCCTCATAATATCCTTTCCGGTGGCGGTCGAAGCTATGTTGTTCGATCAGCTGGAACAGGGCAATAGCCTCCTGCAGCGCGGCGGGTTCGCCGGAAGCCTGGAAGAATTCACTCAGGCCAAAGAGAAGAAAGGCCTGGCCATAGATTTGTTTGCGATCGTTGAGGGGGTGACCGGATGCATACAGGCTCCAGAATGCGCCGCCGTTTTCCCCGTCCATAAAACAGGCCAGCAAATATTCATAGGCGCGGCGGGCCATTACGAGATAATTGCTGTTACGGGTATGACGATACGCCGAACTGAAGGTCCAGAGGATGCGGCTATTCAGAACGAGGCCTTTTGGGGCTTCGGGGTCGGGCTGGTCCATTTCATCCACACGGCCGATAAATCCGCCCTGCCGGTGGTCTGGCGTATACGCTATCCAATATTGCAGGATGGAGGACAGCTCCTTTTCCATCTGTCCCCGGTAATCCGCGGCCGTCATTTTGTCTTTTCTTTTTTCCGTTCGGGGACGGCGGCAGTAGCGTTCCGTTCGGGGACAGGGGTGGTTGCGTTCCGTTCGGGGACGGCGGCGACGGCGTGCCGTTCGGGATGCGCGTCCGGCGTTCGGATGCCGCCGTGGGGATCTATAAAAGGTCGATTCTTATCGATGATCTGCTGAAGGGTCTCAACGCTGGCTGCGGAATGGAGTCCGTCTTCGGGCGTATTGACACAATAGTCAATCAGCTGATCGACGGTACTGGTCGCTACGTGCATCCGGGTGTCGGAGGAGGCGTAGTAAATGAATACCTGTCCGTCGTCGTCGGCGATCCAGCCGTTGCAGAATACGACATTGGATACATCGCCTACTCTTTCTTCCCCGATGGGTGCTATAAAGTAGCCTCCCGGTTTATAGATGACCCTGGTCAGGTCTTCGAGGTCGGTCATAAACAGATAGAGGGTATAGCGCAGGCCTGCGGCGGTGTTTCGGACGCCGTGGGCGAGGTGCAGCCAGCCCAGCCGGGTTTTGATCGGCGCGGGACCCAGACCATTCTTTGCCTCATTAATGGTATGATAGATCCTTGGATCGATGATGACTTCTTTGTCTACGACGGCATTTGTGATAGATGCTGCAAGGCCGAAGGCTACCCCGCCGCCGCTGCCGGCGTTGATAAAGCCGTCCTGGGGACGGGTGTAGAAAGCGTATTTGCCTTCTACCAGTTCCGGATGGAGGACGACGTTCCGTTGCTGGGGCGAGCTGGTCTGCAAATCTGCCAGTCTTTCCCAGGTCACAAAGTCTTTTGTGCGGGCAATTCCGCATTGGGCGATAGCGGCGGATTGGTCAGCCGGCGGAGCGTCGGGGTCTCTTTTTTCCGTACAGAAGAGTCCGTAGATCCAGCCGTCTTCATGTTCGGTCAGCCGGATATCGTAGATATTGGTCTCGGCCTCAGCGGTACCGGGCATGTGTACGGGAGAATCCCAGAAGCGGAAATGATCGATGCCGTTTGGGCTTTCCGCGACGGCAAAAAAGGATTTCCGATCCCAGCCTTCGACCCTTACCATCATAATGTAGCGGTCTTTCCATTTAATCGCTCCGGCATTGAAGACCCCGTTGATGCCAAACCGTTCCATCAGGAAGGGGTTGGACTGCTCATTGAGATCATATCGCCAGAAGAGGGGCGCATGACCAGCCGTCAACACAGGGTAACGATACCGGTAGAAGATACCGTTGCCCGGCATTTGCCGTTCATTGGGTCGAAGGATCAGCTGCGCATAATGCTCATTGAGCCGCTCAATCCTTTCTTTAAATTGATTCGTCATCATAGTCAGTTTTAAGTTATCAATCAGTATTCATTCAGGCGATTCCACCAGGTCTTTTTCATGATCCCGATAATGATCACCAAAAGGACTACCGTTATCAGCAATGGCCCTTTCAGCCATAGAATAATATACATCGGCAGCAGGGTCAGGCAAAGCTGCCCGATTATACCCAGCACAATATTAAAGGAGTTACGCCGGAAATTCTTATTCCCGGTAAAGGACGGATCTTCTGTTATGACTTGTTGATGGACGGGTTTCCAGAAGCCCCAGGGTCTCACGTTGCGATAGAACGATTTCAGCACAGCCATATCCGTTTGGGGGGTGGCATAGGAGCCGATGATCGACCCGGCCATCGACAGAGCAAAAAGGACGGGCCAGTAATATAGGTCCAATCCATGCAGGATACCTTCCGCTTTCAATACGGCCAGGGCGATGGCCGGCAGGATGCCGGCGAGCATCCCCCAGAAAAAGCCGCTCGCATTGAAACGCCACCAGTGCCATTTCAGCATATTGGAGGCCACATAGCCGCCATAGAGGCCCGATACGATCCATTGGAGGACGGTGTTAACGTCTTTTACAAAAAGGCCAAGTACGATGCCGGTGATGACAACGGCAAGCCCGGCGAGATAGTTCATATAGATGGTCCGGCGGTTGGAAGCTCCGGGATTGACATACTTCAGATAGATATCGTTGACGAGGTAGGCCTGTGCGGCATTCAGCGTCCCGGAGAAAGTCCCCATAAAAGCTCCCAGCAACCCGGTCAGCACCAATCCCATCAATCCGACCGGCAGGAAATTATTGATGGTTGCCGGCAATATCTTTTCGAAATCCGTACCATCGGGTGTTTGGAGCTCAGCACCGATCCGGTTGTAATACAGCAGGGCGAGGACGGTAAGGCCGATGATCATCGAATACCGGATCGGCAGCAGGATGATCGATACGAAGCCGCTCATCTTGCTGGCTTCTTCCGGGGATCGGGTGCTGAGTACTTTTTGCATGTCATAATTGGGTGCGGGGCCGGCGAGGCTGGCGAAAATCCCTTTAAACAGCATCATCATAAAAAAGATCCCGAAAAGAGAAAAGCCGTCGTCTTTTATCTTCTTATTGGCGTCGTCGAGGATCGAATGCCAGTCCAGGTGCAGCCGCCAGCCAAAGAACGGGTTGAACCAGCCATCGGGGACGTTGAGGGCATGGCCGGAGACGCCCAGGGTCTGCTGCTGATGATGCAGGTGGTACATGGCAATACCGCCGATGCTGATGCAAGCCACCGTCATGATCACATATTTGATCACATCGCCCAGCACGATACTGTGCATTCCGCCAAGGATGGAATAGAACATGGCAAAAAAGGTAAAGACAATGCCGTAAAAATGGGGGACATATTCCCGCGGCACGTGAAAAGGAAGATATGGCTGGACGTTATCCCAGGGGATGAAGATCTCCATAAATTTTCCCAGGCCGACAAAACCGTAGGCCATAAAGCCGAGACAGCTCAGCAAGGCGAATGTTACGACGATATTGTGTGAGGCCCGGACGCCGGGCCCGGACTCGCCGAAACGGCTGGCCAGCCATTCGGCGCCGGTAGTGGCATTGGACCGCCGCAGCCAGCGGGAAAGGTATACCATCATGAATACCTGGTTAAAGACCGGCCATAGCCAGGGTATCCAGATGCTTTTCATTCCATAAACAAAGCAGAGGCTGACCATCCACATGGTGCCGGAAATATCGAACATGTCCGAGGCATCGCTGAGTCCCAGCATATACCAGGGGAGTGATTTCCCGCCCATCAGATAATTGAGCTTATTTTTTCTTGCTTTTTTACGCAATACCCATCCTATCACTACCATGGTGATAAGATATGCGACCAGAATGGCAAGATCCGGTATTTGTAGCTTCATACAGCTGTCGTTAATCTGTCGGGCCTTCTATAAAAGGCTATAAATTACGGTAAAATAGGCAGCCGGACTAAAGGAACTGGCAGTCGGCGCCGAATCCCAGGCGGGGGTGACCATATTCATGGCGCCGCCGTCCCCATTCCAGGCCCAGCCCAGAACTGCCCAATGTTTTGTTTTAGCATAGCCGACCATGCCCATCCAATCCACGCTGCCCGAGGGGTAATTGCCGAATTCGCCAACGATACAGGCCCTGCCGGCCGAGGCCATACTGTCCAGGTCGGATTGCTGAAAGGTATGATTATTCGCCTGGTTGTATCCATTCGGATAGATATGAGCGGAAAGAATAATATTGGTATCGGCCAAGGTCACGCCTCCTGTCCCTTTGACTGCATCGGCCGCAACCGATGTTTCCTGACCGTATCCGGGACAATCCAGGATTATGGGGCCCTTGTAGACCTGGCGGACGATGGCGATGGCCTGGTTATAGGCCGTCGCATAGGTAGCGGGGGTTTGACTATGGCTGCCCCATTCGTTCATGAGGTTGACCGTTACA
>Ga0302326_10008409_pt1 | contig 22760 bp, 23 predicted proteins | sample Palsa_T0_3_FD_202264 | JGI IMG/M metagenome (GOLD analysis project Ga0302326, IMG submission 202264) | Peat permafrost microbial communities from Stordalen Mire near Abisko, Sweden - Palsa_T0_3 | ecosystem: Environmental > Terrestrial > Soil > Palsa > Peat permafrost | place: Sweden: Abisko... | reverse complement strand
GATCATCTATCGTGAAGAAACGCACGACGGCGCGATCCCCATCGCCCAGGCTTGCCAGCGCCGCCTCGAACTCATCGACATTGTCAGTCTGCTTTGAGTCGAGTGTCGTGATCACGGCGCCGCGCGGAATGCCGGCGGCGGAGAACACGTAGCCTGCGTTCGCCACATAGACGCCGCGGGTGGGCACATTGAAATGCCGCGCCTGTTGATAGGAGAGTGTGTTGACGACTGCTTCGCCGAACTCCACGAATGAATTGGGCGTGATGCTGTTGAGATCGATGACCGGCAGCTTCGCGGACAGGGGTTTTCCGCCGCGCTCGAGCTCGAGATTGACGCTGCCGCCGACCGAGGAGTCTAAGACCTCCTCGAGCGACTCGAACTGGGTGGTATAGCGCCCGTTCACGCGCACCAGAACATCGCCCGCCTGCAGCACGCCGAAGCTCGCCGATCCGGGCAGCACCTCGCTGATGACGAGCATCCCCGTATAAAGCGGAAACGACTTGCGCACCGCGCTTTCCGTGCCGGGATTAAGGCCCAAACGCTTCAACTCATCGTACGGCACGTAGGTAAAAATCGTTGCCAGCGTTCCGCGTGTGACGGGTTTGCCCTGCTGAATGAGCTCCAATGCACGCCGCACGCGGCCGAGCGGCAGATAGAAGCTCGACGCCGCGCCGCTCGCGCCGCCCGCATTCAAACCGACGACGCGCCCGCGGATGTCCACCACCGGAGAACCGGAGGAGCCGCCGGACGTGCCGGATGCAGCCTGCAGATAGAACGTGTTGAAGTCGTTGTATTTGGCAACGCCATACTCGGGCGCGTCGCGGTCGAGGCGCGCGAGGGTGCCGGCAAGAATCGACAGTTGCTCGCCTGCATTGTTGCCGATCACGCGGATCTCGCGCCCGATCTGTGCGCCCTCCGGATACAGCGGCAGAGCCTTGGGCTTGATGAAGCGCAGTTTTGAAGGGTCGTAGCGATACAGGCCGAAATCGTGGACCGGATCGCGATAGATCGGATAGAGCTGCACTTCCTCGCGATTGAGAAAGGTCGCTGTTGATGTGACGGGTCCTGGAGTGACGACGTGGCGATTGGTCAGGATGAGGCCGCGTTCGGCATCGACGACGAAGCCCGTGGCCTGCGCGGAAGTATTCCACTCCGTATCGAAGGCGCGTGTGGCATCGACTTCAATGGATACGACGGAGCTTGCGATGCGCTCGAGAGTCACGGCCCAGTCCGGGCTTTCCTCGACCGCGGCGGCCTGCTGCGCAAGCTGCGCCGCCTGCGCGCCCTGGTGCTGGCCGGATGCCGACTGCGGCGGAATCTGCGGCGCGGCGGGGGATGCCGAAGGCGGCGGCGGCGGCTCGGGCGGTTGTGCATTTAACATCAGGGGCGCGAGCAGCCCCACGAGGATCATTGACGCGCGTCGCATAGTTCTCCTAGCGGCTATTGGCCGAACAACACCAGCAGCCAAACGCCGCCGAGCAATACAAAGGACATGAATACAGCGGCAGAGCCCAAGTCCTTTGCAAGCCCTGCCAATTCGTGGTGCTCAAAGCCGATCCGGTCGACCGTCGCCTCGATGGCGCTGTTGATGAGCTCAACAATGAGGATGAGCAGCACGGGCCCGATGAGGAGCGCGCGTTCCACGCCGCTGTGGCCGAGCCATAAGCCCACAGGTATGACGAGCACCGCAAAGAAGAGTTCCTGGCGGAACGCGGCCTCGTCGCGGAATGCTCCTGCGAGCCCCCGCGCGCTCGCGCCACAGGCACGCCAGAGACGCACGAGGCCGCGGGGCTTGGAGCGATCTATACCCCCCCCTTTGGCTTCCATGTCAGATCGAGCTGCTTCGCCGCGCGCACGTCGTCAAGGCGGCGCACCGGCAAGCTGTGCGGTGCGCCCTTAACATACTCGGGTTCCTCGCGCGCCTCGCGCTCAATGCGGATCATGGCGTCGGCGAACGCGTCGAGCACTTCGCGGCTCTCCGTTTCCGTCGGCTCAATCAACAGACACTCGGGCACAATGAGCGGAAAGTAGGTGGTCGGCGCATGAAAGCCGTGGTCGAGGAGGCGCTTCGCGAAGTCCATCGCGTTCACGTCCAGTTCGCGCGCCTCGCGCTTCAACGTGATGATGAACTCGTGGCTGGCGCGCCGCTGCGGGTACGCAGCCTCGAAGCCCGCCTGCTTGAGGCGCGTCAAAAGATAGTTCGCATTCAACGTGGCGTAATCGCCGACCTCGCTCATGCCCGTGCGTCCGAGCATGCGCATGTAGATATAGGCCCGCAGCAGCACTCCAGCATTGCCCATGAACGCCGAAAGCCGTCCGATTGACTGCGGCACGTCCCCTTCGGCGAGCCAGCGAAAGCGCCCGGCGTCGCGCCCCACGATCGGAATCGGCAGGAATGGCAGAAGCCGCGCGCTCACTCCGACCGCGCCAGCCCCCGGTCCGCCGCCGCCATGCGGAGTGGAAAAGGTCTTGTGCAGATTCATGTGGATCGCATCGAAGCCCATGTCGCCGGGGCGAACCTTGCCGAGGATGGCATTGAGATTGGCGCCGTCGTAGTACAAGAGGCCACCCGCGGCGTGCACGATGCGAGCGACTTCCTCGATGCGGCGCTCAAAGATGCCCAGAGTCGAGGGGTTGGTCAGCATGATACCTGCGGTCTGCGGGCCAACCGCCGCCGCGAGCGCCGTGACGTCGATATCGCCGTCGGCTGCCACGCGAATCTCGCGCACCGTGCAGCCGCACATCACGGCCGTCGCGGGATTGGTGCCGTGCGCGGCCTCCGGCACGATGATCTCGGTGCGCGCAAGATCCGAGCGCGCCTTGTGATAGGCGCGGATCATCGCAACGCCGGCAAACTCCCCATGCGCGCCTGCCATGGGACTCAGCGACACGCCCTGCATGCCGGTCACTTCCTTCAGCATTTCCTGCAGCTCGAACATGCATGCGAGGAAGCCCTGCCCGTGTGACTCGGGCGCGAGCGGATGCCGGCCGAGAAATTCCGGCAGCATCGCGTACTGATTGCAGGCCTTCGGGTTGTACTTCATCGTGCACGAACCCAACGGATAGAAGTGGGTGTCGATTGAGAAGTTCATCTGCGACAGGCGTGTGAAGTGCCGCACCGCCTCAAGCTCGCTCACCTCGGGCAGAAGCGGCGGCGCTTGACGCTTGAGGTTCTCGGGAAGCTGGGATGGCGGTGCGACCTCTGCGGGCCACTGATCGCGGCTGCCGCGCCCCGGCCGCGAATATTCAAAAATCACTTTTTCCCGCAGTGCCGACATAATCGCAAGATCCCGTGAGGCGCCGCATTAGGCGGCGCGCGCAGCCTTCATGACGTCGCCGAGCGCGTTTGCATAGCGCTCGATTTCCGCACTCGTCTTGGTTTCCGTCGCACAGACGAGCAGCGCATGGCCGAGCTCCGGATAGTGCTCGGCCAGATCGAAGCCTGCGAGGATGCCACGATCCGCAAGATGCTGCAGCACCGGCGCCACCGGCCGGTCCAGCCCCACGACAGATTCGTGAAAATAGGGGCTCGGGAAAACTTTGCGCACGCCGGGCACGCGCGTCAGCGCAGCAATGAGCTCCGCGGTGTGCGCGTGCGAAGCGGCTGCCACGCGCGCAAGCCCCTGCGGTCCCATGAGCGACATGTAGATGGTCGCGGCGGTCACGAGCAGGCCCTGATTGGTGCAGATGTTGGAGGTCGCGCGCGCGCGCCGGATGTGCTGTTCGCGTGCCTGCAGCGTGAGCGTAAATCCATCACGGCCGCTCACGTCGACCGTGCGGCCGACAATCCGTCCGGGCATTTGCCGCACATGCGCCATGCGCGTGGTCATGAAGCCGAAGTAGGGTCCGCCGGAGCTCAGCGGCACTCCCAACGGCTGGCCTTCGCCGACCACGATGTCGGCGCCCGGGCCCCACTCGCCCGGCGGCTTCAGGAGCGCAAGCGAGGTGGGGTTGACGACGGCGATGACGAAGATGTCGCGCTCGCGTGCCCAACGAGTGAGCGCATCGACATCTTCGAGCACTCCAAAGAAGTTCGGCTGCTGAATGACGAGCGCCGTGATGTCCTGCCGGTCGAAGCGTGCCAGCGTCGAGGCGAGCGTGCGCCCTTCTGCCGGGCCGTAGGAGACTTCCTCGAAGCGCACAGCCTGATTGCCGGCGGCGGCGCTTGCAACCTTGCGGTAGTGCGGATGAACGCTGCGCGGCATGAGCACGCGGTGCGTCTTTGACTTGCGATTGGCGCGCACTGCCATAAGACAGGCTTCCGCCAGCGCCGAGGCGCCGTCATAGAGCGAGGCATTGGCGACCTCCATGCCCGTTAGGCTTGCGATCATCGTCTGGTATTCGTAAATCAGCTGCAAGGTGCCCTGACTTGCCTCCGCCTGATACGGCGTATAGGCACTGTAGAACTCGCCGCGCGTCGCGACCGCCCAAACGGCTGCAGGAATGTGATGCTCATAGGCGCCGGCACCAATGAAGCACAGCGGGCGGCCATCGCTTTGCGCGCGCGCGCTCATGAGCTTGCCGATTTGCATCTCGTTCAACGCTGGGGGAATGCCATCGAGCGAGCGCACGCGCAGCGATGCGGGGATTTCATCAAACAGCTGCTCGATGCTTTGCACTCCGATCGCCGCGAGCATCTCGGCGACGTCCGCTTCGGTATGGGGAATGAACGCCATCAGGAAACCTCCGTACGCAACAGTTCCTCATACTCAGCTGCCGACAAGAGCGCGCTCGACTGCGTGCCCGCCGGCCGCAGGCGCAGGAGCCAGCCGCGGCCGAAGGCGTCCTGATTGATGAGCTCGGGAGCGCTCGCCAAGTCCGGGTTGCCGGCGGTGACCTCGCCCGCGATTGGACAATACACATCCGACGCTGCCTTCACCGACTCGACCACTGCGCAGGCCTCGCCGGCCGCGAGCTTGCGGCCCGTGTCCGGCACTTCCACAAAGACGAGATCGCCGAGCGCATGCTGCGCGTGATCGGTGATGCCGATTTCGACGATCCCGTCGGCAAGCTTTCTCACCCACTCGTGGCTTTTGGAGTACTGCAAATCGGCAGGGACTTGGCTCATGGGTAGACTTCCGTGCGTTGGGTTGAAATAAGACCTGCGTTCAGCTGACGAGTGCCTTGCCCGCGCGCACAAACGGCGGTTTGACCGTGCGCGCCGCGAGAAGCTTGCCGCGAATTTCGACCTCAACGCGTGCAACGGCGCCGCGGGGTATGCGCGCCAAGGCAATCGAGCGCTCCAGCGTGGGCGAAAAGGTGCCACTCGTGACCTCGCCCGTGCCGCCGCCGGGCACGAGCACCTTTTGATGGCTGCGCAGCACGCCGCGCTCCTCGAGCAGGAGGCCCACAAGCTCTCGAGCGCTGCCTGCCGCGAGCACCCGCTGCAGCGCTTCGCGCCCGATGAAGCGCCGCGTGGCATTTTCGAGCGCGACGGTCCAGCCGAGGCCGGACTCAAAAGGATGGGTGCTCTCATCCATGTCATTACCGTAGAGGTTCATGCCCGCCTCGAGGCGCAGCGTATCGCGCGCGCCGAGGCCACAAGAAACGACTCCGCATGCGTTCAGAGCAAGCCAGGTCTCTTCAGCCTGCTGCGCGGGCAGCATGATCTCGAAGCCGTCTTCGCCGGTGTAGCCCGTGCGCGCAATGAACCAGTCCGCAACATGGGCGCCGACGAATGCCGGCAGGTCAAGCGCCCGCTCCCGGTCCGCGGCAGAGAGCAGACTTGCGCTCTTCTGCCGCGCCTCGGGCCCCTGCACGGCGAGCATTGCCAGATCCGTGCGTTCGCGCACCTCGATAGCGAAGTCTTGTGCGTGACGGCGGATCCAGTGCAGATCCTTGTCTCGTGTGCCGGCATTGACGACCAGGCGAAAATCGCGGTCACTGAAAAAATAGACGATGAGGTCGTCGATCACGCCACCCGTTTCATTCAGCATGCAGCTGTAGAGCGCTTTGCCCGTGCGCTTCAGTTTGCCGACGTCGTTCGCGAGCAGAAACTGCAGGAACTCGCGGGTGCGCGCGCCCGTCAAATCAATCACGCACATGTGCGAGACGTCAAACACGCCCGCCGCGCGGCGCACCGCGTGGTGCTCCTCGATCTGCGAGGCGTACTGCACGGGCATGTCCCAGCCGCCGAAATCGACGAGGCGCGCGCCTTGGCTGCGATGCAGGTCGTAGAGCGGTGTATGTCGTCCCACGGGTCCTCCGGTTCAAAACGGACCCGCGAGCAAACGAGGGCGGCAGGCATTTATGCGTGGCACCTGCCGCCCCTCTGTCCTGTTACCTGAGAGATCAGGCGCCTTAAGCGCCGCACCCCTTCGGTGGGTGGAAGCCTCGATGAGGTCCACCACTCTCCTGAGGTCGCCGTTGCGCGCCGCTCACGCGGCGCGCGCAAGGTCTGCCGTTGCTGTTGCCTGAGCGTTTCCGGGCGGGACTTGCGCCTTCGGCGATCCGGCGCGCCTCACGGCCGGACTCTCTCTGAACAGACCTCTTGCGAGCGAGCGCCGCGGATGATAGCAGCAGTGGCTTGCCTGCCCAAGGGCAGCGCAGAATGGCCCGCGCTCGCGTACCATTCGCAGGTGGTTGCATGATCTCGAAGCTTCGCAGCACGCTCATCCTTGGCAGCCTCGCGTTCAGCGGTTTCGGCTGCTCGGGTTTTTCGGCGCCGCTTGCGGACATCGAGTCGGTGGAGCGCGCACGCTTTGCGGCGATGACGCACCAGGACATTAAAGCCCTGCAACCCATGCTTGCGGAAGATCTCATCTATTGCCACTCAAACGGACGCTGTGAAACGAAGGCACAACTTCTGGAGTCGGTTCGCACCGGGCGCATCCGCTATCGCGCCGTCGATATCCTGTCGCTGCGGCCGCGCCCGGCGGCGGGCGCCGTGATCGTTAATGGTTCAATCGCCGTCGACGGCACGGTGGATGGTCAGGAGGTCAAGATGCAGCTCGTCTACATGGGCGTGTACGTGCGCCGCGACGGCCAATGGCGCCTGGCCGCGTGGCAATCCGCGCGGCTGCCGGTGACGCACTAGCCATGCTGCGGCAGCGGCGAGCAAGCGTTGTGGTTGAGGTCGGCGCCGTGCGCGTCGGCGGGAGCAATCCCATTGTCGTGCAGTCGATGACCAATACCGACACGGAGGATGCGGAAGGCACCGCGCAGCAGGTGAAGTCGCTGGCGCGCGCAGGCTCGGAACTGGTGCGCATCACCGTCAATACGAGCGCCGCCGCCGCCGCCGTGGCGCCGATCCGCGAGCGCCTTGCGCAGATGGGTGTGAACGTTCCTCTGATCGGCGACTTTCACTTCAACGGCCATAAGCTCCTGCGTGAGCATCCGGACTGCGCCGCAGCCCTTGCCAAATACCGCATCAACCCGGGCAACGTCGGCCGCGGCAGCAAGCGCGATTCGCAGTTCTCGGAGATGATCGAGACGGCCTGCCGCTACGAGAAGCCGGTGCGCATTGGCGTCAACTGGGGAAGCCTCGACCAGGACCTCCTCACGCGTTTGATGGACGAGAACAACGCGCAGGCGCAACCGTCGACGGCCCAGGAGGTGACGCGTCAGGCGGTCGTACTCTCGGCCCTGCAGAGCGCACAGCGCGCCGAGGAGCTGGGGCTACCCCACGAGCGCATCATTCTGAGCGCGAAGGTGAGCGGCGTGCAGGATCTCATTGCGATCTATCGCGATCTTGCGGCGCGCTGCGACTATCCGCTGCACCTGGGGTTGACCGAGGCGGGCATGGGATCCAAGGGGATTGTGGCCTCGAGCGCCGCCATGGCAGTGGTGCTGCAGGCAGGCATAGGAGACACATTACGGGTGTCGCTGACGCCCGAGCCCGGGGGCGATCGCACGCAAGAAGTACTCGTCGCACAGGAGCTCCTGCAAACCATGGGACTGCGCTCCTTTACGCCGATGGTCGTCGCCTGTCCCGGATGCGGTCGCACCACGAGCAGCTTCTTCCAGGAACTCGCGCAGAGCATCCAATCGCACCTGCGTCACCGCATGCCCGAATGGCGCAAACACTACATGGGCGTCGAAGAGATGACGGTTGCGGTCATGGGCTGCGTCGTCAATGGCCCGGGCGAAAGCAAGCACGCCAACATCGGCGTGAGCCTCCCCGGCACCGGCGAGCGCCCGGTGGCGCCGGTCTACGAGGACGGCGAGAAAACCGTCACCTTGAAGGGCGAGCGCATTGCCGAGGACTTCCAGGAGCTCGTGGAGGCTTACGTTGCGCGCAAGTACCTGCGCAAGGAAGCCTCGTGAGCGATCTCTCCGGCAGGAACTGCAAACCCTGCGAGGGCGGCGTTGCGCCGCTCGACGCCGCCGCGGCGCAGGCGCTCATGCGCGAGCTTGCGCCGCCGTGGCAGCTTAACCCTGACACGCGCTCGATTCGGCGCGAGTTCAAGTTCAAAGACTTCTATCGCACCATGAGCTTCGTCAATGCTCTGGCGCACATCGCGAACATCGAGGATCACCACCCGGATCTTGAGGTGGGTTACAACTATTGTCGCGTGCTCTTTACGACCCACGCAATCGGAGGGCTCTCCGAAAACGACTTCATCTGTGCAGCGAAGATCGATCGGATTGCGCTGCCCGTGCCGCCAGCGGCAGCTCCCCGCTGAGCCCGAGCGCCCGCGACATAAAGAAGCGCTTAAGCTCCGCACTCTGATTGACCCAGCCGAGACCGCGCTGCGCGATCTGCGCAACAGGCCCCGTGCCGTGCGCGAGCAGCCGATCAAAGGCGTCGATGGCGATGCGCATGAACTCGGTTTCGCTTTTGCGCCAGCGCTCGTAGCGCCTTAATACGCGCAACGCCCCGGGATCCTCACCCGCGTCGTAGGCCTCGAGAATGAGCTCCGCGAGCGTTGCCGCATCCAGTAATCCCAGATTCACGCCCTGGCCTGCGAGCGGATGGACCACATGCGCCGCATCTCCCACGAGCGCGCAGCGCTCGGTGACATAGCGCTCGGCGGCGAGCCGCTGCAGAGTAAATGACAGTCGCTCGCTTGCCAGATGCGTAGCACCGAGCGCGCCGTCGGAGGCGCGATCAAGCTCGCGCGCGAATTCCTCCGGGCTCGCGCCCAAGAGCGGCGCGGCCAACTTTTCATCCGCCGACCAGACAATGGAGCTCGTCCCGTCCGACAGCGGCAGAAACGCAAGCGTGCCGGTGCTGAGGAAGCGCTGCCAGGCGGTTTCCTGATGCGGCCGCTCGGTGGCAACCGTGGCGACGATGGCGATCTGTCCATAGTCTGAAGCCGCCGCGGTGAGACCGGCACCCGAGCGCAGCGGCGAACGCGCGCCATCGGCGCCGATCACCAGGCGCGCCGTGAGGGACGCGTCCGTTGTGGCAATGTGCACGCGCTCGGCCGAAGTGTGCAGGGCGACGAATTCGCTTGCGTAGATGCGCACGCCTGCTGCGACGGCGGCGTCGAGGAGCGCCGCCTGCACCAGGCGCGTCTCAATGATGTAGCCCAAGTCCGGCTCGCCCGCCTCGGCTGCATCGAAGCACAACACCGCGCGATCCCGAGGACTTACGCCTTCATGCCAGATGCGCATGCGCTCATAGGCGCTGATACGCGCGGCGGCGATCCGCTGCCACACGCCCGCCGCGCCCAGAATGCGCTCACTTGCGCGCGAAAACGCCGCCACGCGTAGATCAATGCGCGCATCGGGCGCGGGAAAAGCGGGCCGGTGCGGCTCGAGAATGGCGACTGTGAGCGGCACCGCGTGCCGCGAAGCTTGTCCTGCGAGCAAAGCGGCAACGCAGGCCCCCACCGGGCCTCCGCCGACCACCACCACATCAAATGCGTCAGCCACGGGCGCCGAGGCCTACGAGACCCAGCCCGCGAGCGAGCCTGGGTGTGGGTCCGCCAAAGCCTGCGCTCACGCGCGCGAGTGCGCTTTTTGCCGGGGGAGCCAGATCAAACAGCAATAGCCCGAGATTACGCAGCACGCCTACGCTGCGCCGCCCGTCGCCGAAGAGCTTGATGAGCCCGTCAGTGAAACGAATGACGCCGCTTCGGTCACTGGCACGCCATTCGGCAAACTGGGCAAGAAGCTCCGCTCTTCCCGGATCCTCATCTCCCGCGGCGATGAGCTCCGCCAGCATCGCGGCATCGCGCAGTCCTAAGTTGAAGCCCTGCCCTGCAACCGGGTGCAGCGCCTGTGCGGCATTGCCGATGAGCGCCGTGCGCAGCGCCACGCTCGCCGCGGCACGGGTGAGATTGAGCACGTAGGAGGCACGATGACCCGCGCGCATGAAGCGGCCGGCGCGCCAGCCGAAGCGCGCCTGCAGCTCTTCGAGAAACGCCGCATCGTTGAGGGCGAGAAGATGTGCCAGGTGCTGCGGTGCCACGGTCCATACGACCGTGAAACTACCGTCGTGCAGAGGCAGCACGGCAAGCGGTCCTGCGTTCGTGAAGCGCTCGAATGCGGTGCCGTCATGAGGGCGGTCCGCCTGCACATTCACCACCAGGGCGACCTGGCCGTACTCCTCGACGCTGGCATCGATGCCCGCCGCCGCACGCACGATGGAATGCGCGCCGTCCGCCGCCACGACCACGCGCGCTTTCAGCTCTTCGCGAACGCCTGCCGCGCCCACGATCGCAAGCGTAACCGCGTCGGGTGCAATCACCACGCTCTGCGGCCTTGCCGGAACGCGCACGCTCACCCCGGCTGCTTTTGAGAGAGCGCTCCAGAGAGCCGCGCCGATGACCCGATTGGCGATGACGTAGCCAAAGGCGTCGATGCCTTGCGCGCGCGCATTGAGACGTGCAAACCCGAAGCGTCCCGCCTCCGAGATGTGGATGGCACGGATCGCCGCCGCCTGCGGCTCGAGGCGCTCCCATATCCCCAAGCCTTCGAAGATGCGCCGGCTGGCGTTGCCGAGCGCCGTCGTGCGCTCATCAAAGCTCGGCTGCGCGGTGGACTGCGGTGCAACACCTTCAATCAGCACCACCCGGCGTCCGGTGTCTGCGAGCGCAAGCGCACAGCTTGCTCCGACCATGCCGCCGCCGACGATTGCGACGTCAAATTCCTGCACGGCGTCCCGTCAGCCTCGAGCCATTATGGCTTCGATCTCATCCGCATCCTTCGGCGCCTGCGCCGTCAGCACTTCCGCAGCACCCCGCCGTGTGACGGCGACGTCGTCCTCGATGCGTACCCCGATGTTTCCGAAGCGGCGCGGCACCCCGCGCAGGCTCGCCGGAATGTAGATGCCGGGCTCGATGGTGAGCACCATGCCCGGCTCGAAGACGCGCCATTCGCCGCCGACTTTATAGTCGCCGACATCGTGCACATCGATGCCGAGCCAGTGTCCGGTGCGATGCATGAAGAAGCGGCGGTAGGCGCCGGAGCGTTGCAACGCCGCTGCGCGCCCCTTCAAGAGCCCGAGCTTCACGAGCCCCTGCGTGACCACGCGCACGGCGGCGTCGTGCGGGTCGTTCCAATGATTCCCGGGACGCACTTTGTCGATGGCCGCGAGGTTCGCCTCGAGAACGATCTCATACACCGCGCGCTGCTCGGGGGTGAAGCGGCCATTGACGGGAAAGGTGCGCGTGATGTCCGAGGCATAGCACTGGTACTCGCAGCCCGCATCGATGAGCAGCAGGTCCCCGTCGCTCAAGGGCGCATCGTTCTCGCGGTAATGCAGGATGCAGGAGTTCTCGCCGCCGCCAACGATGGGCTCGTAGGACGTATCCGCATTGTGGCTCCTGAACTCGTGGACGACCTCGGCCATGATTTCAAATTCATTCAAGCCGGGCCGGCAGTGGCGCATGGCGCGCACATGCGCGCGCGATGCGATGCGCGCGGATTCGCGCATGAGGTCAAGCTCAGCGCCGGACTTGTAGAGCCGCATGTCGTGCAGGACATGCTCAAGCGCCACCATTTCCAGAGGCGAGTGGCCACCCTGCCGCACCTGCGCCCGCAAGCCGTTGACCCAGCCAATCATGCGCTGGTCGAACTCAGGATAGGCGCCCATGGTGTAGAACACCTTGGCACGGCTCTCGATCAAGCCGGGCAGGATGTCGTCCATATCCGCGATGGGGAAGGCATCGTCGGCGCCGTAATTGCGCGTCGCGCCCTCGGGTCCTGCGCGTTTGCCGTCCCAGGTCTCACGTGCCGGGTCGCGGTCGCGTACGAAAAGAATGTACTCGGCCACTTCGCGGCCGGGCATGAGTACGGCAACCGCCTCGGGTTCGCCGAATCCCGTCAGATAAAAAAAGTCGCTGTCCTGCCGATAGGGATATTCGACGTCGTTGCTGCGGATCTGCACTGGAGCTGCGGGCACGATGGCGATGGCGTCGCGGCCCATGATGCGCGCGAGTTGGCCGCGACGGCGCGCGAACTCGTCTTTGGCAACCGCTTTGCGTTTCTTCACGACCATGGGCGTACGTGCGGGCGCTTCAGTGCAGCGAGCCGTCAACGACGCTGGAATGTCCGCGCACCGGCTCAAGCTCCGCGAATACCAGCTGCACTCCGACGCGCACGAATTCCACAAGTTCGGTAAAGGCGCTCTCGTTCGACTCCAAGCTGTCGCCTTCATCGATCCCGACGCGCGTGATTTCGCCGAGGTCGCGCACCACCTCGCCTGCATTCCCCGGCAGCCGGCTCGCGTCCTGGATCACTCGGGATCCCAAGCCATAGAGGAAGCCCTGGCACCATTGGGCAAGCGCCGCCGCGCGCGCATCGATCGGCTGCTCCTCCTCGGGCAGCAGGAGGTCAAACGCCACATCCACATCCACCCCGACGAGGGCCTGCGCCGTGCGGGCATAGACTTCGCGCAGTGCCGCCGCCGCGGCCGCGGCTTGCGCGCGCCCGTCGGGCAGAATCTCGAGGAGCCAATCCTCAAAGCGGTAGGTGACCGCCGTGCACAACGATCCGGCGAGGGTGCCGTGCGCCTCCGCCGGCTCGCTCATCGAGCGCTCCTCGATCAGTACCCGCTGTATTTCTGCGTAGCTTGCCATGTTCATCTGCCCTGTATTATGCCCGAAGCGCCGGCGCGTGCTCCTCATTGACCGCGCGAAGAGCGACGCTCTATAGTCTTAGTCATGAGCGAAACAACAAAAACTCCGCTCGACCTGGAACTCGCCAGGCTCGGCAAATGCATCGAAGATCTGGCCTCCACCGTTGAGCAGCTGCAGGAGGAGAACCGTGCCCTGCGCCAGCGGCACGGCACGCTCGCAAGCGAGCGCTCGCTCCTGCTGCATAAGAATGAACAGGTGCGCACGCGCGTCGAGGGCATTATCGGCCGGCTGAAAACGATGGAACACGGCGCATGAGCGCACAGGACTCCGCACGAGTCAGCGTGCGCATCCTCGAGAAGGAATATTTCATCGCCTGCCCGCACGAAGAGCGCTCGGCGCTGCTCGATGCGGCGGAGTTTCTCAACAGCCGCATGCGCGAAATCCGCGACAGCGGCAAGGTCGTCGGGCTTGACCGCATCGCCGTCATGGTTGCGCTCAATCTCGCCAATGATTTCCTGAAACAGAAGTCCCGCGAAGTAAAGCTCGAGGGTGAGGTCGGCAGCCGTGTCAAGGTGTTGCGCGAACGCGCCGAGACTGCGCTCGCTAAGGGTAAGCAGCTGGAACTGTGAGGCATCTTTCTCCCGCCGTTCATATTCCTGGTGTAGAGTGGTCTCTGGCGTCGCCTGCGGTGTTCGACAGCGTGCCGGGTTACTCCTCGAGCCTAATTTAAACACCCACGGGACATATGGACTTGCTGGCAGCACTGTGCAGGTCCGCATCGTGCGGAAAGCCTTACCTGCCGCAGTTCGTCCCACTTGTTGCTCAGGTTCGAGAGCAATGGACCGCAACGGCACATGCGGGTGACGCCTTCTGATTCTTCCTTCGGCGCGGCGCGTACACGTCTGCGCGCCGAACTGCGTGCGCTGCGCCGCGCGCTCCCACCGGCCGAACGCGCGCGCGCCGCGCAACTCGTCGCGCGCAACATCGATCGCAAGCTCGGGCTGCGTGCCGGAGACCGCGTGGCGCTCTACTGCGCCATGCGCGACGAACTCGATAGCGCTCCGCTCTTTGCGCTTGCACGCCGCCGCGGCTGGCGCATCTACCTGCCCCGGGTCGATCGCGCGCGTCGTGGCCGCAGGATGCGCTTCGTCGAGGCCGGTGGCCGCGAGCGGCTCAGCCGCCTGGGGATCCGCGAACCGCAGACCTCGCGCACGATCGGCGCGCGCTGGTTGGACCTGGTGCTGGTGCCGCTCGTTGGGTTCGATGCGCACGGCATGCGGCTTGGTATGGGCGCGGGATTTTACGACCGCGCCTTCGCGTATCGGCGCTGGCGCCATGTGTGGCGCGGACCACGTCTTATCGGTGTCGCCTATGCGTTTCAACAGGTGCCGCGAATTCTTCCCGCTCAACATGACGTGCATCTCGACGGCGTCGTGACCGAAAAAGGGGTCGTCAAGTGCGTCATTGGCTCCTGAAGACCGAACCCACAAGCTTCGGCATCGATGATCTTGCGCGCGCGCCGCGGCGCACTACGGGGTGGGATGGCGTGCGCAACTACCAGGCGCGCAACATGATCCGCGACGACATGCGGCGCGGCGATCAGGCCTTTCTCTACCATTCAAGCTGTGAGGTACCGGGAATCGTCGGCGTCGTGCAGATCACGAAGCAAGCCTATCCCGATCCCACGGCCTTCGATCGCCGCCATCACCACTATGATCCGGACAGCGTGCGCGCCACGCCGCGCTGGTTCATGGTCGATATCCGCCTCAAGAAGAAGTTTGCGCGCGTCATCACGCTCGATGAGTTGCGTGCGCATGCCAGCAAAGATTTGCAGGGTCTGGTGTTGCTGCGTACCGGTAATCGCCTATCGGTGATGCCCGTTACGACGCCGCATTGGCAGTTCATCTGCTCACTGGAGTGAATCGCGAAGTCAATCGAGCGCGCCTAAGTGCGCGTGCTTGCTTGTAATTTCGATTCGCGTGTATATACTCCGACTCGGACTAACCCGACAACTGGAGAGCCAACATGGCTAAAGCGAAAAAGAAGGGCAAGAAAAAAGCTTCCAAGAAGAAGTAGACCCTTGAACTCGACGAGCGCGGAATACTGTTCCGCGCTCGTTGAATCGAATCACCAGGACTGTGCCCGCGCGAGCGGGCACAGTCGTTTCTACGATCGGCAAAAGTGCCCAGCACAGATCAGAATAAACGCCGCGCGGCCCAGGCAGCACTGTCATACGTGCGCGATGCCACCTGTGTGGGGGTGGGCACGGGTTCCACCGTAAACTTTTTTATCGAGGAACTTGCGACCCAGCGCGAGCCCATCCGCGCCGCTGTGTCGAGCTCGAATGCGACGACTGCGCGCCTGCGTGCGGCTGGCATCAACGTCATCGACCTCAATGATGCGGGACCCATCGACGTGTACATCGACGGCGCGGATGAGGCGACCCGCCGCCGGGAACTCATCAAAGGCGGGGGTGGTGCGCTCACCCGTGAAAAAATCGTCGCCGCCGCGGCGCGCCGCTTCGTGTGCATCGTCGATGCGGGAAAAATGGTCGACGTGCTGGGAAAGTTTCCGCTGCCCGTCGAAGTGATCCCCATGGCGCGTACCTACGCGACTCGGGAGCTTGCTGCACTGGGCGGCCGTCCCGTCGAGCGATCCGGATTCGTTACGGACAACGGCAATGTCATTCTCGATGTGCATGGACTTGCGATCGACGACCCCGCCGCACTCGAGCGCAGAATCAACGAGATTGCAGGGGTGGTTACGGTGGGGCTGTTCGCGATACGAACTGCCGATGTGCTCCTAATCGGCACAGCCGCGGGAGTCGAGACACTCTAAAACCACCGGCGCTCGCGACGCTGCTCTTGGCGCGATCTGCACGGAGGAGGAAGCCGCTGCAACGCGCACGCTCGTTGCGAACAATTACTCGATTCAGCGCCATGCGCTCACCGTCGCAGCGTCGCGGTTCACCGGCCTCGCTGTCGGGATCCGACGACAGCAACCCTACCGTCGCTCAACCGCCGTGCTGAAGTTCTACTTTGGCGTGCTTGAAACGGGACATATTCTTTACAGACGTGGCCCAATTCTCCGTCTGGGCACTCATGAGGACTTAAGCTATCGCCATGATGTTTCAATATCGTGCGTTCATCCTTGCTGCCATGCTTGCGTTTGCGAATGGGGCGGCGGCTGACCCGGCCCCCTTTGACCTTGCCGGCCCAAACCTCGACGTGACCGTCACGCGCGGCGCAAAGACCCTGCCGATCTCCGAGGTTCCAAACCTCCTCTCCGGCGATCGCTTGTGGATCAAGGCTGATCTGCCATCCACGCAGTCCGCCCATTACCTGATGGTGCTCGCAGTCTTGAGGGGCTCTACCAATCCGCCGCCCACCGACTGGTTCTTTCGCTGCGAAACATGGAAAGGCAAATGCGCGCAGGATGGCTTGAATGTCACCGTGCCGCAGGATGCTCAGCAGATGCTGGTGTTTCTCGCGCCGCAGACCAACGGTGACTTCAAGACGCTGGTCAATGCCGTGCGCGCGCGCCCGGGTGTGTTTGTGCGCACGTCTCAGGATTTGAATCAGGCGACGCTTGATCGCTCGCGCCTCGAGAGCTATCTCGTGGCGATCCGCTCGCTGAACGATGCGGATCCCACCAAGCTGCAGGAGGCCGCTCCGCTTCTGGCCAGGAGCCTCGCCATCAAAGTGGACGAGAAGTGCCTCGACCGGGCCCCGCAATTGCAAGCGCCCTGTCTGATGCAAGGCCAGGCCTCGCTTATTCTGGATGACCTGCACAGTACTTCGATCGTCGAAGCGCTCACCATGGGGCCGGCGGGTGATCTTGCGATGCAGGCGAGCTCCACCGCGCAACTGGGCTATGGCTATTACAGTCCCTATGTTGCATCGGTCATGGATATCGCCCGGATCTTCGACTCCTTCCGTACCGCGCAGTATCAATACATTCCGGCGCTGACCGCGCAGCATGGAAACGAGCTTGCGCTGACCCTGAACACGCCGCCGTCATTCCAGGATCCGAAATCCGTGCTGGTGGCAGCCCTGCCGGCCGTCGAGCGTGCGCAGCCGCCGCCATTGCATGCCGCGAATCCCAAAGAGCTTCTGTGCGCCCGCAAGGCGGACCTCGTCGTGCCCGTTGCGGGCGCGCCTCTCGTCTTCTCCACGGACTATGCATACGAGCTGACGCTCAATGTGAGCACGAAAGATCACAAGAGCCTCGAGCTGCCCGCCAAGGCTGATCCGGTGCAGGGTGGCTTTGTGGTGAACACATCCGCCCTGAATGCGACCCAGCTCGATGACAACATGCAAGGCTCCATACACGGCTATTGGGGGTTTGAGAAATACGATGGCCCAAGCTTTCGCCTCGTGAATACACGCGCCCAAGCCTGGGAGCTCGCCCCGAACGATCAAGGAGCGCTGATCGTCGGCCGCGAAGATATCGTTCACCTGCGCGCCGGCAGCGTTGCCTGTATCGACCGCATCGTGCTCAAGGATCCGGCCGGCAAGGAGCTGAAGGCCACATGGCGGGACGTAAACCCCAACGAAGTGGAAGTGCGATTACCCCTGCAGACCGCGACCCCCGGCGCGCTGACCCTGGCAGTCACTCAATACGGAGCAAGCGAGCCGCAGTCGCTCGAACTGCGCGCCTTCTCCGAGGCCGGGCACATCGATCTCTTCAGCATCCATGCCGAGGACAGTGAGGGCATCCTGAAGGGCACTCGCCTGGATGAAGTCGCCGGTCTCGTCATCAAGGGCATCGCCTTTGCGCCCGGAAAACTGTCGCGGACCCAAAGCGGTGATGAGCTGTCCCTCGCCGCACAGGACGCACAGGCCGTCACTGCCCTCAAACAGGGCGATGCCACCGCAAGCATTACGCTCAAAGATGGGCGCGTGATCGCTCTTACGACCTTGGTCAGCGCGCCGCGGCCGAGTGCCGCACTCATGGGCAAGAGCGTGCAGCCCTCTGCCTTAAAAAGCGAGAGCAACATCCTCCTCAGCGACCAGAATGAGTTGCCCCAGGATGCGAAATTGACATTCTCCGTCCGTGCGAAGGCGCCGACGACATTTGGCCATGACGACGTCATCGAAGTGGCGACCGCTGATGAAGCGTTTTCGACCGCCCTCACCATAGGCAACGGCGGGATTACGCTCGAGAATTCGAACGTCGCCGTTGCCAAGCTCAATCCGAGCAAGGCGTTCGGTCCTTCGGCCTTTGGTCCCCTCAGGTTCCGTCTGGTCGCGAACGGCATCATGGGTGATTGGCATACACTCGCCACCATCGTGCGTCTGCCGGTGCTGAAGGAGCTCAAATGCCCTGCAACGACGGACCTGCCCTGCAAGCTATACGGTTCGGATCTATTTCTGGTCGATGCCGTGTCGAACGAGGCTCAGTTCACTCATCCTGTGCAGGTGCCTGATGGCTTCACGGGATACTCGCTGTCTGTACCGCACCCGACAGACGGCCAGCTCTTCGTGAAGCTGCGTGATGATCCCTCGGCCATCCACTCCGTGGCGCTTGCGACGCAGGAGCTATTATCTGCGCAGGAACCGGCTCATCTTGCGGCGAGACCTGCTGCGGCGATGGCCGTGTCCGCGCCGGCGGCCGATCCCGACGGCAAACCGTCAACCGCCGTCGCGCTGGGCAGTTCCACAGCTCCTGTAGCGGCTCCTGTCACGCAGCCACCGCCTCCGCAACTCTAGCGGACCGCTTAGGGCGCGCTCACCACGTCTTTGACGCCAGGTGCTGACTCGGCCACTGTTTGGCTTTGGAGAAAATTTCCGATGATGAGGGCCGCGGACGGGCGCGGCGCCCTAATCAACGCACCACAGCGCCCGCGTGATGGACACGTTAGTTGAGGTAGGCGGCGGCGAACCTTGTCGCGCCACCGCAGCCGCCGAGCGCGAAGATGGCTGGGGGACTAGGATTCGAACCTAGGTTAGCGGAGTCAGAGTCCGCGGTCCTACCGCTAGACGATCCCCCAAACCCGTTACCGCTTGGAGTACTGCGGGCCCCTTCGGGCTTTGCGGCGTCCAACCTTCTTGCGCTCGACCTCGCGGGCATCGCGCGTGACGAAGCCTGCGGTTCGCAGGGGTCGGCGCAGCGTCTCGTCGTACTCCATGAGTGCCCGAGTGATGCCATGACGGATGGCGCCGGCTTGGCCTGTGATGCCGCCACCGCGCACCTGCACGGAAATGTCGAACTTGCTCAGAAGCTGCACCACCTCAAGCGGCTGGCGCACGATCATGCGGCCCGTCTCGCGGCCGAAGAACTCATCGAGCGCGCGCTCATTGACGGTAATGACACCTGACCCGGGCTTCATCCGCACGCGGGCGGTGGCGGTCTTGCGGCGGCCGGTGCCGTAGTGCTGCGTGGCGGCTGGCATTTTACGTTCCTTTAATTTCGAGCGGTCGGGGCTGCTGCGCGGCATGCGGATGCTCAGCGCCTGCGAACACATGCAGCTTCCTGAACATGCTGCGGCCGAGGGTATTCTTGGGCAGCATGCCCTTCACGGCAAACTGTATGGCCCGTTCCGGGTGCTCATCGAGCAGCTTGCCGAGCGCGATCGACTTGATGCCGCCGATGTGGCCCGTGTGATGGTAGTAAATCTTGTCCGCAAGTTTTCTTCCCGTGACGCGGATCTTCTCGGCGTGCACGACCACGATGTGGTCGCCCATATCCACATGCGGGCTATAGTCAGGCTTATGCTTGCCCTTCAGGCGATGGGCGATTTGAGACGCCAGGCGACCGAGCGTCTTACCGCTCGCGTCGACCACAAACCAATCGCCACGGACTGCGCCGGGCTTGGCGAACACGGTTGTCATCTGGGGACCTGCGCCGAAAAAGGCCCGGAAGTGTACTTAAAAAGGCCGTGCCATTGCAAAGCAATGCCGTACAGTCGCCCTATTCTGCCTTGTATAATGAGTGTATGGAGCCTGACCGGCTGCTCGACCCCCTCATCGGCGCGCTCGACCGCGCCTTGCGGGCCGTATTCGCTCCCGCGCGGGGCGCGCGCCCGGTGCCGGGGGGCCCTGCGAGCAGCGAATTATCCGAGCCGGAGCGCCGGCATTCCGCCGCCCTGATGCGGGTTAACCACGCAGGCGAGGTCGCAGCCCAGGCGCTTTACCATGGACAGGCCTTCGCGTCGCGCTCAGGCGCTACCCATGATCTTTTGGAAAAGGCAGCCGAGGAGGAGACCGATCACCTTGCCTGGTGCGAGACACGCCTTGCGGAGTTGGGCGCGCGCCCGAGCCTCTTAAATCCGCTCTGGTATGCAGGCTCCTTTGCGATTGGCCTCATCGCCGGATCCTTGGGGGATCGCGCGAGCCTGGGGTTCGTGGCGGAAACCGAGCGCCAGGTCGAAGGCCATCTGGATTCGCACCTGTCTTCGCTGCCGGCCGGCGATGCTCGCAGCCGCGCCATTGTCGAGGCCATGCGCTGCGATGAGGTCGCCCATGGGGAGCGGGCGCTCGCCGCGGGAGCCGCCGTGCTGCCCGGGCCGGTGCGCACGCTCATGCGCTATGCGTCCGGGGTCATGACGGGAACGGCCTACTGGGTTTGATGCGGCAAATGGCTTAGCCTCTTGCAGTTCTATTGGCTTATGTATAAAAAACGGTCCGTCGTGCAACACGCGACGTTCGAGGGGAGCCGGTATGGATGAGAACATCAAGCCACTGAGTGACATTCCGGCGATCAACCGGTTTTTGAGCTACTGCCGAATTCGCGCCGTGCCGTCGAAGACGGTCGTGATCCACGCGGGAGATCTTCCCGACGTGCTGTACTACATCATCAGCGGCTCGGTCGAAGTCATGATCGAGGATGAGGAAGGCAATGAGATGGTGCTCGCCTACCTCAACCGCGGCCAGTTCTTCGGGGAAATGGGCCTCTTCTACGAGCAGCCCACGAGGAGCGCCTGGGTGCGCACGCGCAACCAGTGCGAGCTTGCCGAGATGACCTACCCGCGCTTCCGCCAGATCGCAGCGGAGTCTCCGGGACTCATCTTCGAGCTTGCGACGCAGCTTGCCACCCGCCTCGACCGCACCAACCGCAAGTTGGGCGATCTCGCCTTCGTCGACGTCACCGGCCGCGTCGCGCACGCCATCATGGATCTGTGCAATGAGCCTGACGCGATGACGCATCCGGAGGGCATGCAGATCAAGGTGAGCCGCCAGGAGCTGTCGCGCCTCGTCGGCTGCTCGCGGGAAATGGCAGGCCGCGTATTGAAGGTGCTCGAGGAGCAAGGACTCTTGCGCGCAACCGGCAAGACCATCGTGGTGTTCAACGCCCGACCCAAGATGAAGACGCGTCCGGTCATCGTGCCGACCAAGCCCACCGCACAGCGTCCGGCGCGCATCGATGATGACGAGGACGACGACGACGAGGATTAGCGCGCGATGCGCTCGCGCATGGCGCGGATGGTCGCCGCGTAGTCGGAGCTGCCAAAGATCGCGGAACCTGCGACGAAGGTATCTGCGCCCGCACGGGCTATATCGCCGATATTGTCCACCTTCACGCCGCCGTCAATTTCCAGCCGCACGGGACGGCCGAGCGCATCGATGCGGCGGCGCACCTCCGTAAGTTTTGGCAGCACACTGGTGATGAACTTCTGCCCGCCGAACCCCGGGTTGACGGACATCAGAAGCACGAGATCGAGCTTCGGCAGCGTGTAGTCGAGATACTCGAGCGGCGTTGCCGGATTCAACACGAGCCCGGGCTTGCAGCCGTGCTCGCGGATGAGCTCGATGGTGCGGTCGACGTGCCAGGAGGCCTCCGGGTGAAATGAAATGTAGGTGGCCCCTGCTGCGGCGAAATCCGGCACGATGCGATCGACGGGCTCGATCATGAGGTGCACGTCGATCGGTGCCTTGATTCCGTACTTGCGCAGTGCCGCGCACACGGGCGGGCCGATGGTCAGGTTCGGCACGTAGTGATTGTCCATCACGTCGAAGTGCACGAGATCCGCGCCCGCGGCGAGCACGGATTCGACTTCTGCACCCAAGCGGGCAAAGTCAGCGGACAGAATCGAAGGAGCAATCCACAAGGGCTGCACGTCGGCATTCTCCAAAGACAATCAAAACTCAGGTCAAGCGAGCGAGGGCTTCGCGGTATTTCTCGCTCGTGCGGGCAATGATATCCGCCGGCAACTTGGGGCCGGGCGCCTTCTTGTCCCACGGCAAGGTCTCCAAGTAATCGCGGACGAACTGCTTGTCAAAGCTCGGCGGACTGACCCCCGGCACATAGCTGTCTGCCGGCCAGAAACGCGACGAATCCGGAGTCAGGACTTCATCCATTAGCGTCAATTCGCCGGCAGCGTCGAGGCCGAACTCGAACTTGGTATCCGCAATAATGATGCCGCGCTCACGCGCGTGGTCGGCGGCCTGCGCGTAGAGCGCAAGCGCTGTGGCGCGCACTTTCGCGGCAACGTTCGCGCCGAGCAGGCGCTCCACGGCCTCGAAGGAAATGTTCTCATCGTGCGCGCCGGCGGCAGCCTTGGTCGCGGGCGTGAAGAGCGCTTCCGGCAGGCGCTGCGCAAGCTTAAGTCCCGCGGGCAAGCTGATCCCGCATACTTTCCCGGTGCGCACGTAGTCCTTCCAGCCGGAGCCGATCAGATAGCCGCGCACCACCGCCTCAATGGGCAGCGGCCGCAGTCTTTTTGCGATGACGGCGCGCCCCTCGAGGAGCCCGAGTTCCTCGGGATCGTGCACGACGCTTGCGAGCGGCCGGCCGCTCAGATGATTCGGTACCAGGCTTTGGGTCTTCGCGAACCAGAAATTTGAGATGGCA
>Ga0302326_10008408_pt1 | contig 22764 bp, 19 predicted proteins | sample Palsa_T0_3_FD_202264 | JGI IMG/M metagenome (GOLD analysis project Ga0302326, IMG submission 202264) | Peat permafrost microbial communities from Stordalen Mire near Abisko, Sweden - Palsa_T0_3 | ecosystem: Environmental > Terrestrial > Soil > Palsa > Peat permafrost | place: Sweden: Abisko... | reverse complement strand
CGGCATGGAGCGCAAGGACCTGCTCGGGATCAACGGGAAGATCTTCACCGGCCAGGGTCAGGCGATCGCGCGCCACGCCGCGGCGGACGTCCGCGTCCTCGTGGTCGGAAACCCCTGCAACACCAACTGCCTGATCGCGATGAACAACGCCCGCGCGGTGCCGGCCGACCGCTGGTTTGCGATGACGATGCTCGACCAGAACCGCGCCGCCACCCAGCTCGCGCTCAAGGCCGGGGCCGACATCACGGCCGTCTCCCACCTCGCGATCTGGGGCAACCACAGCTCCACCATGTATCCGGATTTCTACAACGCGAAGATCGGCGGCCGGCCCGCGCCCGAGGTCGTCGGGAGCGAGGCCTGGTTCAAGGACATCTTCCTCCCCACGATCCAGCAGCGCGGCGCCGCCATCATCAAGGCCCGGGGCGTGAGCTCCGCCGCCTCCGCCGCCAACGCGGTCGTCGACACCGTGCGGGCCCTCACGAGCCCCACCGCGCCGGGCGGCTGGTTCAGCGTGGCGGTCTGCACCGACGGCGCCTACGGCATCGAAAAGGGCCTGATCTATTCCTACCCCATCCGCAGCGACGGCTCCCGCTGGCAGATCGTCCCCGGGGTGCCGCTCAACGATTTCAGCCGGGCGAAGATCACCGCGACCGAGAACGAGCTGAAGGAGGAGAAGTCCCTCGTCGCCGAGCTGATTCCCTCCGGCTCGGCTTGATCAATTCGCCCTTTGGGCGTTTCCTTTCCGCTTACGGATCCCGCCAACGATAAAATGGAAGAGCTGGCCGCCGTCGGCCGACTGCCCGCGCCGGGCGACAACGTCGCCATCGCCGTCCGCCGCCTCGAGGCCGGCGCGGTCGTGCGCATCGGCGGCGCGCCGCGGCGCCTCGAGCACACCGTCCTCGAGGGCCACCGCTTTGCGGTGCAGCCCATCGTCCCCGGCGAGGCGCTGCTTTCCTGGGGCCAGCCGTTCGGCCTCGCGCTGCGGCCGATCGCTCCGGGGGACTATGTCTGCAATCAGTCGATGCTGGATGGCCTGGCCGTCCGTCAGCTCGGCATCCGCCTGCCCGCCCAACCCAACTTCGAGGATCAGATCATTCCCTTCCGCCTCGACGAGGACGCGTTTCGGCCGGGCGAGCCGGTGGCCCCAGCCGCGAGTCCGCGCACCTTTCTGGGCTATCCCCGTCCGGGCCGGCGGGGGATCGGGACCCGCAATTGCATCGTCATTCTCGGGACCACCTCCCGGACGGCCAGCTTCGCCCGGCAGCTCGCCGCCCGGCTGCGTCCGCTCGCGCGGGTCTCCGGGTGCGATGGCATCGTGGCCGTCGCGCACACCGAAGGCGGCGGTCCGGGCGAGCCCAACAACAGCCTCGAGATCCTGCGGGCCCTGGCGGGCTTCATGGTGCATCCGAACGTCGGGGCCGTGTTGGCGGTCGATTACGGCGTCGAGCCGGTGAGCAACCGGCGGCTGCGCGAGTTCATGCGCGAGGGCGGCTACCCGCTCGCGGACGTGCCCCATCGCTTCCTCTCCATCACCACCGGCCTCGCGGCGGCCCTCGCCGAGGGCGAGACGATCGTGCGGGGGTGGCTCCCGGAGGTCGCGGCGCAGCGCCGCGTGGCCTCGCCCGTGGCGGGCCTGCGGGTGGCACTGCAGTGCGGCGGCTCGGACGCCTTCTCCGGCGTGTCGGGAAACCCGCTCGCCGGCGCGGTGGTGCACGAGGTCATCCGCCACGGCGGCGCCGCCAATCTTTGCGAGACCGACGAACTCGTCGGCGCGGAGGGCTACGTGCTCCAGAATGTCCGCGATCTGCCCACCGCCCGCCGCCTCCTCGCGATCATCGAGGACTTCAAGCGCCGCCTGACCTGGCACGGCGTGACCCCGGAGAGCAATCCATCCGCCGGCAACAAGCTGCGGGGCCTCTACAATATCGTCCTCAAGTCCCTCGGCGCGACTCACAAGAAGGATCCGCGGACCCGGATCGAGGCCGTCATCGACTACGCCCAGCCGATGAGCGCGCCGGGATTTTACTTCATGAACAGTCCGGGGAACGACCTGGAAGGCATCGCCGGCCAGGTGGCGGCGGGCTGCAATCTCATCGTTTTCGTGACCGGAAACGGCTCGATCACAAACTTCCCCTTCGTCCCGACGCTCAAGATCACCACGACGACCCGGCGCCACGAGCTGCTCTCCCGCGAGATGGACGTGAATGCCGGCCGCTACCTCGATGGCGTCCCGATGGAGGAGCTCGCCGACGAGACCTTCGAGCTCGTGCTGGCGACGGCCTCGGGTCGACTGGCCCAGGGCGAAAAGGCCGGCCATGCCCAGGTCTCGCTCTGGCGCAACTGGCGGCAGACCGACGGCAGCCATCTGGCGGAGCTGCGCGCGCGCGTGGCTCCCGACGGGCGGCCGCTGCTCCTGGCTCCCGCCCCGGACGGCTCCGCCGCCGCCCCGCCGCTTTCCGCCTTTCGCCTCTCCCACGGATGGGCCACCGAGCGGGTCGGCCTGGTGCTGCCCACCAGCCTGTGCTCGGCCCAAATCGCCGTCCTGGCGGCCGAGCGCCTGCAGGCCCGGGAGATCGGCCGCGAGGCGGGGATTTCCCGCTTCGTGGCCCTGGCCCACACGGAGGGCTGCGGCTTCGGCGGCGAGACGATGTATGGCGTCCTGCATCGCTCCTATCGGGGCTATGCCACGCATCCGAACGTCGCCGCCGCGCTGCTGCTCGAGCATGGATGCGAGAAGATCCCCAACGACGCGATGCGGCGCCAGTTCGAGAAAGCCGGGGTGCCGCTCGACCGTTTCGGCTGGGCCAGCGTGCAGCTCGACGGGGGGATCGACAAGGCGCTCGCCCGCATCGAGGACTGGTTCGCCGAAAGATTTGCCGCGGCGCCCCCGCCCACGGAGGCGGCGGCCGATCTCGGGGCCCTGAGCCTGGGCCTGCTCACGACCGCGCCGACGTCGCCGGCGACGGCCGCGGCCCTGGCCCTCATCACCCGGATGGTGGTCGAGGGCGGCGGCTCGGTGCTGCTGGCCGAGTCCGATCCGCTCCTGGCCCAGCCGGAGTATCGCCGGGCGGTCCTCGGATCCGCGGCGCCGCATGCCACGCTGGCGTATAGTGAGCCGCTCTTGCTGCCGGGGTTGCACGTCGTCGCAACCGAGACCGACCATTGGGTCGAAAATCTCACCGGTCTTGGAGCCTGCGGCGCCCACCTCTTCCTCGCGGTGGTGGACGAGCATTCCCGCCAGGGCCATCCCCTGCTGCCCCTGGTGCAGGTGGCCGCGCCCGATCAGCGCGGCCGGATCGCCGCCGAGGACATCGACGGATTCCTGACGGGCGAGTCCCGGACCGATGCCGCCTTCCTGGCGGGGCTGGTCGCGGACGTCGCCTCGCGCCGCCTCGCGACCAGGGCCATGGCCGGAAAATTCACCGACTTTCAGCTCGGCCGCGGCCTGTTGGGCGTATCGACCTGACCGGCGATCAGCGGACCTGGCGGACCCGGATCGAGTACTTCTTCATCTGCGGATTCGGGGCGACGAAGCGCACCGCTTCCGTCGAATCCACCGGCAGGTTTATGATCCGCCAAGGCGTCAGCTCGCCGGTCGAATTCCCCTGGTCGTCCTGGAAGACGCATTGCACTTCGACCACGACAAACGCCTTGATGCGATTCTTGATGTCGGCCACGACCTCGAGCCGGCCGTCGGCCAGCGTCCGCTCCTGCAGACCCGTGCAGCTCACCCACATCTGACTCGCAGCATCCAACGGCACGAATTTATCGGTGTTCGCCACGGAAAACTTGGTGGAATCCTGCGGCGCCAACCCCCGCGGCGGCGCAACGCAGCCCGCCATGGCGACCAGCCCGAGGGCGGCGACAAGTAGGGGAAAGTTCTGCTTGATGGTCATGGTGAGGATGAGACTGCGGGGCGGTGAAGAAGTTCGCTCAAAATAACCGCCGCAGCCAGCTTTTCCAGTTACCCGTCTGGCAGGTTGTTATGAAAATCCTCGGGAGGAAAGCTTCGATTCTCCCGATCGGGGGCGGGACCGGTATTCCATTGTCAGAAACTGCAATTGGGCCATGGAATGATCCACCCCGCATGACCAGCCCCGCCCCAATCGCGACGACGGCGGCCAAACCGTCTCGCCCCTGGCGGATAGGCCTGACCGGATCGTTGGCCGCCGGGTTGGTCCTGGCGGCGTTCTGGCTCTTCCTGCTCGCCAGCGTCCGCCACGAGAGTCTCACGAGCGACGAGATTGCGCATGCCGTGGCGGGGTACACGTATTGGCGGTTCGACGACTACCGCCTCGATCCGGAAAATGGGAACCTGCCGCAACGGGTGATGGGCTTGGCCCTTTGGCTGGGTCCGGGGCATTTCCCCTCGCTCGATTCCGAGGGTTGGCGGAACTCCAACGAATGGAGGGTCGGCGATGCCTGGTTTCACCAATCGGGCAACGACGTCGGCGCGATGCTGCTCCGCGGCCGCGCCGCCATGGCGCTGGTCGCGGCGGCTCTGGGCGCGCTGGTCTGGATGTGGGCGCGGCAGCTCTTTGGCCCGTGCGGCGGCATGCTGTCCCTGTTGCTGTATGTGCTGAGCCCGACCGTGCTGGCCAACGGAGCCCTCATGACATCCGACACCTGCGCGGCGCTGTTTTTTTTGGCGGCGACCTGGAGTCTCTGGCGTGTGCTGCAGCGCCTCACGCTTTCCCGAGTGCTGGCCGGTGGCCTGTGCCTGGGAGGGTTGTTCATCTCGAAGATGTCCGCTCCCCTGATCGCCCCGATCGCGCTGGCGCTGCTGGCCGCGCGGCTGATCGACGGCCGGCCCCTGGCGGTCGGCTCGCGGATCATCACCGGACGCGGCCGCCAGGCGCTGGCCCTCGCCGCGGCCGGAGCGGCCCAGCTCGCCCTCGCCTGGATCGTGCTCTGGGCCGCCTACGGCTTTCGCTACGCGGCCTTCACGCCGAAGGGCGGACCGGGTCGATTTGTCGAGCGCTGGGAGGTCATCCTGAACCGGCCCGATCCGCTCAGCCAGCTGAACCGCCTGGATCTCGATGACGGCCAGCGTTCCCGGGCGATGCGGATCCTGCAGGCTCGGAACGTCCCGGTGGACGTATGGAGGCCGGAGAGGGAGGAGGCGCTCGACGCCATCCGCCAGGCCGTCCTGACACCGGCGCAGCGGCGCCAGCTCGCGGCGTTGCTCGCCGCGCCCCCCACCGCGGCATCCGACCGCCTCGTGAATTTTCTCCGCCGGCGCCGGTGGCTGCCCGAGGCCTACCTCTACGGCGAGGTCTATGCCCTGAAATACGCGCATGCGCGCGCCTCCTTTCTCAATGGCGCCTACAGCCTGACCGGGTGGCGGTGGTTTTTTCCCTACACCTTCCTCGTGAAGACGCCCCTGACCACCCTCGCGCTCTGCGGCCTGGCGCTGGCGGCGGCGCTGCGCCGGCGCCCGGGCTGGGCGGCTTTCTACGACACGGCCCCGCTCTGGGCGCTCTTCGCCATCTACTGGGCGGCGGTGCTGGCCAGCCACCTCAACATCGGGCATCGGCACATCCTCGCGATTTACCCGCCGCTTTTCGTGCTCAGCGGCGCGGCGGCGTACGGTCTCGATGATCGTGGCAAAGCGAGCCGCCGCTGGGCGCTCGCCCTGGGCTGCCTGCTGGCCGCCCTGGCAGGCGAGGTCTTCTATCGCTATCCAAACTACCTCGCCTACTTCAACGTCATCGCCGGCGGGCCCCCGCAGGCCTACCGCCATCTGGTGGACAGCTCCCTCGACTGGGGGCAGGACCTGCCCGGAGTGAAGTCCTACCTCGCCCGGCATCCGGAGACCGGACCGGTCTACCTTTCCTACTTCGGGACGGCGAGCCCCAGCTATTATGCGATTCCGGCCCGGCGCCTCTATTCCTTTCCCGGCACCGACGTCCCCCGGCCCGTGCGGATCCTGAATCCTCCCGTCGGCCAGGCCGATGCGGCCGTCGCCGGGGCCTTGCGCGAGGAGCCCTCCTACGTCGTCATCGCGCGCGCCCCGGTCGCGCAAGACCGCGAGCCGGTGCTGCTCCTGAAAAGCGGTGCCTCCCTCCGGCTGGGCGCGGGGACGTATTTCATCAGCGCCTCCATGCTCCAGCCCCTGCTGTATGACCTCAACGGTCCCGTCGGTCCCTGGAATGCCCGCTACGAGGCGATCTATCAAAAGCTCCACGCCGCGGTCAAACCCCTGCTCAGCGACGACGCGCGGACGCGGAGGTCCGGGCTGACCGAGCGCACGCCCGCGGACTGGGACGCACTGCTGACCCGCTTTGAGATGTTCCAATTTGCGCGGCTCACCGCCTACCTGCGCCGGCGCACACCCGACGACACCGTCAACTATTCGATCCTGGTCTATCGCCTCGGCGAGGCCGACCTCGCGCAGGCTCTCGCCGGCCCCCCTCCCGAACTCGGGCTGGATTTGCTGCAAGGCATGCCCTTGGCTCCACGCGAGTGATCGCAACCCCAATGCCGGAGATGCCCAGGCCAGACGCCGGACCCGTGGTCTCGCTCTCGGTCGTGATCCCCTTCTTCAACGAGGCGGACGGCGCCTTCGCCGTGGTGGACGAACTCGGCCGCGACCTCACGCAGCTCGGCCTCCGCTGGGAAGCCCTGCTCATCGACGATGGCAGCACCGATCTGACGGCCGCGGAGCTCGAGCGGGCGCGGGCCCTCTGGCCGCAGTGCCGCGTTTTTTCCCTGCCGAGAAACCGCGGCCAGGGCGCCGCGCTGCTGCATGGCATCGAGCGGGCCCGGGCGCCGCTGATCGGGATGATGGACGGCGACGGCCAAAATGTGCCGGCGGACTTTGGTGCGCTCCTCGCGCTGCTGGACGAGGCCGACCTGGCCGTCGGCGTGCGCACGCCCCGGAACGACTCCCTCCTCCGGCGCCTCCTGTCCCGGCTGGCCAACGCCGTGCGGGGCCGTCTGCTGCGCGACGGCGTGACCGACGCGGGCTGCGCGCACAAGGTCTTCCGCCGGGAGGTCGCCGCGAGCTTCCTGCCAGTTGACATGCTCAATCCGTTCATGCCGGCCTTCGCCGTCGCGGCCGGATTCCGCGTCGCGGAGCGGCCGGTGCGCCACCGCCCCCGCAGAGGGGGAAAGGCCCATTACACTCTGCGCCGGATGCTCTGGCGCCCCTGTCTGGATCTGCTGGCGATCGGCTGGATCCTGCGGCGGCGCATCCCGACGGCTTCGGACGCTACGTAAATCGCCCGTCCTAGAATTTGTAGGCGAGGCCGATCGCGATGACCGGGTAGACGTCGAACCAGCTCACCTTGCTCTGGTCCGCCTGGCGCTCGAGCTCCAGATTGTTGCGGAAGCTCGGATCGCCCGACAGGCTGCCGCCGGTGGAACTGAGGCTGAGCTTGGGTGCGCCGGTGAAGAGACCGCCGACTTCGCCGTAAAACGTCCAGTTCGCGGAGGAGCTTACCGGATTGCCCCAGCCCAGGCCCGCATAGGGCGCGATTTCACGGCCCAGCTTCGCTTCGCCGCTGACCGTTCCCGCCTGGGAAGTCGTATAGGCCGTGCCATTGAAATTGTAATAGCCGTTGGTCGATCGCGCGTTGACGGTGATCTTGCTCGTGTTCTCATAGCCGCCCGCGGTGAAGAAAAAGCCATCCTCCCAGGGATACCAGTTGGCGAGCAGTCCCGCGGTTTCCAGTCTCAAATCCTCGTGATAGGGCACGTTCGAGAGCGACGAATCGTGGGTATAATCGAAATAGTTGGCGTTGATCCGGAAGCTCAAATCGTCGGGAATGACCGAGGTGGTGAAGTCCAGGCCCGGACCCAGGGTGCTGATCCGGAAGCCGCCGCTCACATCGGCGAGGGCGGGGATGGCGGAGAGGGCGGAGATCAGCAGGGCCAGAGGAAGAGATTTCGGCATGCGCATGATAGGGAGAAGTGGAGACATTTAGGGCCGGAAATGGTGCCCTGCCAATCATGATTTGCGGCGGAAGATTCCACTTGGCGACCCTGCCGCACCGGGGCAGTTTCGGACGCATGAGCCGATCGCCCCTTCTGCTTGGCTTGACCTTCGCCGTCGTTCTCCTCCCCGCCGCACGGGCGGCCGATCCGGTGGAGATCCCCGTCTGGAGCGGGGTCGCCCCCGGGTCCGAGGGCGTCACCGCGAAAGAAACCGTCCAACAGCGGGGAAAAGACGGCGTCATGGACAGGGCCTTGCGCCAGATCAGCGAGCCCACTCTCACCGTCTACCTGCCGGAAAAGAGCCACGCGACCGGCATCGCGCTGGTGATCGCACCCGGCGGCGGCTACGAGCACGTCACGATCGACAATGAGGGCCATAACATCGCCCGCCGGTTCGTCGCCCAGGGCATCGCCGGCCTGGTGCTAAAATACCGCCTGCCGCGGCCGCCCTTTACGAAGGACACCTCCCTGTCCGACGCGTTGCAGGCGATCAAGGTGGCCCGGGCGCACGCCCGGGAATGGGGAATCGATCCGGCCAAAGTAGGCATGATGGGGTTTTCGGCCGGCGGCAATCTCGCGGCGCTCGCAGGCACAAAGCCGGCGAAGGAGGATCGGCCCTCGTTCCTCGCCCTCATCTACCCGGTGGTCGAGAAGGATTTCGCCCCGGTGCCCGCGGACGTTCCGCCCACGTTCATCATCCAGGCCATCGACACCTCGATCGGCCCGGACAACAGCGTCCGCTTCTATCAATGGGTGGTCGACCGCAAGGTCCCCGTGGAGCTGCATCTTTTCACCAAGGGCGGGCACGGCTTCGGTCTCGGGAAGCCCGGGTCATCCGCGGCGGAGTGGCCGCAGCTTTTCGTCAAATGGCTGGCGGAGACCAAGTTCATCCCCAGCCCGCAGCCGGCCGAGGCGGTCAGCGACCCCGCGAAGTTCTAGCCGAAACCCGGCTTTCGGTCCGCACGAATTCCCGACCCGTGCCCGCGGGACGCGGCACCTCGAAGAGCCGGCGACCGGGCTCGGGCCGCTGGTTGAAACGTCCCGCCCGGGCGACGCCGTAGGAGAAGCCCGCGACGGGCAGATAATCCACCACGGGATAATCGGCCGCAATCTGCGCGTAAGGGACGGCCGCTTCCGTCACGTCGGCATAGTCCGGCGCGGCCGGCAGCGCGCTCGCGAAGACAGGGCCGGCCGGGGCGGCGAGGAGTGCGTCCTGGTCGGCTATCGCCTCAAGTTCGCGCAACTTCGCGTCGGACGCGGGACCCAGCAGCGCCGCGATGGCGCGATCCAAGTCGGCGATCGCGAACGTCGTCGCCCGCCTCATTTCCGGGGTGCCATCGGCGATCCCTTCCTGCTCGGCCACATCCACGGCGTCAAAGATCGCCTGCGCGCGCTCGACCAGGAGATCCTTCAGCTGGGCCATGCGCCCGGCGGGCAGGTTGGCGCGCGCCAAAAAACCGTTATAGCCGCTCAGCATCAGCCGCCGCTCATCGTCCCGCCAAAACGCACTGTCCTCCGTTGGGCCGCGCAGCTGATTCCGCCCGCCGGTTCGCACCCGCGCCGCTTCCGCGCTCGCCAGCAATCCGCTGAGATCGGCGACGCGCTGCTGGCTCTCCGCGAGCGAAGCCTCCTGCCGGACGAACTGTCCGCGCAGGCGGACGAGCTGCCACTGCTGCAGGATCATGCCGCAAACCAAAGCCGCCAGCAGAGCCACGAGCCATGCAATGGGCGAGCGCATGGGGTAAGGATGGTCCCGATTTCCCTGCCGGTCAAGCGGCCGCGCTTTCAAGGCGCCGCCAGGTCGCCGGCCAGCGGGCAATCCTTCAGCTGCCGGATGCCCGCGACCACGGATTCGGCATTCAGGCGCGCGCCGGCCTTGGTGGTATGCTGGTAGCCATCCACATAAATCTTGGTCTTTTGCGCCTCGCCGAGGGCGTCGAAGCGGTCGGCGCAAATCGAGTTGAGGTCGATGAAGAGGGCGCCGCTGGCTTGGGCGGACACGGCGGCCCACTGCGCGTATCCGTCAAAACCGCGCACGATCTTGCCTCCGACCCACTTGTCGCGGGGGACCGGCGAACAGATGATCACGGTCGCGCCCTTGGCTTTGCCGTCCTTGACGTACTGGCGCAGATACCAGCCGTAGGTGTGGATGACCTTCTTCTTGTCGAGGCCGATCTGGACCGATTCGTCGCCGGCCGCGTTGATCGTGGTGCGGTCGGGATAGTTCGCGGAATTCGCGCTGTCGTTATGGGCAAACTGGACGATGACGAAGTCACCCGGTTGCAGGCGCTCGAGGACCTGGGCCCAGGCGCCCTCCTCGATATAGCCGCGGCTGCTGCGGCCGCCGCGCCCCTCGTTATAGACGTGAATCTTCGCCGGATCGAAAAGCGCTCCGATTTCCGAACCCCAACCCCACGGCCCCCGCTCGCCCGTGCCGGTGCCCGTTTTCATGATCGAGTCGCCGACGAGGAATAGGGCCGGATGGAGCGTGGGCTCCTTGGCCACGGGGGCGCCGGGCGCCGGATCCTGGGCTCGGGCGAGGGTCGCCAGCATGAGGGCCAGCAGGGGGACAAGCGCGCGGGGATGGGATTTCATGGTGTTAGAGTAGAGACGGTTGGGAGAGGCGGGGGATGCGCACGAACGCACTGCGATTCAGGCCTGCGCCTTCCACCGCACGTACATCTCCTCCACCCTCGCCCTCGCCCAGGGCGTTTTGCGAAGGAAGGTGAGGCTGGACTTGATGCTCGGATCAAAGAGGAAGCAGCGGACGGGCACCCTTTCCCCCATGGCTTCCCAGCCGTAATGTGCGGCCAGCTCGGTGACCACGCGCTCGAGCGTGACGCCGTGCAGCGGGTCGTTGGACTTGGGCTCGGGCACGTCCGCAGCCTGGGCCTGCCGGGGAGCCGGCACAATCCAATCATCTCACCTCAGGGCTTGTGAAGGCCCCGACCGGCCTACCATGCTCGATCCATGCGTCCCTGGTTCCTGCTTCTGCTTCTCGCGGCGGGAATCTCGACTGCGGCGGCCGCGACGGCCCCCGATTCCGATCTCACCTTCGTCCTGATCCTCACCCGGCACGGAGTCCGGTCGCCGTTGCTCAAGAACGAGGAGATGGCGCGATTCGCCGCGGAGCCCTGGCCGGAATGGGAAGTGCCCGCGTCGATCCTGACCCCCCATGGGCGGCAGGTCATGGTCCTCATGGGCGCCTACTATCGGGCGGCCTATGCGGCCGAGGGTCTGCTGAGCGGGGACCCGGCCCGGGATGCGGCGAAGATATTTTTCCGGGCAGACGCCAACCAGCGCACGATCGTGTCGGCCCAGGCCCTGGGGGAAGGGCTGCTGCCGGGAGAGGCCGTCACGGTGCACGCGTTGCCCTTTACGCACGAGCATACCGGCGATCCGCTGCTGGACCCCGACACTCCCTTGGAACACTCGGACGGCGCCCTGCGGACGGCATCGATGCTGGGACGGATCGGGGGGGATCCCCGCCTCCTGATCCAGGAAAATCGGCCGGCATTGGAAACACTTGAACGGGTCCTGTTGGGAGATGCCGGCGTTCCTTTGCCGGGAAAGTCCTCCCTGCTCGATTTGCCGCCCCTGACGCTTTGGCCGACCGCTCAACGGCTGGTCGATGCCATGGTCATGGAGTATTCGGACGGGAAGCCCTCCGCCGAGGTGGGCTGGGGACGCCTGCGTCCGGCCGACTTGCCGCAACTCATGGCCCTCAGCGCCCTGAATTTCGATCTCAGCTGGCGGACGCCCTACCGCGCCCAGGCTTCCGCGTCGAATCTGGCCGATCACCTGTTGGCGACGCTGGAGCAAGCCGCCGCGGGCAAGGCCGTCGACGGAGCGCTCGGCGCTCCCGGCCAGCGCATGGTCGTCGTCGTGGGGCACGACAGCAATATCGTCCCCTTGGGCGGCCTCCTCGGCCTCGAGTGGCGCATTCCGGATGCGCCTCCCAATCCCTACCTGCCCGGCGGAGCGATGATCTTCGAATTGCGCCGCCGGCGCAGCGACGGGCAGTTCCTCGTCCGGACGCGCTACGTGAGCCCGACCCTGCGGCAGACCCGCGACGGCGCCCCGTTCACTCCCGAGCATCCCCCGGCCTCGGCTGCCATCTTCGTGCCCGACTGCGGCACGGCGGATCCCGGGTACGACGCTCCGCTGGAGCTCTTTGCCGCCCATGTCCGGGCCGCGATCGATCCCAAGCTGATCAATCCCGAGCCAGCCGCGGTCCGGTGACCTCAGGGCAGATCGACCCGCCGTCCCTCCTCGGCCGAGACATAGGCGGCGTAGATCACGTTGACGCACGCGACCGCCAGATCGATGCCCGCGAATGGCTCCCGGTCCTCGCCGATCGCGCCGACAAAGTCATCGATCTCCTGGGCAAAGCCCCGGAACCAGTCCTCGTCGCAGCTCGGGCGGTTCCAACCGGCTTTGGTCTCGAGTTTTTCAGTGAAGTATTCCTCCCGGAAGACCGCGGGGTCGGGCGCATAGGTCTCGATCGCGTCATTGCCCGTCATGTTCGCCTTGATCACCCCATCGGTCATGAAGGCGCTCACGCGCGTATTCAGCCCCCCGAGCCCGGTATCGTTGACCACGATGGTCGCCCGCGTCCCGTCCTCGAAGCGGATGACGAGATTGGCCCAGTTCTCCACGTCGAGCGGGTTGGCGCTGATCCACTGGTTCGCCCCGGCCTCCGCCGCCCGCTGCGCCGCCGGGCTGTGCATCAGGTCCGCGGTGTCCGCCAGGACCGAAACCGGACGAATCCCCTGGCCCCGGCGCTGCTGGCCCTCCCACTGCTTGAGATGGAGGCAAGCGCCGACGGAGTGCACGCCCATGCGGAGCAGCGCCCCGCCACCGGTCGTCTTCCATTCCCGCGAATAGACCGAGTTGGACCCCGAGTGATTTTCCTCCGCGCGCAGTTCGAGGACGGAGCCCTTGGCGGCGGCGATCAGCTTCCGCATCTTGGCAATGGGCGGGGCGTAGACCCAATTCTCGGCATAACAGAAGCGCACGCCCTTCCGCCGCACCGCCGCGCGGACGGCCTCCGCGTTCCGGAGGGCGCCCGCCCACATCCGCGCCCGCGGCACGTGGATTCCGATCGGCTCCCGGTCGCCCGGGGCGCCAAAATAGCCCGTCAGGGGCTTTTCCATGATGATATGCTTGCCGGCTTCCGCGGCGCGGATCGCGAACTCGTGGTGCAGGGCCGGCGGCAGGCAGATGTCGACCGCGGCGATATCGTCCCGCGCGAGGAGCGCGTCAAAGTCCTGCGTGACGAAGGGAATCTTCGCCTCGCGGGCGAGCGCCTCGCCCGTCTCCCTCGTCCGCGAACAGATTCCCCTCACCTCCACCCGGCCCTCCGCCAGGGCGGCATAATTGGCCAAGTGCATCCGGGCCCCGTAGCGGGCGCCCACCAGGCCGATCCCAAGTGTCTTCATATTCAACGGACCACCATGGATGGGCACCTCCGGCGGTCAATCCGTCCGGCAAGAGACTGCGGATCGGTTGGCCTGACACACGGGTTCCGGCCGACGTTGCGGAGGATCCGCCCCGCGAATCGTGCTGACTCCCGGGGCAGATGGAATTATGCCAGCCCAACCCCCACCCGACCGGCATGATCGCGACCCGCCTCCTCACCAAGTCCTTCCGCGACAAACAGCGGGGCGAGATCCGGGCGGTCGACGGCGTCACGCTCGAGGTCCGGCCCGGCGAGATCTACGGCCTGCTGGGCGCCAACGGCGCCGGCAAGACCACCGTCATGCGGCTCCTGGCGACCCTGATCAAGCCGACGGGCGGCTCGGCCGTCGTCGCCGGACACGATGTCGTGCGTGCGTCGGCGGCCGTCCGGGCCCACGTCGGCTTTCTCGCCGCCAGCACGGCCCTGTACGGCCGGCTGACCGCCCGCGAGGTCATCACCTATTTCGGCGAACTGAACGGCCTCAGCCGCGCCGAGGCCGGGATCCGCCTGGAGCGCCTGGCGGCCGAATTGGACATGCATGAGTTCCTCGACCGCCGCTGCGAGGGCCTCTCCACCGGCATGAAGCAGAAGACCTCGATCGCGCGCACGCTGGTGCACGACCCCGCGGTCATGATCTTTGACGAGCCCACCCTCGGGCTCGATGTCACGACCGCCCGCGCCATCGTCCGCTTCGTGCAGGAGTGCCGGAGGCGGGGAAAGACCGTGATCTATTCGACCCATATGATGCATGAGGTCGAGAAACTCTGCGACCGGATCGGCATCATCCACGGCGGCCGGCTGCTGGCCGAGGGGACCCTGGCCGAGCTGAGGCAGCGCACCAGCGAGCAGGATATGGAGGACGTGTTCATCAAGATCATCAGTCCCGGGGAGGTCTCGTGACCGGAAAGAATATCGCGATCGTCTTTCGCAAGGAACTGCGGGATCTCCTGCGCGACCGCCGCACGCTGCGTTCCATATTTCTGTTTCCGCTGGTGATCATGCCCCTGATGGTGCAACTCGTCACGCGCGCGAGCCGTTCCATCACGGCCAGCGCGTCCGCCCAAATCTCTGCCATCCAGGTCCTGGGCGGAGCCGATTCACCCGCCATCGTCGCCCAGTTGCGCGCGGACCCGAAATTGCGCATCGAGCCATCGACCGACGATTGGCGGCAATTGATCGCCGACAAGAAGGTCCGCGCGGCCGTCCGGATCCCCGATCACTTCGAAGCCAACCTGAAAACGGGCGCGAGCGGACAGGTCACGATCTTCAACTACGAAGGCGAGCTCCGATCGGGGTCGGCGGCCGCCGAACTCGAAGCGTTCTTCCGCCGGTTGAGCGACAGCGTGGTCCAGCGGCGACTCGCCGACCACGGACTGTCGCCCGCCCTGATCAAACCCTTCGCCACGCGCCGCGAGAATGTGGCGCCGCCCGAGAAGGTCGCGGGAAACCGCGTCGGGGGCCTCGTGCCGTATCTTGTCGTCATCCTCTGCTTCACGGGCGCCCTCTATCCCGCGATTGACCTGACCGCCGGCGAAAAGGAGCGCGGCACCATGGAAACCCTACTCTGCAGCCCCCTGGCGCGGACGGAGATTGTCCTGGGAAAGTTCCTGATGGTGCTGACCTGCGCTTGCGCCTCCGTGGTCCTGGCGTGCGTTTCCATGCTCCTTAGTTTCGAATTGGGCGGCCCTAAAACGGCCAGCGGCGCGGCCGCCCTGGGCCTCACCCATGTCGATCCGTCGGGCATGGTCGGAGTCCTCGTGCTGATCCTGCCGGTCGCCGTCCTTTTTTCCGCGCTCGTCTTCACCCTGGGTCTTTGGGCCCGGAACGCCCGCGAGGCGATGAGCTACCTGGGGCCTTCGATGTTCCTCATCATCGTGCCCGCGGGGATTGGCATGCTGCCCGGCATCGAGCTGAACGGGCGCTATGCGCTGGTTCCCATTCTCAATTTCTCACTCGCCTGCCACGAAATGCTCAGCGGCGTGTGGCACTGGCACTACCTCGCCCTGATCTTCGCCTCCACCTGTGTCTATGCCGCCGCCGCGCTGGCCCTTGCCGTCCGGATGTTCAACCGCGAAGAAGTCGTGTTCAGGGCCTAGTGTCCTAAATTGCCGGAATGGGCTCTCTCCGCGTCTTATGCTGGCCAATCCCAATCTCGTCCGCAAAGCCGGCCGCCCCGTGCGAGGCGGCCCAGACGCGGCCGATGAGGCCAGCGAGGCCGCTGCGAGAGCCCATTCCGGCAATTTAGGACACTACCGACAGATCAATTGGGCAGGATGTCGCCCGGGAGCTTGGGGGTGAACTTCGGAACCCGATATGCCTTGGTCGCCTGCTCGAAATCGTAGCCGTAGGCGAGCAGCTTGGGCTCGCTGTAATCCACGCCGAAGAAGGAAATCGTCACGGGCAATCCGTCCTTGGTCATGCCGGCGGGCACGATGAGGTCGGGGAAGCCCGTCTCGTTGGCGATGTTCGCGGCCGAGCCTGGCATCGCCCCGGCGCCCCCGCGGCGCCCCCCGGTCGGATCGGCATTGATGAGGGTCGCGGGCGTCGCGGAGGTGGGATAGACGATGGCATCGAGGTCGTACTTGGCAAAGAGGGAGATCATGCCCGCCTTCACGAGCGCAAGCCCCTGGTCGTGGTCGGCGATGTAGGCGGGATCGGTCAGGTCCAGCGCGTGCTCATCCGTATACTTGAGCCCGGCGGCCTTTTCCGGGCTGCGGTATCCGCTCGCGGGATCCAGGGCCTTGGCCGCCAGCTCGGCGAGCGTCTTGGGATAGCCGGGTTTGAGCGTCGCCAGGTACAGCGCGATCTGGGCCTTGAAATCCGCGTTCAGAATCGTGTTGAAGACGGCGGTTCTCGTCTGGAGGACGACATCGGGGTACTTGAGCGGATCGATCACGACCGCGCCCAGCTCCTTGAGCTTGGCGATCGCCGCCTCCATGACCTGGTCGGTGTCGGCGTTCCTCCCCATGAAATCGCGGGCGACGCCGATGCGTGCTCCCTTGAGGGACCCGACCTTGAGGAATTTCGTGTAGTCCTTCTCGTACCTTCCCGCGCTCGTGATCGTGGCCGGGTCCGTCGGATCGACTCCGGTCATGATGCCGAGGGCGACCGCGATGTCGGAGACGCTCCGCGCCATCGGTCCCCCGGTGTCGAAGCTCAGGGCGAGCGGGACGATGCCCGATCGGCTCAGGAGGCCGCGGGTGGGCTTGAGTCCGACGATCCCGTTGGCGGAGGACGGGCCGCGGATCGATCCCCCGGTGTCGCTGCCCGTGCCGAACTGCGCGAAAAACGCGGCGATCGACGCGCCGGTTCCGCCGCTCGAGCCCGAAGGACCCCGCGTGAGATCGTGGGGATTGTGGGTCTGGAGGCCCATGGAGCTGAATCCGTTCGGGACCCGGTAATGCGGATCGCCCAGCGGCACGCCGATGCTGCCGCCGGCGGCAAATTCGCTCAGGTTGGCCTTGGCCAGGATCACCGCTCCGGCATCCCGGAGCTTCTTCACCACAAAGGCGTCCGCGGACGGAATCGAGCCGGCGAGCAGCTGGCAGCCCGCCGTCGTCTGCAGGTCCTTCGTATTGTAATTGTCCTTCAGGATCACCGGAATGCCGTGAATCGGGGAGCGCGGACCCTTGGCCTTGCGCTCGGCATCGAGGGCCTTGGCTATCTCCAGCGCGTTCGGATTGAGCGTGATCAGGGCGTTGATGGCCGGTCCCTGCTTGTCGTAGGCGTCGATTCGGGCGAGGAATTCGCGCGTGAGCTGCTCGGAAGTGAGCGTGCCCGCATTCATCGCCGCCTCCAAATCGGCGATGGTGGCGGTCGAGAGGTCGAGTTCGGCGGCGCGGACGGCGCCGGGGGCGGCGCAGATGCAGGCCAAGCCGGCCGCAAGGGTCGCGAGGTGGGAGCGGAGTCTGGATTTCATCATGGGATGGGGCGCCGCCAGAAAGGCGGAAGCGAAGGGACTTCTGCCGAATCGAGAATCCGGCCCTCCGCTCAAGCAGGCTTTGTACCAAGCAGCATGCCGGCAACCTTGGAATCACGAGGACAAACCGGCCCTCGGATGGATTCGAGGGCCTTAAAATGGATGACGTCCGACCACAAGGGTCCCGCTCAGTGTGGGTAACACCCCCTATCGCCTGGGCGCGGTTCCGAGTAGGCTCGGTCATCCAGGCGGAGACCTGCAAATTAACAATTATGACAACATTAACCGCATCCCGTCCCACGGCCTCGAAACCCAAACCCGCTCCGGCCCACCAAAGCGTTATTCCTCGCAACGGGAAACCCGTCCCCGTGAAAACCAAAATGCGGGCTGCCGTCGTCAGACAATTCGGAAAACCCCTGGTGCTGGAGGACTGGGATATCCCGGTCGTCGGACCGGGCCAAATCCTGGTGAAGGTCGAGGCGTGCGGCGTCTGCCATACGGATGTGCACGCCTGGAAAGGGGATTGGCCGGTCAAGCCGGCTCTCCCTTTCATCCCCGGACATGAGGGCATCGGGCTGGTCGTCGCCCTCGGAACCGGAGTGACGGCGGTCAAGGAAGGGGAGCGCGTGGGCGTTCCCTGGCTCTACTCCGCCTGCGGGCATTGCGAGTACTGCCTGACCGCATGGGAGACGGTGTGCGCCGAGGCTCAGTTTGGCGGCTACACCAAGAACGGCGGCTTCGCCGAGTATATTTTGGCGGATCCCAATTACGTCGCCCATGTGCCGGCCGGCCTGAAGCCGATCGCGGCCGCGCCCCTGATCTGCGCCGGCATCACCACCTACAAGGGGATCAAGGAGACCGGCGCCCGGCCCGGCGAATGGATCGCAATCTCCGGCATCGGGGGCCTCGGCCACCTTGGCATCCAATACGCCAAGGCGATGGGCCTGCACGTCGTCGCGATCGACATCGACGACGGCAAGCTCGCCCACGCGACCCGCCTGGGTGCCGACCTGGTCGTCAACGCCAAGAACGGCGATCCGGGGGCGGCCGTGAAAAAGGGCACCGGCGGGGGCGCCCATGGCGTGCTCATCACCGCGCCTTCGCTTCCCGCTTTCAAACAGGGCGTGGGCATGACGCGCAAGCGCGGCACTTGCGTCCTGATCGGGATACCTCCGGGCGAATTCCCGACGCCGCTCTTCGACGTGGTGGCGAACTGCATCACGATCCGCGGTTCCTTCGTTGGCACCCGCGGGGACATGGCCGAGGCGCTCGCCTTCGCCGCCGACGGCAAGGTAAAGGCCGACATCGAGCTGCAGCCGCTCTCGGCGATCAATGATGTCCTGACGCGGCTCGAACGCGGGGACGTGGCCTCCCGGGTGGTGATCGATTTCTCCGGGGCGGCGTGAACCGGGGACTGGATTGCGCGGCTTGAGCCGGGTCCACCGGCTTGGGTGTCATCCGCAGCAAACCAGCCGACGCTTGCGCCGGGCAGCAGGGCCGGCGACGCTGAGCCGAGGGACGAGCCGGCACCCTCCAGGAGATCTTTCAGGACGCAGCCCAAAATTATTACAGGGTTCTGGGTGACTTCAGCTCATTGATCTTCTTTGGCACATGCCAGTGGTCGGAGACGCTGCCCGTGATCCCCCTCCTCAAGAAGCTTTTCACCCCCAAGGACTTCGCGCGCTACGTTTGCGTGACCGACGAGGCCGCCGTGATCCTGAAATCTCTCCAGGAGCACGGCAAAGGGGAGACGCGGGCCCAACGGATGGTCCGCCGCCGACGGGTTTAGGATTGGCGCGGCGCCGCGCCGGGAACGCGCTTCAGGACATCGTCAATCGATTTTCGCAGCAACGCGACCTCGGCCGCGAGTTGCCGAATGGAGGTCTGGTTGGGAATTTCCGACTTCGGATCCGCCGCATCCAGCCCGATAAAAAATGCGGCGAAGACCGCGGTGAGATAGCCAAATATTGCCACGGCAAAAATGGAGATGCCGAGGCAGAGCACGTGTCCGCCAAATGTCGCCGGTCGATAGCCGGATCCGATGTTCGTAATCTGCATGGCTGTCCACCAAAGCGCCTTAGGATAGCTGTGAATGCCCTGTGGATCCGCCGCGTTGTTTTCAAAATGAAGCATGCCGGCCGCACCCGCCAAAATCACGACCGCCGTCATGGTGAGCGCGTAGCCTGTGCCCCTGCGTCCCACGGTCCGGCGGAGCGAGCGCAGTCCTTGGTCGGCCGAGGCAAACATCCAGATTACCTGCATCCCGAATGTTGCGGTGAGCGCGCGCGCCAGGGGATATGCCTGAAGATGGGGGACCAGCCGAAGCACGGGCACGAGTATCGCCAGGACAAAAAGCCAGTTCCGCTTCACAAAGACCAGTCGCTGGGGAACGACAGCCAATCTCAGTCCGAAATAGGCCACAAACAACGCCCAGAGCACCGTCCCAAGACTCTGCAGCACCGGACTCGCGCCATTGACCAGTTCCACGATAATGACGAGAAACCACCCGAAGCTGAGCAGCAGCATGGGCCGCTCGAGCTTTCGCGGGAGCGCCGTGAGAAAGCGCGGCTTGGCCCCCACGCGGATCGTGCCGTCGGTCGCGTGGGGAGCCTTGACCACCGGATTTTCCGCACGCTTCGACTCGGCCGGCGGATTCCTCTCCCCAATGGCCCCCGCTGCGGCAGGGTCAGATTTGGACGGGCTCTTCATCATAGAAGGGGGACACCGGGGCATAGACCAGCGCGCCGATCTCACCCCGGCGAAGGGCCGGGGAGCCGCACGGGGTCATGAGATCGCTCGGCGTGGGGGCACAATCGTGACGGCGGCATCGCCTGGGAGCTAAACGATCATTTCAGACCGGCGCTGCGACTGGCTGCCGCGCCGCCTGATGGTGATCCAATGTCTCTGGGTTGGTGCCACGGAGGATTTCCTTGGCCTGGATGATTTCATCCGCCGAGCCATGGGCGAGGAGGACAAACTTGTCGGTCTTGAGCGCCGTCTCATACCTCAGTATGCTGTCCTTTGGGATGCCCAAGCCAAACAAGCCTGCCCCGAGTGCGCTCAGACCACCAACCACGACCGCGCCTTCCAGCGCCCCGAGAAGCCAGCCGACGATCGGCCCGGCAAAAAGCAAGGGCCCGATGCCAGGAATGAGAAAGAACGCGGAGCCGAACAGGCATCCCCAGATCCAGCCCCAAAAGGCTCCTATTTTCCCCCAGTGCTTCATCCGGTCACCGAGGTTATAGTAGCCGACCACATGCTGTTCGGTGTGATAGTCCCGGCCGACAATCGACAGCTTGGTCATGTCGAAGCCGGATTGCTGCAGTTCCTTGACGGCCGCTTCGGCCGCCGTGTGCGATGGATAGATTGCTACGACGGAATCGTTCGTGTTCATGTCTGAGCCTACGCCGAAAGGAGACCCGAGACCATGGGGTGTTGCCCTACATCGCGGGGCATCACGCGGCAGAAAAACCAAGCCCTCCGCTTGGTTCGGAGGGTTTCAGACTGGGCGCGGGAGCCGGGATTGAACCGGCGCCTTCAGGCTGGAGCCGGAGCGGTGAGCCGGCGGCCCTCCGCCTCGAAGTTCTTTCGCGCCGCGCACTCCGTGTTGAAAACCATCGTCTCGTTCCCCTCGGCGGTGAAGGCCGGCCAATGGGGCAGGCCGGCATGGTTGGGGTTTCCCGTCCGGGCAAAGCTGACCCACGCGCTGCTCATCTGCTTTGCGAGCGCCAGGGCCTCCGGGGTGCGGCCGCTGTACTGGTCGCAGAGCTCGGCGTTATCCATGACAAACGAAACCTCAGAGCTGTGGAAGACCCCCGGTCGGTCATCCAGCATGGGCGTCCGCCAGGCGTACACATAGGAATAGGCGGGAGCCGCGCCCAGGGCCGCCTTGCGCGCGGCTTGGGTAAAGGCCGCCTGGCGAACCGGCGCGACCGCAATCGAAGCATAGAGATTGAAGGGAGAAGCCTCGGGGTATTCGCGGCGATAAGCCGCGATAAGGCTCGGTCCCTTGTCGCCATACGCTTCCCCCACGCGCCTCGTCAGCTCTGCGTCGGTCAATGACGCCACGAGGGGATTGTCCACTCCGTTTACAAACTCGTGAAAGTTGGTGCCGGTGATCAGGGGAATGTCCGCGGATACGGCCAGGGCGGCGGGCTCGAAGGGGTGGTCGACCAGGATCGTTCCGTCGACCGTTGGCTCCCAGGCGATCGCGTTGAAATCCCGCAGGAGGGGCGATCCGCCCGGCGCGGCGAGTTTTCTCAGAGCCGCTCCGGCGGCGGCGGAAAGTCGCCCGACCGGGATGGCCTGCAGTTGGTCCAACTGGCCCTTGGCCAGGCCAAGCTCATCCAGCACGGCCGCCGCCAATTTGGCCGAGGTCTCGGGCGGGCTCATCCTGAGGTACGGGCCGCTCTCGATCACGCCGCGATGAAACAGGCCCTTGGCGCGGGGCATCGCCATCAGGGCGGCGACCTTTCCGCCCCCGCCCGACTGCCCGAAGATCAGCACGTTGCCCGGATCGCCGCCAAAATTCGCGATGTTGTCGCGGATCCATTCCAGGACGGCGACCAGGTCCAGCATTCCGACGTTGGCGGACTGGGCATATTTCTCGCCGCCCAAGCCGGCGAGATTGAGATAGCCGTACACATTCAGGCGGTGGTTGTGGTTGACCACGACGACGTCGTGGTTGCGGGCCAGGTTTTCGCCCTCATAGGAGAGGAGATCCTGGCTGCATCCCCCCGAAAATCCGCCCCCATGCATGTAGACCAGCACCGGGCGGCGGCCGGAGCCGTTGATCTCCGGCGTCCAGAGATTCACCCGCAGGCAGTCCTCGCCCGCGACCTGCTCGGCGCTGCCGCGGTGAAGGAGGAAGGCGTCCTCGTCCTTGCCCGCCAGGTTCCTCCCGTCGGTCACGACCCGCGTCGGATCCGAGGAAGGGCACGTGCGCCCATAGTGGAGGGCATTGCGAATGCCGGCCCAAGGCTCCGCTTTCGCCGGCGGCATGAACCGGCCGGCGCCGCTCGTGGATGCGCCATAGGGAATTCCCTTGAAGCCATAGACGCCGCCCCGGCGGTAACCCCGCACCTTTCCCGCCGTGGTCTCCACGACCGTCGTGGCGTCGGACGCGATCACGCCCCCGCGATCACCCACGCGGGCCTGGCCAGAGTGGGCGATCAATTGGTCGGCTGAAATGAACGCGCCTCTCGGGTCGCGGCCTTGCGCCCGCGCCGGCCGGGACAGGACGGCGGTGGTGGCCAGCCCCGCTCCGAGGGCCGCGAGGTTCTTGACGAAGGAACGCCGGTCGAGCGATCCCAGCTTTAATTTCGGCTTCGCGCTGACCGGGGCAACTTCGGGGGATTTATTCATGGGATGGTTGCGCCTCGCCCTGAGGAGGCCGGGCGCAACGGGAGCTAGACGCAAACCGGCCCGTTTGGTTCTACTTTCATCG
>Ga0302326_10008402_pt1 | contig 22772 bp, 15 predicted proteins | sample Palsa_T0_3_FD_202264 | JGI IMG/M metagenome (GOLD analysis project Ga0302326, IMG submission 202264) | Peat permafrost microbial communities from Stordalen Mire near Abisko, Sweden - Palsa_T0_3 | ecosystem: Environmental > Terrestrial > Soil > Palsa > Peat permafrost | place: Sweden: Abisko... | reverse complement strand
GTTCCGCACCGACTCTTCCGAAGCCTTCATCTTCATCGCCGCCAGCAAAATCCTCCTCGCTCGTCTCGCGAAACCTTCCCTCTGACTTTCGGTACACACTCTTAGAGGGCGTCTAACGGGATCGACCCGAACGCGTCGGTGTCGCGTCCAATACGCTGCCCTGCAAACCTGGCAGCATGCCCGGCGTCGGCGTCGGTCCGTACGGAAGGGGCCTGTAGTTCGACGCGGTGCCGCCCAGAGGGCCGCCCGGATAAGGCGGCGCCATGCCGCCCGCGGGAAGTGGGCCGCCGCCCAGTTCTGTTGCCGTTTGAGCGGCCAAGACCATCGGCCAATCGGGCCGCCCCAGGAAATTAGGATCGCTGGCCTTCTTTTGATTGTAGTCAATCACGAAGCGAATGTTGAAAGCCGAGCCTTGCACGCCCAGGTCCGGGTAAGTCCTTTTCGCCAACTCGACGGACGCCGTTGCGGGATTAGGCGTGACCGGCGGCGGCGGCGTGGCGCCTTCCGGCGGGGCTTCCCCCGCGGCCGTCTTGTGGCCGAGCCAGTCGGAGATCGTATCGCGATTGACCCATCCAGCGACAGCCAGACCACCGACGACGAGCAAAAGAAGCCACTTGTTCATGGGATGAGCTTTCGCCGCTCTTAAAACGCAAAACCACACACCTGTCAAGTTCGGGTCCGAGACACGAGATGCAGCTTCCAGGATGCAGGAGCCGTTTACCACGCGGCACGCCGCCGGCTGGCGGCTCATAACTCTCACGCCGTCATCCTGCCAGAAGCGTATCCAGGTTTACCCAAAAGATCGAGTAACGATAACCGGACACGGTGTGCGTAAACACGTCGGGATTGCTCCGCATCCATTCCGACTCGTGGTGAGAAACGAGGGCGAAAACGGCCTTCCGCAGCGTCCACCCTGGGCCGCGAATTCCGCCCGGGGATCGGCTTCCGACGCGGCCATACACCAAGGTAACGTGCTTTCCGCGAAACAGGATGTTCCCGCAGCGTTCCGCCGTGAAGACGAAATGGGCACAGTCTTCGTTCAGGTCATGCAATGTTTCAGAAACGTCCGCAAAACCCGGTCCGGTGCACTGGCGCCTCAAGAAGGCCGCATCCAGCTTCTTATGAAATCGCCAATTTAGAAACCAAAGAAGCGAAGCATAAAGCAGCAGGGCCGCGCTAAATGCGGCCAACTCCACCGACCTAATTTGCGCCGAACTGATAAGCTAACGACGAACCAGCGAGAATTACTTTTTCGCCTTCTTCTCCCTGGCCCACCGAGCCTTGACCGCCGCGACAATTCTCGCCCTGGCTTCCGGACTCAAGTTCCGTTTCTTCTTCCCAACAGATTTTGCCGGAGCCGGCGCGGATTTCTGCGCCCTGACCTTTGCCCAACGCGCCTTTTGAGCGGCAACGATCCGGGCGCGCCCTTCGGCGGAGATACCGCCTTTCTTTCGACCTTTGGGAGCCGGCGCCGCCTTCGCGACAGCCGCCGGTTTCTTCACCGCGGAACCTTTGCTTTTGGCCCACCTCGCCCTTTGTGCGGCGGCGATCTTCGCACGCGCCTCCGGAGACATGGTTCGCTTGCCCTTGCGCTTTGCCGGAGTTGATTTTGTCGCGGTACTTGAGGGCAGGCGATCTCGAAAGATGGCGCTCAGGTTTTCCTGCAAAGTCGCGATCTGTTTGCGGATATTGAGTGCTTTCTCAAGCTGTTCGACGGGATGGTTCCAGAAGGTATCGAGGATGGACATATAGAAGGTATTACAACCTGTTGTCGCCATTGTGTCAATCGCCTTACATCCAATCTTTTCTTTGCCAATCTGCAGTTGCGGCCGCCCGTCTCCCGGGCAGTTACGAAAATGTCCCTTAAAACTCGTCTCGCGATCCTGGCTCCCGGATTCGCGGCGGCATTCTGCCCCGGGGAGGTTTTGGCCGGCATCTTCGATCGGTATCTTTTCCGCAACACACCCGGCGCGGAGTATAGCGCCGGCACATCATCATTCACGTTTGCTACGAATCTCGACACCGGCGTCGTCACTAACTTTGCCACCTTCAACGGAAGCAATGGCGCCTGGACTCTCAACGTCTTACCGGTGCCGTCCGGCCCAATTTCAACACCCCGGAATATTGCAGATCTCACGAACTTCGTCACCAGAACGGACACGGCGGATGGCAATGACAACGTCAAGACTCGCCGGAGAGTCCTGCTTTTAATGCCGATATTACTGGGCAGCTCTTTGACGGCGGCGTCGCCGCCTGGAGCGTCTGTGCTTTGCCCCGCCCCGTTTCACCGATAACCTGCGCGGTATCAATGAAGGTGTCGCTTTATACTTCCGCGCTGGCGTCCGTCGCGCACGACGCGGTCTTTTTGCCCTGGCTGAAGCGGGCGGCCGCTCTCGCGCCGGCCTCGCCCAATTCTGTGGCGGTGCTCGTTCCGCAGCGTGCGGATGCCTATTACCTCAAAACGCTGGCGCTGGCGTCCGGCTTGGGACTTTGGGGCGTGCATTTTCTCACCCCGAGCGACTTGCGCGACCGGCTGACTGACCATCTGCGGCTGACGAGGCGCATCCCGTTGCGCGAACACTTGCGGCTCCTCCTGGCCACCGCCGCGGAACGCGTGGCCGATGGCGGCGGTGAACGAGCGGTGAATGCCATCGCCGTGGCGCCGGACCAATTGCTGAGGGCAATCGATATGATTGGCGGAGCGGGCTGGGAATTCGGCGAGGCCGGGCCCGACCGGCTTCGGCACGTGGTCCTGGAGTTTCATCAGTTGCTCGATTCCGCCGCCTGGCAGATGATGCACCAGGCCGATCGTGATGCGCTCAAGGCCGCAACGAAGACGCGGCCCTGCTTTTCAGAGCTGCTGGTCATCGGATTCAATGCCCTGCACTGGCCGCACTGGCCGTTGCTGGAGGCGGCCGCGCGAGTGGCGGAGAACAGCGTGGTCTGTCTCACCGAACCGCGGCCGGGCTGCGAGGACCTGGATGGCGCGTGGATCGGCACTTGGGAAAATACTTTCGGCACCGCGGAGACCATTGCGACGGATCGTGCGCCGCCCCTGGTCGAAGCGCTGGCCGTGCCCGAGACAATGGCCGCGCGCGCCCAGCGTGAGATCGCTCCGATCCGGGACATTGAATTCCTCGTGGGCCCCGATACCGCCGGTCACGCCCGCGCCATCGTGGCCAGGGTCCTGCAATATCTCGCCGATCCAAAGTGCGAGCGGCTGGGCGTGCTCTTTCCCATGGCCGGCGCGCTCTCCAGGCGGGTGGCGGCGCTGCTCGCGGAATTCGATGTGTCGCACTACGACGGCCTCGCTCATCACGCTCCGGGAGCGCTGGAGGATGCCGCCTGGCCGGCGTGGCTGGCATCGCAGGAGAATCCGCGTGGCCCGCTGCTCTCGCGCTTCCTCGAAGCGCGCCCTGATGCGACATTCGGCGATCTCACCGCCGGCAACGCCGCGTCTGAATTGCAGCGCGTCGTCCAGAACTTGCTCGTCGACGACCTGGAAGTGATCGCGGAATACCTGGCCCAGGATGCGCGGGAAATAGCGCGGGCGCTGTCGGAAGCGCTGCGCGGGTTGCCAGTGCTGCCGGAAAGCGCTCCGCTGCACGAATACTTTACCCGGAGCTTCGAGATCTTTCGCTCCTATGGGTGGGCCGGGCGAGTGGAAGCCCTGGAACGATACCGTGCTGATTGGCAGGGAAGCTTCGCGCTCCGAATCTCACGACGCACGTGGCTGCGCTGGCTCCAGGAGACCCTCGTCTCGTGGCAGGCCCGGCGCGCCGAATCTGGCAGGCACCCCTACAGCCGGCTGCACCTTCTCCCCTATATCCACGCCGAGTCGCAGGCCTGGACACACCTCATCGCCACGGGGTTGAACGAAGGCTCCTGGCCGCCAACCATCGAGGAGTCCGGCTTTCTCGATGAAGAAGAAATTGCGGCGCTCAATGGCCAGGTGCGCACCTTGAACCAACGCGCGGCGCTGCAGGGCCGGCAGGGTGAAGGCCATCTGGCGGTGCGCCCCGGAAAGACCCTTTGCCTCGGGCCGGCCCAACGGCGCGCGCTGGTCGAGCGGCAATTCTGGAACACGCTCGAGTCGGCCGCCGTGGCCATCACCGCCACCATCCAATTGCGCGATGAAGCCGCGCCAGAGCGTCCGCTCAATCCCAGCGAGTTCTTCACCAGCCTGCACTTCGCCGCCCGTGGGCGGCCGGTGTCGCAGCAAACGTTGAACGCCCTCCAGGCCGAAACGGCTCGATGGCTGGGCAAGTCAGGCGTGTGCTCGACTCACGCGCCGGACTCCACCTTCGTGCCGGCGACAGGCATCGCCTTTCATGCACGACGGGACCGGGACCGCCCCTTTGGCGAATACGAATTTGCCCTGCGGGGCACACCGCCAGTCCCGTTGCGTCTCACCGCCACGGATTGGGAAAGCGCCCTGTCCTCTCCAGCGCCGATTTTTCTCAAGGTCATCCTCGGGGTGAGCGCCGATCGCCGCGACGAGGAAACGCCTTGGGCGCGGACGCAAGGGATCTGGGTCCACCGCTGGCTCAGCGCTCTCGCCGATCCTGCCGACTCGCAAAAGCTTGCTCCCCTGCCCGCCGCCGCAGATTTGCGAAGCCGCGTACGCTCCGCGGCTGACAAATTCCGCGGACGAGCAGCCGCCGCGCTCACCGCCCGCAAGCGTGATCTGCCGGATTGGTGGCAATCGACCTGGCAACAGGCGAGGAGCGCCGCGGCGCTCCTGGTGGACGGTGTGGCCGTCGTCCAGGGCCGGACGCACGCCGCCACGGAGTGGCGCATCGAGAACACGGCCCTCTCGTTGGATGGCGGTACGCTCTATCTGCGCGGACGCATCGATCTCCTGCTCGGCACGACCGCGTCGCCGAACGATGTCTGGCTCGTGGATTACAAGACCGGCAACCGCCAGCCGCCGCGCAAAAAGGCCGAGGCGCCGGACCTCCAACTCATTCTCTACGCCCTGGCTCTGCAGTCAGCAGGTGCCCGGGAAATCGGCATCAGCCTGCTCACACCCGGTGCCTCGCTCCATCAGCCGCAATTTCACCTGCCTGGCATTGCGGGGCTGGGCGATGAGCGTCACGTCCTGCTGCGGATGCAGGAAACGGGCGTCTTCGGAATGCTGGGACCCTTGCGCGATGAATTCGGTTACGGTCAGGATTATCCGCTCGCGACACTCGCCATCGAGCCGGAGATCCTCGCGGGGAAATGGCTCAGAACGCATCCGGAAATTGCCCCGGCGGAGGAGGAGCCATGAATCCGCCGCACGATCAATCGGAACGCGACCGTTTCGTCCATGAACTCGATCGAAACTTTTCCGTGGTTGCTTCCGCTGGGAGCGGCAAGACCCGGGGCATCACCGACCGGATCGTCGCGCTCGCCCGGCACGAGCGCGCCGTCGAATGGCTGCCCTCGCTCGTCCTCGTCACCTACACCAACCGCGCCGCGGCCGGGATGCAACAGCGGGCCCGGCAGAGCATCCTCGAAGCTGGCGTTTCTTTGCGCGTCCTGGCCGCCTTCAATCGGGCATTCTTTGGCACCATCCACAGCCTGTGTTTGAAATTATTGCGGCAGCATGGGCATCATCTCGGGCTGCCGGCGCGCCTCGAACATCTCGACGACGAGGACGACGCGGCGCTGTGGGCGGAGTTCGTGCAGCGCTCGACCACCATCGGCGCCGGCCTCGGCGAAGAACCGCGCCACGCCTTGCTGCGCCTCACCGCCAGCCAGGAACTGATGGAGCTGGGACATCGGGGGCTGGACGACGAGGCCTCCCTGCCGCCCGGCGAATTTCCGGATTTTGATTTCCGCGCAATCTACGATTTTGTTCCGAGCCACAAGGGTTCTCTCGCCACCTGCGCCCGCTCGCAAGCGGCGCTGCGACGCTGGCAGGAGGCGTGGGCCGCCGACGGCTTCGCGGGCTCTCCACCGCCATGCGAGTGCAAGCCGCTCCGCGAGACCTGGCAGGCGGCGCTGGAGCCGATCCTCCAATGGCGCCAGCGCGCCGCGCGGCACGCGGCGGCTGGCATCTCGGAGGCCTACCGCCAGTTTCGCCTCAGCCGCGGAGTCATGACTTTCGGCGACCAGGTGGCGCTCGCCGGGGTCCTGCTGAAGCACCCGGAAGCGGCGCGGCGCATTCGCGCGAAGCAGTACCGGGTGATTCTCGATGAAGCCCAGGATACCGATCCGACCCAGTTCGAAGTGCTGCTGGAAATGACGCGCCCGGTGGCCGCCATCGGCTCCTGGCCCGACGATGCGTCCGCACCGCCGCGGGCGGGACACTTCTCCATGGTCGGCGATTTCCAGCAATCGATTTATGGGGCGCGCGTCGATCTCGCGCGCTACCGGCGCATCCACGAAGCGCTGGTGGAGGTCGGCGCGGGGGAACATCTCACTTTTTCCGTCACCTTCCGGCTCGACGAGGCCGGAACCGCTTTCGTCAATGCCGTCTTCCCCACCGTGCTGCACGGACGGGATCGGCAGGTTCCCTTCGTCGAACTGCGGCCCCGACCGGAGGCCTTTCCAGGACAAATCGTCCGCTTCGTTCTTCCACCACGGGCCGAAGAGAGCGCCGCGTGGAGAGACCGCGAAAAAGGGTACTGGGAAGCGGACCGGCTGGCCCGCTGGCTGCGCGCCGCGGGACTGAAGAAACTCCGGGCGTCATCGTGGCGCGAAGTGGCCGTGCTGTGCCCGAGGACGCGATGGCTGGCGCCAATCCGGACGGCCCTGCGAAGCGCGGGCCTCAATGCCCAGTTACAATCCGAGCGGGCGATCAAGGGCGACAGCCCGGCTTATGCATGGTTCGCGGCGCTGGTGGTCGCCCTGGCTGAGCCGCGCAACGGGTACGAAATCGTCGGGGTCCTGCGCGAGATCTTCGGGATTTCGGACCACGAACTCGCGGGTTTTGCAGAAGGAGACGGTTGTCGCTTCCACCTCGACACGCCGCACCGCCAGGGCAGCCCGGTTGCGGCGACGCTCGATTTGCTGGAGGCGCTCCGCCAACGGATCCACCCCATGCCGCTCTTTTCCGCGCTCCAGGAAATGGTGCGGGGCGCACAATTGCGCGACCGTCTGCTTTCCCTGCCGGCGGACCAGTTTGAGGATCTGGAACTGGAACTCGGGGAGTTGCTGACCCAGGGCGCCATCGCCGAGGCCAGCGGTGCCACGCTGGAAAGCTTCGCGGCGGATTTGCGGCATCAATTCTACGCCGCGCGCGAGGTGCGTGGCGCCACCCCCGACGCGGTGCAAATCGTCTCGGGATACAAAGCCAAGGGTTCCGAATGGGACGCGGTCATCGTGCCGTACTTCGCGCGCGGCGTCACCGTGCGCAAACCGCCTTATCCCCGGCTCCTGCGCGATCCCCGGGCCCGCGAGACGATTGCCGCCTTCGACGGAAACGACCTGGATGAGGACCTCAAGTCCGTCCTCGATCAGCACGACGAGCAGGAACTCGAACGTCTCCTCTACGTCGCGCTGACCCGGGCCCGGCACACGCTCGTGATCGTCGACGACCGCGCACTCTTTGCCGGGAAAGCTGGATTGCCGTCCAAATCGCAGGCCAGGCTTTTGCGTTGCGCGACCGGCGATCCCAATGCGGCCGCCTTCGAAGCCTTGCCCGGCGCGTTGACTTCGTGCGCGAAGACGGCGGCCGGCCTCGCCGAGAAAGCGGTTCAACTTTCGCAGGAGCCGATTGTCTCGCTGCCGGACACACCGGCCGGCATGGTAGAGCATTCCCGCGAGCGGGCGGCGCATTTTCTCAAACGCAATCCCAGTGCCCTGGCGGAGGCGGCGCCGGCCGACGGCGATCCCACCGCCTCCGGGGAAACGGTGCGTCGCACCGCGAATTTGCCCAGCGCCGGCAAACGCTACGGCACGTGGTGGCATGGCTTTGTCGAGAACCTCGAATGGCCGGGAAGCCCGGCTCAGTGGGACAAGATCTTCCAGGATCACCTCCTCCAATCTCCCGATGCCGGGCGTTCGCGGCAGGAGTGGGAGTCGCTGCGGAAGGAGCTGACGAACGCTTCCGATCTCGCCCGTGTCCTGACGACTCCGGGCGTCGTGGCCCATGCCGAGATGCCGTTTCTCTGGGCCATCAACCAGCGCGAGTGCCTCGACGGCATCATCGATCTCGCCGTCCTGCATCCCGGCGAAGGACACTGGGTCATTCTCGACTGGAAAACCAATCGCGCACCCGCCGGCGGCCTGGAGACCTTGCGCACCCATTATCTCCCGCAGCTCAGCGCCTACTGGAAAGCCGCCTCGGAGATGCTGCGCGCGCCGGTCGTGGCTGGACTTTATTCCACGGCGGCGGCCCGATGGCTGCCGTACGACGCCACGGAACTCGACGCGGCGTGGGAAAAATTGCAACGCGATCCCACCGCGCTGGCACAGGTCCTGGAAGAAGATCGCAACGACTGAGAACCGTCTTTCTCCGGGCCTGCGCCGGAGGATGAGGAATCAGACCCAGAAAGCGAGAAAGAGACCCGGTTCCGCCGCCTCGCTAAAACTCCCCGTTGCCGTTGCGCTGCTTGACCTGATTGAGCACTTCATTGGTGCGGTCGATCGGGCGCTTCAGGAAATTGGACTGGCCGGACGGGGTGGCCGCCGCGGGGGTGGCATCGCCGCGCGGACCGGAGGTCAATGGCGCGGCCTCCTGTTGGGTGACCATCGACACGACCGGCGCCACGGACGGCTTCTTGACCAGAAAAAAGTAAAGCGCCGCTACTGTAGCGACAAGGAAGACGTATTTCATTCTTGATCGTAGAGCATCCCTTACGCCACACGGGACGTAGTGAAGATCGCGCTCATCCATTACACCTACCTCCCGGTCATGGGTGGCGTGGAGATCGTGATGGCGGAACATGCCCGGCTTTTTACCGAACATGGACACCAGGTCACAGTGATCTGCGATCAGGGCGCGAGTGATGACCCGCGCATTCGCGTGGAATTACTGCCTGACGCCGCGGACGCCGGCGAACTGGCCCGCGCGCTCGAACCTCGGCTCGCGAATATGGAAGTAGTCATGATCCACAACGTCGCCACGATGCCTTTCCACATCGCGCTTACCGAGGCGTTGTGGAATATCGCCAAACGCCTGACGGGGGTGCGTTTCGTGGTGTGGCTGCACGATCTGGTGGCCTGCAATCCGGACTACGATCTGCCCTTGCTGCCCGAATGGCCCTGGAGCGCGCTGACTCGCGCCCACGAGCGGTACCGCTACGTCGCCGTGTCGGAATTGCGAAAACGGCAATTTGCCGAGCTTACCGGGGGCAAGTCCACGGTGATTCCAAATGGCGTGGACCAGGCGCGGCTTCTGGGCCTCACCGAATCCATCGCCGAACTCGCCCGTGCTTACGACCTGCCCGGGCGTGAAATCGTGCTCTTGCACCCGACGCGCCTCTTGAAGCGTAAAAATGTGGAGCTGGGCTTGCGCGTGACGGCCTCGCTGAAGTCGGCGGGTCGCACGTGCGCGTATCTCATTACCGGCGCGCCAGATGCGCAGAACCCGGCCTCTCAAGCCTATGCCGAACATCTCGCGGAGTTGCGCGACGAACTCGGCCTGCAGGACGATGCTTTGTTCCTGCAGGCGGATGTGCCGATTCCCGAACGCGACCTGGCGAGCCTCTACGTGCTCGCCGACGCCCTTTTTTTCCCGAGCCGGCAGGAAGGTTTCGGTCTGCCGGTGCTCGAGGCCGCGCTCCATCGGCTGCCGGTATTCTGCGCGGCGATCGAGCCATTGACGAGCCTGCTCACGCCAGGAGTCACGTTCTTCCCACTCGATGCCGAACCGGGGCAGATCGCCCTGACCATCGCGGCCCGGCTCGGCACCACCGAGGCCTGGCAGGCGCGGCACCAAATCCGCCGCCGCTACGCCTGGCCGGCAGTCTACACCAATCACCTTGCCCCCCTCCTCGCGGAATTTGAAACTCCCGTCACCGCATGAAAATCTCGACAACTCTCCCGACGGTTGATGAAGGAACGGTTCAGGCCATCGTGGGCGCCTATCACGGCGACCCGTTCGCTGTCCTCGGCCAGCACCAGGCCGGCGACCAGATCGCCGTGCGGGTATTCCGCCCCGATGCCCGCGCCGTGACCGTGCGCGATGAATCCACCGGCGCCACTTACCCGGCTCTCCAGATTCATCCCGACGGCTTTTTCGAGGCGATCCTCGAAGGCGCGCCGCAGCGGATTTTCTACCAGCTCAATTTCGTCGGTCATGGCGGCCAGACCTGGACCGAATACGACCCGTATTCCTTCGGGGTGATGCTCGGCCCGCTCGACCTGCACCTTTTTGCCGAGGGCACCCACTGGCAGCTCTACGAAAAACTCGGCGCACACATCACCGAATTCGGCGGCGTTCGCGGTACCAGCTTTCACGTGTGGGCGCCGAACGCCCAACGGGTCAGTGTGGTCGGCGAATTCAATGCCTGGGATGGGCGCCGGCATCCCATGCGCAAGCTTCTCGGCTGCGGCGTTTGGGAGCTTTTCCTGCCGGGCATCGGCGAAGGCGCGCACTACAAATTCGAGGTCAAGCAATCGCACGGCGGCATCGTGCTGAAGAGCGATCCGTTTGCGTTTTTTGGCCAGCATGGCACCGCGACGGCATCCCTGGTTTTTGACCTCAAACGCTACGCGTGGGACGACGCGGAATGGATGGAGAGCCGCAAACAAAAGGTCTGGCATCGCAGCGCCCTGAGCATTTACGAGGTGCACCTCGGTTCCTGGCAGCGCCAGGTCGAGGATGGTAATCGTTACCTCAGCTATCGGGAGTTTACCAAAACGCTCATCCCCTATGTGGCCGAGATGGGCTACACCCACATCGAACTCCTGCCCGTGGCGGAACATCCTTTCGACGGCTCGTGGGGCTACCAGGTCACCGGTTACTTCGCGCCGACGTCGCGCTTCGGAAATCCCGATGAATTCCGCTATTTCGTGGACTGTTGCCACCAGGCGGGCATCGGCGTGATCCTGGATTGGGTGCCGGGTCATTTCCCAAAAGACGCGCACGGGCTGGCGGAGTTTGATGGCACGGACCTCTACGAGCACGCCGACCCGCGGCTCGGCGAACACAAGGACTGGGGCACGCTCATTTTCAATTACGGGCGCAATGAGGTGCGCAACTTCCTCATCGCCAACGCGCTTTTCTGGTTCGATGAGTATCACATCGACGGCCTTCGAGTCGACGCCGTGGCCTCGATGCTCTATCTCGACTACTCGCGGCAGCCGGGCGAATGGATCGCCAATTGCTTCGGCGGCCGCGAGAACCTGGACGCGATCTATTTTCTCAAGCGCTTCAATGAAGTCTGTTACGAGCGCTTTCCCGGCATCGTCACCATCGCCGAGGAAAGCACGGCGTGGCCGGGTGTTTCGCGACCAACCTACCTCGGCGGCCTCGGTTTCGGGCTGAAGTGGAATATGGGCTGGATGCACGACTTCCTCCTCTACATGTCGAAGGACCCGGTCCATCGCCGCTACCACCAGGGCGATATCACCTTTTCGCTCCTCTACGCTTTTCACGAGCAATTCATCCTCGTCCTCAGCCACGACGAAGTGGTGCACGGCAAGGGATCACTGCTCGAGAAGATGCCGGGCGACCATTGGCAGAAGTTCGCGAACCTGCGCATGTTTTACGCCTGGATGTACGCCCACCCGGGCAAGAAGCTCCTTTTCATGGGCGGAGAATTCGGGCAGAGCCGCGAATGGAATCACGACCGCTCCCTGGACTGGCACCTGACCCAATATCCCGAGCATGACGGCCTGCGGCGGCTCGTGCAGCATCTGAACTGGGTCTACAAGAACGAACCGGCACTCTTCGACCAGGACGACAGCTATGCGAGCTTCGAGTGGATTGATTTCCACGATAGCGACAACTCAGTCGTTGCCTTCATGCGCAAGTCGCGCTCCGGCCAATGCCTGGCATTCGTCGTCAATGCCACACCCGTCGTCCGCGAGGCGTATCGGGTCGGGGTCAATGGAGACGGCTGGTGGGAGGAATTGATCAATACCGATGCGCAAACCTACGGGGGCGGCAATGTCGGCAACTTTGGCGGCCAGCATGCCGAAGCGATCCCGTGGCAGGGCAAGTCGCATTCCCTTCTGCTCCGTTTGCCGCCTCTAGGAGTGGTCGGTTTAAAGCGGCATACCGGAATGATGAAAGAATCTACAGAGGAAAGACACTGAATTGACACAAATTCATAATTTTTTATTTGCGCTCAACGCGCCGCCCGCTATCATCTGGAAAACTATTTATCTCCACAGAACCCACACTATGAAAAAGTCCCAAATCAACGCCTTCACGCTCATCGAGCTGCTGGTCGTTATTTCGATCATTGCCATCCTCGCCGGCATCGCCCTGCCGGTCTTCAGCCAGGTGCAAATCAAGGGCGCGCAAACCAAAGCGCTCTCGAATGCCAAGCAAATCGCCACCGCCCTCAAGCTCTACGCGATCGACAACTCCGGCCAGTTCCCGAGCTACACGCTCATGGGCGGCGTGCCGACGAGCTCCCCAGTGACGTATTCCAATACGGCCTTTGCCCAGCTCATTCCGGACTACGTGCCGTCTGAGGATATTTTCTGGCTGGCCAAGTCCGCTTTGTGCAACCCGACTGGTGCGGACGATATCATTGATAATCCCCCACAGGACACGCCGGTTCAAACCTTGAAAGCGGGCGAGTGCGAATGGGCCTACGTTCTGGCTCTGAATGACACGTCGAACGCCGCCCTCCCGGTCATTGCCGACGGTTTCAACCAAGCGGCGGGCCACACTTACACCACGGACCAAACTCTAGCCGGTGGCGTCTGGCAGGGCAAGCAGGCCGTGGTGGTAAAGGTGGATACGAGCGCCGCAGTCTTGAAGGTGACCAGGTCGACCTATACGGTTCAAGGGCCGAATGGCTCATCGTCAGGGGTCGGCGACATCTTCACCACCGCCAACGGGGCAAATGGCTGGCTGGGCATGACCAATGTTGTCGTCAACCCGAATCCTTACGCCGGCGGCGGCGGCGGCGGGAGCTAGCAGACCGCAGCGGCTGTTTATTCCACCGTTGATCTAATCTCGCCGTCGCGGAGCTTGGTCACGAGCCTTGTCCGCGACGGCGCATTTTGTACCGAGTGGAGAATCCGGCCATCGGCGATGGTGGTAATGCTGTAGCCACGGGACAGGGTCGACTCGGGTGAGAGCGCCTTGAGCAGCGACGCCACCCGGGCAAATCGCTGTTTGTGTGCCTGCAATTGCGCCTGGCCGCACTGGAGCACGCGCGCCAGGGTGGCGGAGAGTTGATGCCGATGCAAGGCGACGCGCTGGTCGGGCAGGTGTTGCCGCAGGCGGGCGCGGAGTTCCACCAACTGGCGCCCGGTGGTGAGGCAGCGTTCCCGCAGCCTGCGCCGCAGAATTTCGGCGGACATATCGACCCGCTGCGCACATTCCCGGAGGCGACGGATCACGGCCTGCGATGACGCATTGCGCGCCAGGAAAGTCAGCCGGTTTTTTTCCTGAAGCAGCATCCCCGCCGCAGCCCGCTGGAGGCGGTTGCCCGAGGCGGAAAGGTGCCGCCGCAGTTCCCCGCCATCGGGCACGATCAATTCCGCGGCGGCGCTCGGGGTGGCGGCCCGCAAATCGGCGGCGAAATCCGCGATCGTAAAGTCGATTTCATGACCCACCGCGGAGACCACCGGCACCGCGGACTGCACGATGGCGCGGGCGACGATTTCTTCGTTGAACTCCCACAAATCCTCGATGCTGCCTCCACCGCGCCCCACGACGATCACGTCGATCGGCAGCACGCCTTGTTCAACCAGGCGATTTAGTTCGCCCAGCGCCGCCACAATTTCCTGCGCCGCACCCTGGCCTTGCACGCGCACCGGGCTGATGACGATGCGCACCCATGGCGCACGGCGGCCAATGATATTCAGCATGTCGCGCACGGCCGCCCCGGTCGGTGAAGTCACCAGGGCAATAGTGGCGGGAAACCTGGGCAGAGGCCGCTTTCGCGCGGGGTCAAATAGACCTTCGGCCTCGAGCTTGCGCTTGAGCGCCTCGAATTTTGCGAGGAGCAGCCCGGCGCCCGCTGCTTGCACGACCTGCACATTGACTTGGTACTGCCCGCGCGCCTCGTACACCGTGAGGGTGCCGCGCACCTGCACCTGCATGCCGTCGGCCAGCACTGGTTGTTTCAGGCGCAGGCCGCCGCGCGCAAACCACACGCACGCCACCTGCGATTGGGCATCCTTGAGGGTGAAATACTGGTGCCCCGATGGTTGCTTGCGGTAATTGCTGATTTCTCCTTCGACCCACACCACACCAACGTGGTCCTCGAGCGTGTCGCGGATGACGCGGGTCAACTGGCTGACGCTCAGGACGCGCGGCTCGGCCCGCGCCGGTTCCGCGCCCCGGGTTTCTCCGGGTTCAGCATCTTCAGTTCCAAAGAGGTCGGCGGGCATGGTGGGAAGCTGAGAGTACTACAGCCTTTCATAAAACCGCAGCGCCTCGATTTTGCTGCCAATTTCGCGGAGCGGGTAGAGCCCCTTGGCCGCGCCGGCACCCGGATCGCGAGTCAGGTAATCGAAGCCCTGTTTGCCGGCAATGACCACAAAGTGCGTAATGCCCGAAGGCAGCCGCAACCGCACGATCACCGGATTGCCCCGGTCGAGGTTCTCGTCGATCAGTTCGTAGGACGGCAGGTCCTCGTAAACCTTGCGCACCTTGCCCGGATCATAATCGGCCGCGCTTTCCCAATAGAGCCAGCCCTGCGGCGTGTAGCCGCCATGGTCGGTGAGAAAGCGATTGAGCCGCTGCGGATCGACATCGAAGCCGTAGCTGGCGAGCACCATGGCCGCGGAGGATACGGCGCAACCTTCCGCGCCGAGGGTATGATTGGTCGGTCCGAGCGGGTCGTAGCGCCACCGCTCGTCGCCCTGACGGAAGGAAGGCACCGCGAGTTCCACGCGATGGAAAAAGTAGCGGCCGCCGCTCGGCCAGATCTTCCCTTTGCGCGCCCACACTTCCTCGAGATGCGCGTACCCGATCAGCGCCGCAAATATGCCGAAGACGAGCGCGAGCAGCGCCCACTGGCCGAGGCGGCGGCGGAAGTTGATCGTTGATGGTGGAGGGTGGAGAGCCACGGCAAGTGGTCGATTTCGGCAACGAGCGCGGACGGGTTGTCTGGTGTTTCGGCTCGGTGGAAATCTGCGTGGACACCGCGCGGCGATCAACCATCAATTGTCCCCACCACACCGCGGACTTCTCGCCAGGCCTCGAAGCTCAACCATTAACCAAACAGGACCTTCCCCGCACGCTGGCTCTGTGCGGCGTGCCGCACTGCCGCCGCCGCTTCATTGAGCGGGTAAATGCGTTCGACGGGAGTCTGTAAAAGGCCGCGTTTTGCCAGGGCAAAGAGTTCTCCGAACATCTCCGCCTCGGCGGCGGGCGAGGCTTCGCGATACCATTGCGAAATCCAGAAACCGCGCCAGCGCAGGTCCTGGAAGATCAGCAGGCCATTTGGAATGCGCAGCGGCTGCCGGCTCATCGCGCCGAAGGTCACCAGTGTTCCTCCAAAGCTGAGGGCGTTCGCCAGCCGCAGCGCGCTGTCGCCGCCCACGGAATTCAACCCCAGCCGCACCGGCGCGCCTCCCGTAACTGCGGTGATCGAATCCTTCGCGTCATCGTTGTCGAGCAGCACGACGTCACCACCCAGGGCGCGCAGTTCCTCGATGACCTCGGGACGCCGCACGAGATTGATCGTCCGCAGTTTGCGGGCGCGGGCGATCTGGATCACCAGCCGCCCGACCGCGGAATTGGCGGCGTTCTGAATCACGAAATCGCCCTCCGAAAGGTCGACAAAATCGCGCAGCATCCGCCACGCGGTCGCCGGATTGATCCGCAGCATGGCTGCTTGCGTCGGCGACACTTCGGACGGCACGACCCGCAGCGCCGCGTCGGCCTCGCCGATCACGGCCGCTTCGCGCCACGATCCGAGCCCCGCCGGCAAGAGGACCCGCTCACCCACCCGCACGTGCCTGACTTCCGCGCCGATCTCCTCGACGACGCCCACGCCTTCCATCCCGGGCACGCCGGGCAATTTGGGCCGGATGGGATACTTTCCTTCGAGGACGTTTAGATCCGCCGGGTTGATCGGCGCCGCCAGCATGCGCACCCGCGCCGCGTTCGGCGTAACCGCCGGCAACTCGACGCTTTCGACGCGCACCACCTCCGCGGGCGTCCCGAATTCGTGGATCACAATCGCGCTGACATTCTTGGGCATGGCTCTACGATGCCGCTCCGTGACCGACTCGACAAAGCCAATTCCATCGGCGCGCACGCTCGCCGCCCTTCCGGGCGAAAATCGCTACGGTGCCGGAGCACGCCTTGCCCTCATCGGGGTCGGCGTCAATTTTGCCCTCGCGCTCATCAAGGTCATCGCGGGTTTGCTCGGCCATTGCTACGTTCTCATCGCCGACGGCATCGAAAGCTCCCTGGATATCTTCAGCTCCCTGGTCATTTGGTTTGGCTTGAAAGTCGCCGCCGAGCCGCCGGACGAGGAACATCCCTACGGACACGGGAAGGCCGAGCCGCTCGCTTCGGTGGCGGTCGCGCTCACGGTCATCGCCGCCGCCGTCGGCCTCGCGGTCGAGAGCATCCACGAGATCATCACACCGCATCATGCGCCGGCGCCTTTCACCCTCGCGGTTCTCATTGGCGTCATCATCATCAAGGAAACCCTCTTTCGCAAAGTCTCCGGGGCCGCGCAGCAACTCGGCAGCACCGCGGTGAAGACCGATGCCTGGCACCATCGCGCCGATGTCCTGACCTCAATCGGCGCGTTCATTGGCATCAGCGTCGCGCTCATCGGCGGCAAGGGCTGGGAACAGGCCGACGACTGGGCCGCTCTCTTCACGTGCGGCTTCATCGGATTCAACGGCTATAAGCTCCTCCTGCCGGCACTTCTGGAGGTCATGGACACTGCGCCCCCGAAAGAACTCCAGGCCGCCGTGCGCGCCATCGCCGCAGGCGTCCCAGGCGTCGCCGAAGTCGAGAAGTGCCATGTCCGCAAAATGGGCCTCAACTACTACGTCGACATTCACATCGGCGTGGACGCCGATCTCACGGTGCGCGCCGGACACGGGATCAGCCACGCGGTCAAGGACACCATCCGGACGGTCAAACCGGAGATCGTCGATGTCCTCGTCCACATTGAGCCGATTGAAGTAAGACATGAAAGATAGTGCCACCGAAAGTGTGGGCGAAGCTGCGGAAGCCGCACCCACGCCTACCGGCACCGGGAATGGACGTAAAATCGCCGCGATTGGCGCCGCCTTGATCGCTCTGGTCTTCGTCGTTTTTGGGCAGACCGTTCGATTCGGTTTCGTCTACGATGATGGGCTGTATGTCACTGGGAACCCGTTGGTTCAGCAGGGACTCACCCTCAGCGGCGTGATCCAGTCGTTCGCGTATGAGGAGACGGACTACTGGCATCCTTTGACCTGGATCACGCACATGCTGGATTACCAGTTTTATGGACCAGCGCCGGGCGGGCACCATCTCACGAATGTCCTCATCCATGCCGCGACCGTGGTGGCGCTCTTTCTGGTGCTCTTTTCCCTGACGGGCGCAATGTGGCGCTGCGCGTTTGTCGCGGCGGCATGGGGCATCCATCCCTTGCGCGTGGAGTCGGTCGCGTGGATTTCGGAACGCAAAGATGTCCTGTCCGCTCTCTTCTTCGTGCTCGCGGTGGGGGCCTATGTCCGCTGGGTCCGGCAACCTTCCACTTCGCGCTATTGGATACTCGTGCTTGCTTACGCGCTCGGCCTCATGTCGAAAAACATGCTGGTCACATTTCCCTGTGTCTTGCTTTTGCTGGATTACTGGCCTCTGCGACGCCTGGCTGAGCGCTCCGCGTTTTCCTCGTTGGTGAAGGAAAAGGCGCCGCTCTTCGTTCTCTCGGTCCTCTCCTCTGGCAGCACATTTTTGTATTCGCACATCAGCGGCGCGGTGCAGGGAGTCCCGCTCGGAGAGCGGATCGAAAACGCGCTCGTCTGTTACTGCATCTACCTGCGACAGAGCCTGTGGCCGGCACGCCTGGCGGCAAACTATCCGCTTCCCGTCCATGGGTACGGCGTTGGGCTGGCCCTGGGATCGTTGGCCGCGCTTGGCGTCCTGACCTTCGTGGCGTTTCAACTGCGCGACAAGCGTCCCTACCTCCTCGTGGGGTGGCTGTGGTTCGTGGGAATGCTCGTGCCGGTGATCGGCCTCGTGCAGGTGGCGTACTATGCCCACGCGGACCGATACACTTACCTGCCGCAGATCGGCCTTTGGGTCGCGGCCGTGTGGGTGGCGGGGGATTTCGTGGGGAAAAGCGGACCCCGGCAGCTGTTCGCAGGATCGGTGGGGGTGATCATACTCGGTGCTCTCGCTGTTGCAGCTTGGGAGCAGGCTTCCTACTGGCGCGACGAATTCACCATGTGGACCCGGGTCTTGGCGATCGATCCCAACGATCCCACCGCTCATTCCGCCCTCGGGCTGGACCTGGCCGGCATGGGAAAGACCGACGAGGCCATCACCCAGTACCGGGAGGCCCTGCGAATCAAACCGGATTTTTCCAAAGCGGCTTACCTTCTCGCCAAGGCTTTCGAGACGCAGGGCCGGCTGGACGACGCGATTGCCGAATATCGCGAGGCCGCCCGCATCGACTCGAATCACGTGGAGATTCACAACAATCTTGCCTTCGCACTTGACCGCTTGGGCCGGCGCGACGAGGCCATTGCCGAATATCGCAAGGTGCTGGAGATCGAGCCGAATTCTGCCGAGGCGTGTGACAACCTGGGCAACGCTCTGCTCCGGGTGGGGAAAATCAGCGACGCGATCGCCAGTTACCGCGAAGCCTTGCGACTGCAGCCCGGACTGGCGGAAGCCCACAGCAACCTCGGCAACGGCCTATTGACCCAGGGAAATATCGACAACGCGATCGCTGAATATCAGGAAGCGCTGCGACTCAAGCCGGCTTATGCCAATGCCCATTACAATCTCGCCAACGCCTTGCTTCGCAAAGGACGTGGGGAGGAGGCCATAGCCGAGCTGCGGCAGGCCGTGGAACTGGAGCCCGGGAATGCAACTTATGAAAATGCGCTGGCGTTCCTCCTGGCGACGGCGCCCCGACCTGACTTGCGCGATGGCCGGCAGGCGCTGACGCTGGCGAAAATGGCCAACGAATCTTCGGGCGCTGGCGATCCCGTCATTCTCCGGACGCTGGCCGCCGCGTACGCGGAGGTGGGAGACTTCGCCAGTGCCACCACGACAGCGCAGAATGCGATTGAACTATGCGAAGCCCGTTCCCGGGGTAGCGCCTTGGCGAGCCAGTTGCGCCGCGAACTCCAGCTCTACGAGTCGGGGCAGCGTTTTCGCAGCGGTCCGTAGCGCTGGAGAGGCGCGCAAGACAACTGCAGGCCCGCAAACCTTCCGGTCGTGGCAAACCTGGACCAGGCGGGAGAATGGGTCAGTCAAACGGCAGGCCCTTTTACCAGTCGAACGACACACCGCCGAAGAATCCACGGCGCATGCCGTACTGCGGCGCACCCACGCCGACTCCGGTACCGGAGCGCAATTCGTAGACTTGATCGAAGATGTTTACCACGTCGAACCGGAATTTGACTTTGCCCCGTTTGCCCATGCGGACGGCTTGCACAAATCCCAGGTTCACCGGGTAGTACGGCGCCTCCCTCTGCTCGTTGGCAAATCCCGCGCGGAGTCCGTTGCCGTAGAGAAAATCGATGGTCGCCAGCGAGTCCTTCCACTGATAGGAAATGCCCGACGAAGCTGTGACCGCCTGGTCGTGATCGAGGTAAATCCAATGGTTCTGGATGTAGTGCAGTTCGTCGGCGCCAAACTGGAATTGCTGGGAATCAATATCTTTTCCCTCCGCGTGGGATAGCGCCAGGTTGCTGTAGGCGGAGAATCCCTCGTGTTCGTAGGTCGCGGTCAATTCGGTGCCGTAGACGAGACCGTATTTATAATTGAATTCCGTCTCGATCACGGCCGCCCCGAATTGCCCGGAATCGATCTGGTTTTCGGCGCGCTTGTAATAGCCGTCGAGGCCAAGATGAAAGCCTGGGAACACCGTTTGAGTCACGCCCGCGTCCAGGTACTGCGAGCGCTCGGCGCGCACGGTATCGTCTCTTTGCACGGCGAAGGCGTTGGTGGTGAGGTTCTGCGAGGCCACGTCTCTCTCCGAGACCGCCTCGAACGACGGCGGGGTGAAATAGCGGGCATAGCCGGCGTGCAGCACGGTGCTCTGCGTCGCCTGCAAGGTCAGGTTGATCCGTGGGCTGAACTGATTCTGGTGCGTGAATTCGTCGACGATATCGAATCGGCCGCCAAAGTTGATGGTCAGCGGTTTCCACGGCTTCCATTCATCCTGCAGATAGAAACCGTACTCCCAACCCGCCTTGAAATCTCCCTGGCGAATGGTGAAGGGGATATCGCTGGTCTGGACACCCGCGGCGTTCGCGGGGAAGACGGTGACGGGGTCGTCGGCGTTTTGCGAGGCGAGCATGACGGTAAATCCGCCCCGGAGCGTATGTTGATCGTTGAGTGTGTAGCTCGAGTCGAATTCCAGACCGTGCGTGGACAAGCTCTGGTCGACACGCCCCGCGAGCCCGTCGAAAATCAGGTCGCCGATGCTATCGGGGGTAAAGAGCACCGCGCTGTAGCGCTCGAAGAGCGCGACCTGCATATTAAAGTCGTCCCAGGTTTTCTGATACGCGAGCACGCCGTAATCGTTTTGTTGGTGCTGGTTCTCGTTGAGCTTGGAGGAGTCGAAGGTCGTGCGGCCCAGGTCGTCGAAAAGCGGCGTCTGTCCCGGATTATTGGGAATCTGGTAGTCGCCGTAAGAACCACCCCCAAACAGGCTGATCCGGCTCGTGGGATCGATGACGTAGGAAACGTAGAGGAACCCGCGGTACTGATCCGTCGAGTCGTGGATCGCATTCAGACTCGGGGTGGGATTTTCAATCCCGAGGTGGCTGTGGAAAAAAGTGGTGGTGAAATAGTAATCCAGTTTTCCGGCGGTGCCGCCCGCTTGCAGGCTGGGCTCGAGAGTTTGGAAGCTGCCGCCGTAGAACCCGACTTCCCCCCCGGGTTCGAGCGTGCCGCTCTTGGTCTCAATATCGACAATACCGGCTGTCTTGAATCCGTACTGGGCGGGTAGCGCCCCATCGATTAAGGAAAACCGCTGCACGAAACGCGTGGGCAATTCCTGGCCAAACACGGTGATCCCTTCCGGGAGGAGCACACCATCGATGCGATACTGAAGATTCGCGTGCTCACCGCGCACGTGAAGCTGGCCAAACGAATCCTGAACCACACCCGGCGCGCGCAGGAGGGTTTCGTTGAAAGGTGCATCCTCCCCTTCCGACTCCGCCTCGATCTGGGGCTGCCCGACCTGGTAGGAAGTCGCCCCCAGACCGGGGAGGATCTGATTGCGCGCTTCATTGAGGTGCGCCACGACGTCGACTTCGGAAAGTTCGGTCACGGGCTGGTCCGCAGGGCTCGGGCTCTGCGCGTGCAAGCATCTTGCGGGAAGCAGAAGCAAACAAATCGACAACCATAGGACGCCGTGCCTTTCCGGACCTTTAAGAGGAGCGTATCGCGGGAGAGAGGTGTGAGTTTCCATATTGCAAGTATTATGCGATTATGGGTCTTTCCCCTACCCGGCGACGAAAACGCTGGCAACAGAAATCTGGGCCTTTATTGCTATTTATTTGCGTTTACAACCAGCGCTCGGCGGCGCTTCGAACGTTCTGAGCAAGGCGGCCTCCGCACGTGAAGGGCCTCCACCCCGCCTCGGTGCCCCGAGAAAGCGCCACCGCGCTTGCCCATCCGATCCCCGCCCCTACTGCGCCAGCGAGAAATTCACCGGCACATCCGCGCGCCCGGTTACGGGAAGCCCGGCGACCCGCGCCGGTTCAAAGGTCCATCGCTCGACCGTCTGAACCGCCGCGTTATCCAGAATTGGAAAACCGGAACTCCGCTTCACGCTGACACTGATCGCCCGGCCATCGGCACCCACCTGTACTTCGAGCAAAACCCGGCCTTGCTGGTGCAACCGCTGGGCCTCCGGCGGATAGGGCGGCTTGGGATTGGAGCGCGGGCGAATCGGGCTGCTGCCGGCGCCGCTCGCGCCGGCGGACAGCCCGGTGTTTTGCCCTTCCTGCACCGGCCCCACCGCCTTTGAGGCCAGCGGGTTGGGATGCGCCGGCCGCGGTGGCAGATGATGCACCGGGCGCTCGACCGGAGCCGGTGTCGGCGGAGCTACCTGGGCAGGCTCCGGAACCGGTGTCGGAGGCGGCGTTTCCGGGGTGGGCACTGGCGGAGGCGGCGGGACGGGTTCCGCTGGAGGAGGCTCCGGGGCGGCTGTCGCGGCGGCCGGTGCGGGCTCGGCCGCAACCAGGCTCACATCGACGGCAGTATCCGACACCGGCAGCGGCACCGCGGCGGTTTCAAGGCGAAAGCCGAAGAGCAGCGCCACATGGAAAAGCACCGCGATGATCGCGGCGATGATCCATTCTCGGCTCACGGGATCGGCGCTGGCGGTGTTTCCCGATTCACGGCGACGGCTTCGGTTGCGTCTCGATGGCGATCTTCGTAATCCCCAACCGGCGTGCGTGGTCGAGTACGTCCACGGCCTGGCCAAACTCCGCCCTGGCATCACCGCTGATGAAGACCCTCGCGTCGGGATTTCCAGCGATGAGCGCTTGCAAGGCGGCGT
>Ga0302326_10008398_pt1 | contig 22780 bp, 27 predicted proteins | sample Palsa_T0_3_FD_202264 | JGI IMG/M metagenome (GOLD analysis project Ga0302326, IMG submission 202264) | Peat permafrost microbial communities from Stordalen Mire near Abisko, Sweden - Palsa_T0_3 | ecosystem: Environmental > Terrestrial > Soil > Palsa > Peat permafrost | place: Sweden: Abisko... | reverse complement strand
CGTTTGGGCGCGCGATGGCGCTTTGTGCCGGGGATGCGCTGTCCTCGCCAGGATGACGATGCAGGCGAGCTTGGTGAACGCGTAGAAGTTGCGAGCGTGACACTCGTAGCGAGTGACGAGACGGCGGAAGCGCAGCATCCAGGCGAAGAGGCGCTCGACGTGCCAGCGCCTCTTGTAGCGGCGCAGGGCGCGGCCATCTTGCGTCTTGGTCTTTCGTCGCGGGTTGTGCGGCGCGATCAGCTCCACGCCGTAGTCGCGTAGGTCGCGGTCGAGTTCATCGCTGTCATACGCGCGGTCGCCGATCAGCTTCTCCGGGAACTCCTTTACGAATCGCGCGGCGAGCGTCGCGTGGACGAGCTTCGTTTCATGGCGCTCACCACGCGCAGTCCACACGGCGACAGGAAGGCCATGGCGGTCTGCCACCGCCATGATCTTGGTCGCTTTGCCGCGTCGAGTGACTCCAACCTCAAGACCCCCCTTTTTGCGCCGGCATGGGTGCCGTCGATGAAGGCTTCGGTCAGGTCCAGCTTTCCGCGCTCCTGCAGATCGCGGGCGAGAGCGGCGAGGATCGCGTCCAAGACCCCCTCGCGCTCCCACTTCTGGAAGCGGTCGTGGCACGTTTGGTACGGCGGATAGCGGCGCGGCAGATCGGCCCACGGCGCGCCGGTGCGCAGCACCCACAGGATTCCGTTGAGCACGTCGCGCGGATCCCTCCACGGCCGGCCACCGCGCGGCGTCGTTCCCTGCCGCTCGGGTCCGGGGACGGTGCTTCGAATCGCCTCCCACTGCTCTTCGGTGAGGTCCATCGATGAAGGTACAAACACCTTCCCGAGCGGATGGAAAGGCCCTTCCGAAAGATGGAGCAGTCTCGATCACTTACCCGCTCCCGAGTTGTCGGATGCGTTCTAGAAGGCTGGCAAACTCGCCTTCGTCCTCGAAGTCGCGCACACGCATGCGTACCACCGCCCCGACCCGGACGAAGTCGTACAGCATGACGGCCATCAGGGCGCGGTCGCGCAGCGCCCGCAGGTCGCCCGTGGAGGCCGCCGCGTCCAGCGACGCAAAGAGCCTCCGGCCTTGGTGGATGTCCATCACGGGCGTCTTGCCCTCGCGCACGACGAGGCGCGGGGTGCGCACGGAGCGCGCCGGGTTGTAGGAGAAGACCCCGCGCTCGGTCAGGAAGTCGAGCCAGTGGCGGAGCCCCGAGGCCGTGAGCTTGACGCTCGCGAGCGACATTCCGTCCTCGCCCTGCTGGAGCAGCTGCAGGTAGGCGCTGATCGTCGGAGCCGTGAGCCCGGCCAGGGTGACGCCCTCGCGTTCGCACCAGGCGCAGAACGCCCCGACGGCGCGGCCGTAGGCCTTGCGCGTGTGCGGGTTCGGAATTCTGGCGGTGAAGAATTCGAGGGTGGCGTGCGCGGCGCGCTCGCCGGCGTTCGCGATGATCGCCGGCACCGGGCGAGTAAGCAGCGGTAGAGGGCCGTCGCGCGCAAGCAACGCGTCCCGAAAGGGGACCCTTTTGGGTGCGCCAGGAGAAGCCTGGGTGAGGAGGAAGCGATGACGTAGCGAAAAGCGGAAACCTCACGAAGGAACCCAGCGGGTTCAAATCCCGCCCGGCCAAGGAGGACCACCAGCCGGAAGCGAGTCTTGCGTGAACGTCGGTGACGACGGGCGCGAAGCGTAGACAGCGAGCGTGCAGGCCGTGTGATTGAGCCACGAAATGTTCGACGAGTGGGAGCCGACGTCGTCCGAAAGGCGGAAGGCAACATCGCAGCGCTGCAAGGGTAGGGCAGGAGCCCGATGGTCTGGCGCAGCGGTCCCACCGGGGCCTCAGAGCAGGGCATGTACGGGAGGGTTCCCCAGGAACCTGGGAGATCCCGTCACCTCCGGCTGTTGAATTGCGGCGGTAGCGCGACGCAAGGACAACCGAGCGCCACGCGACGGGTGACGGGAAGTCGGAGCGCCGCAGTACGAGCGAGGACGCGGGGGAACCGACCCGAAGGGACCCCGTCGAGCAAAGGGCGGCGCCGGGCACACGGAATCGTTGGAGGGAAAGATGACGGAGACATCGAGCTCCACCACTGTCTCAACGAAACTCGAACGAATAGCGAAGCTGGCGAGGGAAGCGCCCGACAAGGCGCTCACGACGCTCGCTCACCACATCGACATCGACTGGCTTCACGAGGCGTTTCGGCGCACGCGCAAGGATGGCGCGACGGGCGTGGACCGGCAGAGCGGGGAACAGTACGCGGCGCAGTTGGAGGACAACCTCCGGTCGCTGCTGAACCGTGCAAAGTCGGGCACGTACCGGGCACCGCCCGTGCGGCGGGTCCATATCCCGAAGGGGAGCGGGGCAGAAACACGGCCCATCGGCATCCCGACCTTCGAGGACAAGGTCCTGCAGCGCGCCGTCGCGATGGTGCTGGAGGCGGTTTACGAGCAGGACTTTCTCGATTGCTCGTACGCCTTCCGGCCAAAGCGCTCGGCGCACCAAGCGTTGAACGCCGTGTGGGTCGAAGCGATGACGATGGGTGGCGGGTGGGTCCTCGAGGTCGACATACGGAAGTTTTTCGACACGCTGGACCATGGGCATCTCCGGGAGATTCTCCGCCGCAGGGTGCTCGATGGGGTGCTTCTGCGACTCATCGGCAAGTGGTTAAACGCGGGTGCATACGAAGATGGGGACATCACGTACCCGGATTCGGGAAGTCCGCAGGGCGGGGTGATTTCGCCGATGCTGGCGAACATCTACCTGCACGAGGTCCTCGACACGTGGTTCGAGCGAGAGGTCAAATCTCGCTTGTTGGGGAGAGCAGCACTCGTCCGCTACGCGGACGACGTGGTGTTCCTGTTTGAGCACGAAGCGGATGCGCGCAAGGTGATGGCCGTGCTGCCGAAGCGACTTGGCAAGTACGGGCTGACCCTGCATCCGGAGAAGACCCGCCTGGTCGAATTCCGACGTCCTGACCGTCGTCCACTGTCCTCGGACGGAACAACGGGAAGGCCAGGGACCTTCGACCTGCTGGGCTTCACCCACTTCTGGAGCAAGTCACGCGCCAGCAAGTGGGTTGTGAAGCGCTCGACAGCCAAAGACCGCTTCCGCCGAGCGCTCAGGAACGTCGCGGACTGGTGCCGTAAGCACCGCCACGACGACCTGCGCACGCAGCAGCAAGCTCTCGCGCGAAAGCTCCAAGGGCACTACGGATATTTCGGTATCATCGGGAACTTCCGTGCGCTCAAGTGCTTTCGCTATAGGGTCCTCCGTGCGTGGCGCAAGTGGCTCCACCGCCGCTCGCAACGCGCACGCCTGACGTGGGAACGCATGTTTCGGCTGCTGGAGCGCTACGCGCTTCCGCCGCCACGCATCGCGCGACCATGGCAGCCTCGAGCAGCGAACCCGTGACCCGAAGAGCCGGATGCGGGAATTCCGCACGTCCGGATCCGTGGGGGGCCGGGAGGGAAACCTCCCGGCCTACCCGACGCCATCCAGTGACACCGGAAAGCGGGCCCAATTTGAGGCTAGTGCCGCGACCTCATGAACTTACGCTTGCCCTGCGCCGCGCGAACTTCATCATACGTTACGGCCCCGTTGTCCCTGCGAGAGTGCGGCACGCCGGCGTCCAGTGCCAATCCGCCTTCGTATTCCAAGTAGACGACGATGGCGTCACACCCACCACCCGGCTTCGTTATGAGCGTTGGTCCAGAGACCGGTCGCGCGTACCTCACCCGCCTCCGCCCTTTCGCGAAGTGCGACTTCGAGCGCGGTCTGCGCGGTGCTCAGGTCTCCGACGAACTTGCTGGCCGGCGACGCGGGGCGCGCCAGCAGCGCAGTGTGAAGGTTGTCAGGTCTCGCTTACGAGGACGGCACCCCGCGAATCGCGCTCCCGAGATGCCGCGCGAGGCCGCATGCACCGGAGGAACGAAACCATCAAGTGGCAAGCTCACGAACAAGTGACACAATTCGCTCCGCGTCCCACTGAAACATGGCGGTCACCGAAGCCCATCCGAACAAAGGCACAATCCAGAGCCACAGAGCACCTGGTTGCCGGTCGTGCACCGAAAGCGCCGTTGCGAAGGGACCGAGCGCAACCGAGGCCGCCAAAACGGCAATCACCATGAACGGCAAACGAATCTTGACCGTCACCCGTGAGCCGTCGGGATCCGGAGTCACGAATACCGAACCGATTGCTCGCGCACTGGTCCAGCGCGAACGGCGAACAATCCGTATTTTGGCCCTTGTCCTCAAGAATCGCCAGCGCGCTTCGTGGACGGCGGCAAATCGCTCTATGTTGTTTCCGAGTTCCGCCGGAGATCTCTTCGACACAAGGGTCACCGAAGACCACGGATACGCGCGACAAATGTTCACTACGCTCCCCGTTCATATCCGCATTTTTCGCAAATGTCGAGGATCACTGGCACACCGGCTCCTCCGATACCACGGGCGAAGGTTTCGGCATCTGAGCCTTGTCCGGGACGTCAAGTGGACTCGACCCGATCGATGCCCCCGGACCTGGCCCGACCTGAACTTGAACGCTCAAATCGGTCCGCGTTTCAACGTTGCTGCAACGGCCGCAAAGGAGCGTTCCGTGAACTCGGGCACGTGGCCTTCTTCGCGATTCGGGACCCCTTGCACGACCTTGTCGCCACGCTCGAAGCGATCGCACGCGCGCTCGCGATCTTCGAAGGCGACGAAGTGCGAGAGCGACTCGAGATGGTCTTTCGCTCGATGGTCGAACGAACCCTGTGGACCCGCGGCGAGTTCCCCGCTGCCGACGTCTGCGGCGGCATCCCCGAGGGCGCTCAGAACGGCATACGCGAGACCGGGAGCCCCTGAGAATTGGTCTCGTGCCGTCACCCGGTGCGACCTGAGCCTCGCAGGATTGGTCTCGTCAAGGTCACCCGGTTTGACCTGAGCCTCGCTCCGCCTCCACTCGCTTCGCTCGCTCGGCTCCGCTGCGGCAAACTCTGTGGTCACGGAGCGTCGAGGGCAGCGACGGACGCTCCCCTCGAGCACCCCACCCGGGAACGGGACGCGAGACCTGAAGGGCCGCGAGCCACGGAGGACGGGAAGCCCCGGGCCTTCGTGAGCCCCTCAGCCCTCGGTCGCATAGAAGAATTCTTCGCGGACGATCTTTCCGTTCTCGACCGTGAAGAGGCCAATCTCGTCCATCTGCATGCGGCGACCGCTCGGCTTGTTCGTGACGTCGTAGGTGAAGCGGACGGCGAACCGGTTTCCGTGGGGCCAGGGTCCCTCGGCGTTGGCGCTGTGGATCTCGTGGTTATCCATCCACTTCTTGCCCTTCTCGAGTACGGCCTTCGTCCCGCGGACCTCGGCGGGTGAGCCGGGCATCGCGGCCGCCTCCACGCTCACGACGTCGGGCGAGAACAGCGTCTCGATCGCGATATGGTTCTGATGATTCTTGCAGAGCTCGAAGTACTTCTTGCCGATGTCAAACGTGCTCATGGTGCTCTCCTTGCCGTAGGTGGCTCCACGCTGGCCCATCGCGCGGGGTAGTTCAACCGCGATGGCCTCACGCGGAGCGGTTCACTGACATGCAGGTGTCACGCCGGATCGGGGGTAGGCTCGTCGGGCAAACCGTGCAACTTGCGCAGACGTTCCGGCGTGACGTTCATGAGGGCCTCGCGAGCATCATTTAGTTCACATGTGTACCATACTTGCGGCCGCGAGCCAGCGACCACTACTGTGAACGGCGGTGGACCGTCGCCTCTTCTTTCTGCTGCACCGGGCGCACCTCGCCCTGCTCGCACATGCGAATACTCGCACGCTGGCGACGCTCGGCGTTTCGTCGTCCCAGCTCGCGACGATCTACTTCGTCGCCAAGCACGGTGGCGCCTCGCTCACCGAAATCGCCGACACGCTCGACCTGAACAAGTCCGCGGTCAGCGGGATGCTCGGGCGCCTCGAGGGCGCGGGCCTCGTACGGCGCCAGCCCGATCCGCAGGATGGGCGGGGCAGCCAGGTCTTTCTCACCGCCAAAGGCGAGGCCGTCCGAACGGCATCGCTGCCTCTCGTGCGCCAGCTCACCGCCGAGCTCACCGCCGGTTTCGACGCGACGGAGGTCGAGACGGTCACGCGGTTCTTGAGCTCGATCGTCGACCGGCTCGGGCAGGCATAGGCAAGGTGCAAAACCCGAGTCTTCGGATGTAGATTCCGGGGGGGCTCGAACGTCGCAGGGTCAAAGGAAGGGAGCTGCGATGCCCAATTTCATGATCATGGTCCTGGCGAACGAGGCCGAAGAGGCCCAGCTCGCCCCGTCCGACACCAAGGCGCTATTGGAAGGCCACGCCGCGTACGAGCGCAAGCTGCGCGCGGCCTCGGCCTACGTCGACGGCGAGCGGCTGCGGCCGTCCGCCGAGGGACGGCGCGTCCGGGTGCGTGACGGCGAGGCCGAGGTAAAGGCCGGCCCCTTCGCCGAGACGGCCCTCGGCGGCTACTACGTCGTGCAGGCCGCCAGCCTGGAGGCGGCGACGGAGCTGGCCAGAGAGTGCCCGATGGCGCCGGGAACCTCGCTCGACGTGCGGCCAGTCATGAAAGGCCAGTTCAAGCCCGAGAAGGCGAGCCACAAGGGCCGCGTGTTCGCGTTTGCCGTCCTGGGCAACGCGCCGAACGAGCGGGCCTGGATCGACGTCATGGACAGGATCGACTCGAGCAGCGACAGGGCTCCGAACGAGCGCTCTCTCGGCGGCGTGCGCCTGGAAGCGCCGGGGCGCGGGCGCCGGGTGACCTCCACCGGGGGTCAGCGCGCCATTTTCGACGGGCCGTTTCTCGAGAGCAAGGAGGTCATCGGCGGGGTCTTCTTCATGCGGATGACCACGCTCGACGAGGCCGTAAAGTGGGCCAAAGAGACCGCGTTCGTGAAGCTCGGCGCCGCCGAGATCCGGGAATTGTGGAGGAGCTGACTCGGACGCTCGACGAGGTCGTCCGGCGCGAGAAGGGCCGCGTCGTCGGGGGACTGGTTCGCCTCCTCGGCAGCATCGACGCCGCCGAAGAGGCCTTTCAAGACGCCGTGCTCGCGGCGCTGGGCCGCTGGCCCATCGACGGCATGCCCGACAACCCCGGCGCGTGGCTCACGTCGACCGCCAAGAATCACGCGCGCGATGCCGCCCGTCATCGCCGCGTCGTCGAGAGAAAAGCGCCCCTGCTCGTGGAGGACGATGTCATGTCTCCGGAGACGATCGAGTCCGTCGGCGACGACGAGCTGCGGCTGATCTTCACGTGCTGCCATCCAGCGATTACGCTGGAGAGTCAGGTCGCCCTCACGCTGAAGGTGGTCGCCGGCTTCAGCACCGAAGAGATCGCGCGCGCGTTCCTCTCACCCGAGAAGACCGTGGCGCAGCGGATCACGCGCGCCAAGCACGCGATCGAAGAGAAAGAGCTGCCCTACGAGGTGCCCGATCGCGCCGAGCTCCCCGCGCGCCTCGCGTCGGTGCTCGCCGTCATTTACCTCGTCTTCAACGAGGGTCACACGACGCGCGAAGGGCCTCTGATACGGCTCGACCTCCAGAAAGAGGCGCTGCGCCTGATTCGGCTGCTCTGCGACCTCTTGCCGAACGAGTCCGAAGCGTTCGGGCTGTTCGCGCTGATCGCCTTTTCCATCGCGCGCGCAGCGACCCGAGCCGACGACCGCGGCGAGCTGCTGCTGATCTCGCAACAGGATCGCGCGCGCTGGGATCGCCCGATGATCAAGGAAGGCCTGATCGCGCTCGAACGCGCGAGGCGCCTCGCCGGCCGCGAGAGCTACGTCCTGCAGGCCGAGATCGCCGCGTGCCACGTCACGGCGCCCGCGTGGGAGAGCACCGACTGGAGCCGCATCCTCGGCTGCTACGACGCGCTCCTCGCGCTCGCTCCGTCGCCCGTCGTGGCGCTGAACCGCACCGTCGCGGTGTGCATGCACGCCGGGCCGACCGAGGCGCTGGCCGCGCTCGCCGAGCTCGAGACGCCGCTCGCGCGCTATCACCTCTTTTACGCCCTGCGCGCCGACTTTCGACGCCGGCTGGGCGAGGACTCGCGCGACGACTACCGCCGCGCCCTCGACCTCGCCAGCAACGAGAGCGAGCGGAGCTTTCTCCGCCGGCAAATCGACGGGAGCAACTGAGCGCGATGTAGCTTTTGGCCAGCCTCGAACGTCGTCTGGGCGAGGGAGAACCAGCCATGTGCCCAGTTTGCATGGTAACTGCGGCCGCCGTCGTCGCGGCCAAGGCCACCACCACGGGCGGTCTCACGGCGATTGTCTTGAAAGTGACCCGGCGGGGCAACCGCCCCGACCACAACCACGGAATCGAAGGAGAACGCGGCCATGAGCAACATCACGGACCACCGGATCGTCTCGCACGAGGACTGGATCGCCGAGCGCAAGGGGCTGCTGGCGAAGGAGAAGGAGTTCAACCGGCTGCGCGATGAGCTCAGCGCCAAGCGGCGCGAGCTTCCCTGGGAGCGCGTGACCAAGAAGTACGTGTTCGACGGCCCCCGCGGCGCCGAGACGCTGGAGCAGCTCTTCGAGGGGCGCTCGCAGCTCGTCGTGTACCACGCGATGTTCGATCCCGAGACCGCCACGCCGAGGACCCCGTACACCAAGGACGCGCCGTGCTCGATGTGCTCGTTCTGGATGGACAACCTCGAACGCGTCGTCCTTCACCTCGCCCACCGCGACGTCACCCTCATCGCCGCCTCACGCGCGCCGGTGGAGAAGCTCGAGGCCTACCGGAGGCGCATGGGCTGCTACGCCGTCGCCGACATCCCGATCGCCGAGCTCCCCGGCATCAGCGTCTTCTACAAGGACCCCGCGACCGGCGACGTGTGCCACACGTACTCCACCTACGCCCGCGGCCTCGACATGCTCAACCTCGGCTACCACTACCTCGACATCGTCCCGAAGGGACGCGACGAAGAACCAGGGCGCGGCGGACGCTGGGTCCGGCGACGCGACGAGTACGAGGACGCCAGGTCCGCGCCTTGCCACGGAAACTAGAACGCGCCCGCTGACGGGGCCACCCGTTCGACGCGAGGGCCGCCGCCTAACGCCCCCGTTGGTGGATTCTCGACTCACGCCAGCTTGGGGGCCCCCGGGTCTCGCTCGTTGCGGTATTCCGATGGCGTCCGGCCCGTCCACCGGCGGAAAGCACGGATGAAGTTGGCCGAGTTCGCGAAGCCGAGGCTCTCGGCGATTTCCGTGACCGGCTTGTCCGACGCGCGGAGCCGGAGCATCGCCTGCTCGCGGCGCTCTTCCTCGGCGCGATGTGCCGTGACGGGTCGCCCGTCGGCATCTATGTCCGCTACGGGTCGGTGAACAAGCTCTTGATTTACATGGAGGGCGGCGGCGTGTGCATCGGCACGAGCACAAGCGCGCACTTCTGCGATCACAATCCGGCCAACATGAACCAAGTCTTCCCGGGCGGCTCACTCAACGGCGAGTCGTTCAGCGGATCCCTCGTGACCGAACCCGGCCTCCAAGCCCCTTATACGACCGGGATCTTCGACACCACGATGGGCACGGCGAACCCGTTTTACAACTGGAACCAGATCTACATCCCGTATTGCACGGGCGACGCCCACGTCGGCACGAACCCGAACGGGAGCGTTCCGAACGACCTCGGCGTGGCGACGACGCAGCACTTCGTCGGGGCCCTCAACTTGCAGCAGTTCGTCGCCCGCATCGTGCCGACGTTCAAGACGGTCGAGCAGGTGGTCCTCACGGGCTCCAGCGCGGGCGGGCTCGGCGCGGGGCTAAACTACGGCTTGTTCCAGGATTCGTTCGGGAGCGTCCCGGTCACCGTCGTCGACGACTCGTTTCCGCCGTTCGTGGGGACCCAGGACATCACGCCGTGTTTGCAGACCATGGCCAACGGCCTCTGGAGCCTGACGGGCGCGCTGCCGTCGGACTGCGCGGAGTGCACGGACTACGACGCTGGCGGCTTCGTGAACATCGTGCCTTATTGGCTGCAGAAATACCCTCATGCTCACTTTGGGCTCGTGTCGAGCATCCACGACCAGATAATCCGCCTCTTTCTGGCCGCGGGGCAGAACGAGTGCAGCGACACCGATCCGAACCTGCTCTCCGGCCTGGGGCTCCAGGGCGGCGACGTGCCCTCGTTCGACGGGGGCCAGTACGACAACGGCCTCATCGCCCTGCGTGCGACGTACCTTTGCACCGACCGCGTCGCGTCGTACTTCATCGGAGACGCCGACCCGGATGCGTCCGACTCCAACGGCACGATCGACACGCTGCACGAGCACATCTTCCGCGCGCGCTTCTACGACCAGCTGGCCGGCCCCGGACAGCCCACGCTCGCGCAATGGATGACGGACCTCGTGAACGGGACGAGCTTGGATCAGATCGGGCCGTGACCTGCCTCCGGCAGAACGATCCTTCCCGTCTTCCCGCCTTCCTGTTGAAATTCTTCGATGCGTCACGGATTCGGGGCACTAGATTAGAGGTTCTTGCCCGTGATGTCGTACCAGCCAGGGTCGTTGCAGATCTCGCAGGCGGGAGCTCCCTTGAAGAGGGCGCATGCGTCGTTGTCGCTCGCGAGGTAGCAGCGATACCAGGCGGTCATGAGCCGGACGAACTGGATGGTCCCCGGGTTCTGCTCGTACCAGCCAGCGGCCGTCGGCGTGGTCACGTGGTCTCCGCCGTCCCACTCCGCCAGGAACGCCGGTCCCGTCGTCGCCGGGTACGTCTGCTCGACGACGTAGGCGTTGACGGGGTTGAGGCCGCCGTCCCAGTCGCTGCCCGTGAGGCAGAGCACGGACGTACCGGACTTTGGGGTGCCGCCCCCCTCGACGCAGACCTCGCTGACGACGTACGAGTTGGTGGTCGCCGTCGTGGCCGCGATGCCCCCCTGCGAGTGACCCGCGACGCCCGCCTTGGTGCTGAGCTTCTTGTAGAAGATGCTGCTCGGATCGCTGTTCTGCGCGACCAGGTAATCGATGCCGGTGCTGAGATACGGAGACGCCGAGACCTCCGAGTTGTCGGACGCGATGACGACGATTCCCCAGCTCGCCACGTTCTGGTTGAAGAAGGAATAGGTCGTCTGGCCGGTCACGCCCGTCCCGTTCCCCCACGCCGCGATGGGATGCAGGCAGTTCGCCTCGAACGTCGTCGGGTAATAGATCGTGAACGTCGTGGGGGACGCCGCGCCGGAGAGGCCCGCGTCGGCGAGGTCGACGCTCATGGTCGACACCGCGTAGGGCCCCGTCTTCGAGTAGTCGCCCGTGCCGGCCATCAGACAGAAACCCGCGCTCTGCACGGCCGCGCCGGCGTCGCCCCCGGACGCCCCCGACGAGGACGAGCCGCCGCCGCTGGAAGATCCTGTCCCACCACTGCCGCTCGAGCCGCCCGTCCCGCCTCCGCTCGCCCCCCCCGTGCCATTGCCGCTCGAGGTGCCCGTGCCGGCCCCCCCGCTGCTCGAGGACGAACCGGCGCCGTTGTCCGAGCCCATGCCGTTGCCGTTCGTCCCCGTGCCGGTGTTCGAGCCGCTCGAACCGCAGGCGGAGACGAGCTCTGCGCCCAGTCCGGGCAGCAGCGCGAGCACGGCACACCCCGAGAGCCAAGGAACGAATCGCTTCATGGCGAACCCTCCAAAAGCAGGAAAAGGCTCTGCGAGTCATCCCATGGGCAGGTGAGGGCGCAATAGGCAATGATGACTATTTCGATTGGCGTTTCCCGTTAGCGGAAAGTTCAATCGTCCGGGCTTCGCCTACACAGCATTCATGCAGCGGCGCTGGACGCGCCGCCTCAATGCGCGGCCACGGCCGGGCACAGCACCATCGTCTGCTGGGGTCCCCTCGTAACGCCTCGAGCGAGGTGACGGGCCTTCCGCTTCGCCGATCGCGCTAGCGTTTCCTACCCTCCTCTCGCGCTCCGAGACGACCAGCAGCGCTGCCGAGCTCATTCTCGTGGACACGACCTACTACGACAGTCTTCAGTTGACGAGCTTCGGTCTCACCGTGCCGGCCGGCGCTGCCGTGGTGGGTATTCAGTTCGACGTGCTTCTCAATTCCGACGCTGGCCTGGGCGTCGACGAGTCCGTGAAGGCCCTGCGGAACGGTGCCCCCGTGGGCGCCGACCACAGCACGAGCACGCCCTGGCCAACGAGCATCACCTACGTGACGTACGGCGGCCCGACGGACACCTGGGGGACGACGTGGCTCGCCACGGACGTGGAGAACGGCGGGTTCGGCATTTCAGTCGCGCCGCGCTACACGGGAACCGCCGGCAACGATCGAGCGCACATCGCGGCGGCTCGCGCGACCATCTTTTACGCAACGAGCTGCGATTGAAATCGCGATCTTACGCTACCCACCGTCGGGTCCGGTTGCACACTCCATCAAGAGGGTACACGGCGAGGGCGTGTCACATCCGCGCGAAGGCGCCTGCTGCACAGTTGCGACCGTTCAGCGACAAGCCGTTCACGGGTAGCCTGCTCCGTGGGGTCCAGGGAAGATCCGTTGACCGACGAGACGATCGGGCCGGACGGCTTGGCCAGCTGCTCCAGACGTGCGACGACCTGGCCATAGGTTGCGCCTCGGATTCGTGCGGAATCGAGAGACTCGATGGACGCGTGGTCACCATACGGCTCGTCGGCGCCAATGCGGACCATCGAAGCCGTCAGCGCACCGAGGTCCAACGGACCCCGGGGGGGTCGCGTCGCGCAGCACCTCTGCCGCCGCCTGCTCGTCGCCCCTCGTTTTGGCCTCTCTGTACTGCTGGAGCAAGCTCGGCTTGCCTTCGCTCTTGTCCATCGGCACCTCCAACCCCTAATACGCGCCAGCCACCCCGACCTCCGGGGTGACGGAGTGCGTCACTGAGCCCTGGCTGACGCGTCATCCACCACTTGCAGCTCGGGCAGCACCGTCCGACCGCGGTCGGGGACCACCGTCGTCCCCATGACGAGGAAGTTGTGCGCCTTCGCATCGACCCAGCTCGTCTTGGGGTCCCCTCGTAACGCCTCGAGCGAGGTGACGGGCCTTCCGCTTCGCCGATCGCGCTAGCGTTTCCTACCCTCCCCTTTCCTCGGTGTTTTCGATCGGCCGACCTGTACGCCGCGACCTCTCGAAACCGGCGTTTGCACCCCGTTTGCACCTTGACGTCGCTTCGGCGCGAGCTCCGGGATCGCCTCGTCGAGGGGCTCGAGCCACCCGAGGCGCAGCTCCGCCGCGGTCCTCGAGGCGCGCTTGTACGTGTAGATCATCTGACTCGACTTGTGGCCCGTGCGGTCGGTGACCCACGCCTCCGTGCGTCCCGCCGCAAGGGCTAGCGTCACGAACGTCCCGCGGAGGTCGTGTGCACGGAGCCGTTCTCATCGAGGCCCACGCCGACGAGGAGCGCGCCCTTGCGCGCGCCCGCCCCGAGGGAGAACTGGGCGAAGAAACCCGTCGCCGTGCGCCGGAGCGTGCCTGTGGTGTGGCTCACGGTGTCGCCTTTTCGAAGCGGAGGGGTTGACCGGCGCGCGTTTGACGATGGGACCGCGCGTCCGATAGGCTCGCGCCCGCGTGCTGCGGTTGATCCTCTGCGAGTTTGCGACTGGGCACCAGGACGGCACGTTTACGATCGTTAGAGGAGGCATCGAGCACATCGACACGCCCTCGTTGCCGACGATCGTGCAGCTGTACGTCTTGGCAGAGGCCGAGCCAAACACGCTTGGCGGGGGCGCGGTCCAGCTGGAGCTCCGTGTCGAGTTCGCGGGTACTGCCGTGGCAGTTGTTCAGGGGTTTGGGCTCGCCGTCGACCCCAAAAGGGTGGCGAGATTCTGTCTGCCCGTTCAGGTACCGGCGGCGGCGTACGGGAGCTACGTGTATTCCGTGAAGGTGGGAACGGAGGTGGGGAGCACGACGTTGGAGGTCCGTCCCCCTAGCGCGCCGGCCTCGGTCGCCCCACCTTCTGCCTCGTGACACGATATCTTCAAAGCGGCTCCCCATGACCCTCGAGCTTGTCGCCGGCCAGACGTCTGCGCCCCAGATTCCGCACCGTTCGATCGGCGGTGCACGTCCCTCCATTTCGGACGTTCGAGTCACCGTCGACGGGGATTCGGCCCAGCCCGAAATCAAACGTCGCTTCGTGGGCGAAGCACCTTTCGGCTTCACCCCTATCGCGGAGCAAGTTCTGGGGTTGGGACTCCCCGACGTCGCAACCGTCCGCTGCTTGAACCTCGTCGGGACGCTCTTCCGCGAAGCGCCGCAGGTAGAAGTCGAGGTGGTCAAGACGGACGACGGGGGCGCCTCGCTCATGTTCACGAGCGCGCGGACAGGACGCGAGCTCACCTTCGTTGTTCCCGACGACGCTTCGGTGCTGTACTTCGTGGCGCGTGGCCCTGAGCGCTTCCGAAAGGCCGGCCTTGTTACGGAGGATGCTGGAGTGGAAGGCTTGGCTGACTGGGTGGGGGCTTCGCGGCGGTCGTTTTCTCCTTTGGGCCTTACGGTCGGATAACGTCCCGAACCGCATCGACGGCTCCGAGGAGCTGGCGCGCTACTGCGACGAGAAAGCGAAGAAGCAGTTCGCCAAGGGCGGCCGCATACGTCCCAACGTCCTCTACCCGTCGAGGCTCTTCCCGTTCGAATATTCGGTCGACCGCGCGAGGTACTGCGACCCCTGGGCGAGGGTCGCGGCGGAAAAGAGGTGGTTCGTCTGCTTGAACGTCGCCGCTGTGCGCAAGCGGCTGCCCCGCGCGTGGGTTCTTGCGTCGAAGCCGCCGCCCCAGCACGGTGAGATTCTCCTAAATGCCCTCTCGGCCCCGTACCTCCGGTTCGCGACGAAAGAGCAGCTCCAGGCACACGCGACGGCGTGGCGCGAGTGCACCGAGATGATCGAGCACCTCGCCGACATCGCGACCGATCCTCTGAAAACTGTGCCGCCGCGAAACTGACGTCCACCTGCGCGGTCTTCCGGCTCCGTCAAGTGAGAGCATCGGTCGCCGCGACGAACCCTTCGGGGAAGCGACCAAGCGTTTGGCCCCAGCAACACAGCCATCGGACGAACCAAGCAACCCCTCGGTCTGCAGAATGAAGCCATCGGTCGAAACGAAGAAGCGAGCGGTCCAACCGGGCAAGCCATCGGTCGAACCCACGAAGTCATCGGTTCATCCGAATGGACGATTGGTTGAACGGAGCAACGCGTTGGTCGACACGACGTTTGCAAAGAGCGGCTCGAACCAGCGAAGGGCCCGCAATTTCGACGATGAAATCCTCCATTTCTATTCCAAGTGTGGCTCGATCGAAACGTCGAGCGTCGCTTACTTTGCTTTCTGCGTCCCGTGAAGTCGATCGCGCATCCCAACGCGTACATCGATGGCGCCGATCGACGAAGGAAGAGAATTTGTCTTTCGAACGTGGCGCACGAAGCGTCCATCGTGCGCTGCGAGGAGAACGTCGAGTCGACCGATCCTGATTGAGTGATGCACGAAGGTCTCTCGATGGAGCACAATGCCTGGATCGGGCGAGGGGTTTGACGATGAGGTTGTCGCGATGGTCGGCATTCACACCCCGTTCCCCGCGAAGCGCCGGGCATAAGACCAGGAGCGCCACCGTTCCCGCGGCGATGTGAACCGCCACCGCGCATTGTTTACGCCGGGCTCATCCGCCAGCATATCGGCGGGCGGGCTTGCGTCGGATCGCCACGACGAGGGACGCGCGCGGGGCGAGCGGCGACGTCGCGGACCGATCACGCGGGATCGACGTGTGGTACTAGCATTAGGAAGGATGGGAAGACAGGCAGCCCTCGTGCTCTACGTGCTCGCGCTGGTAGCCATCGTGGTCGGCGTGGACGTCCTGTTCTTCAGGAGCCGGTTCTGGGAGCGGCTGATGGTGAACGTCGGAATCGTCCTGGTGTTTGCGGCGTTCTATTTGAGGTTCCTAAAGCGTCCATGAGTGCAGCCTGCGGTGGCGAAATTGTCGTTTCGCGGGAAAGTTTCGGGGCGGGAGGCAGGCGAGAGGTGGCATGGCCTCTCCGCGGGTCGCGGGGTTTTCACACAGAGGCAAACCAGGGCCGCCGACCGTCGGGGGGGACAGAAGAACGAGATCCGCCAGTCGCCGTAGCCCCTATGCCATCGACCTCGCGAACGCCTGCACAGCCCAGTCGATGAACACGCGCAGCCGGTTGCTGACATGCCGGTTCGGGGGATACGCGAGGTGCAGCGGGTACGGCCTCGGTTGGAAGCGTGTGAGCACGGGCACGAGCTCGCCGCGGTCGACGGCAGGTTGAGCCAAGAACGAAAACGTCTGGATCACCCCGAGGCCGGCTAGGCCCGCGGCGAAGTGCGCATTGCTCTCGTTGACGCCCACGACGTGGCGCACTTCGAGCTCGACTGCCCTCTGCTTGTCCTGAAAGCGCATCGGCAGCACGCGACCCGTCCGCGCGGAGAGGTAGTTCACGACGCGGTGGTCCGTCTGCAGATCCTGCGGACGCTTCGGCGTGCCCATGCGTTCGAGGTATCCGGGCGTCGCGCACGTGATCCACTCCGCGTGGCCGATCGTGCGCGAGACGAGTCCCATGTCCGCGAGCGCGCCGCCGCGAATGACGCAATCGACGTTGTCGCCGATGAGGTCGATGGCGCGATCGCTCACGCCCAGGTCCATGCGGATCTCCGGATAGCGCGCGAGGAAGTCGGGCAGCGCCGGCACGAGGAGGCGGCTCGCTACCGAGGAGCCGAGGTCCACCCGGAGATGCCCGCGAGGGCGCAGGCGCGCGGCCGAGAAGCTCGCGTCGATGTCCTCAAGCTCCTTCACCACACGTGCGCCCTTCTCGTAGTAGGCGGCGCCGTCCGGAGTGACCGCGACCCGCCGCGTCGTCCGCTGCAGCAGCTGAACGCCAAGATGCGCCTCGAGCGTCTGCACCAGCTTGCTCACGGTGGCCTTCGGCATCCTCAGCGAATCTGCGGCCTTGGTGAAGTTGCCGGCCTCCACCACTCGGGAGAAGGCGCGGATCGCGAGGAGCTGGTCCATGCGCCCGATTGTCCACCTGCGTGCATAAACCGTCCACTACTGCGGCGTTCTCAATCAATCGCCGGCCGCGCACATTGCATGTCGAAGGGAGCAACGAACATGAACGCATCACTTGAGGGGAAGGTCGCATTGGTCACCGGCGGCACGGCGGGCATCGGCTTGGCTTCGGCGCGTGAGCTCTCTGCCCGCGGCGCCAGGGTCTTCGTCAGTGGCCGCCGGCAGGCCGAGCTCGACGCCGCCGTCGCGTCGATCGGCAAGGGCGCGACCGGCATCCGCGCCGACGCCTCGAAGCTCGACGAGCTCGACCGCGTCTATGCGCAGATCGCGCGGGAGGCCGGGCGGCTCGACATCGTCTTCGCCAACGCCGGCGGGGGGGACATGCTCCCGCTGGGCTCGATCACCGAGGAGCACTTCGATCGCATCTTCGGGACGAACGTGAAGGGTGTGCTCTTCACCGTGCAGAAGGCACTGCCGCTCCTCCGCGACGGCGGGTCCGTCATCCTGATGGGTTCCACGACCACGGTGCAGGGCACCGCGAATTTCAGTGTCTACAGCGCTAGCAAGGCGGCCGTGCGCAACTTCGCGCGCTCGTGGCTATTGGACCTCAAGGCGCGCCACATACGGGTCAACGTGATCAGCCCGGGCCCCGTCGGCACGCCCGGGCTCGCCGGTCTCGTGCCCGCCGAGCACAAGGAAGGGTTGTTCGCGCAGCTCGCGAGCGGCGTCCCGATGGGACGTCTCGGCGAGCCCGAGGAGATTGCGAAAGCCGTCGCGTTCCTCGCGTCCGACGACGCGAGCTTCATCAACGGCATCGAGCTCTTCGTCGACGGCGGCATCGCGCAGATCTGAAGGAGGACCACCATGAAGAACGCTAGCGAGCTGCTGAAAGCCTATCTGGCCGAGATCCAGGACCCTGCCGCCGCCGCGGCGCTGTTCGCCGACGACGGCGTGGTGGAGCTCCCGACGGTGAACGCGCGCGCGCAAGGGCCCGCGGCGATCGAGACGTTCATCGGCGGTCTGCTCGCGAAGGTGCCGGACTTTCGGTTCCAGAACATCCGCATCTGGATCGAGACACCCGATCAGGCCTTCGGCGAATACGACGTGGAGGCGCTCGTGCCGTCGACCGGGAAGGTCTATCGACAGCACTATGCTGGACGCCTCGTCGCGGAGAACGGCAAGATCAAGCTCCTCCGCGAGTCGCTCGACACACTCGCCGCGTCGCAAGCGTTCACGAAGGACTGATCGCGTCGCTCGTCCTCCGACCGCGGTTATGGCACCGGTCCATACCCCCCGGGCAAGCCATTATTCTCACAAACGATCGTGACCGAAAGACCGGCGCACCCGCAGTAGCCGCCCGTGACGATGTCGCAAACGCCACCCATCGGCACGCAACGGATTGTACGGTGCGCGTAACCCTCTTCGAGGGGCTCCGCTCACTGAGTGTTCTGGGACCTCGAAGACACAGGACGAGTGCATCGCGACGCCGCCCGGAACCTGGACGTAGCCGTCAGGCAACGGGTCCGGTGCGCCAGGAAGCCCCTTCGCCAAGGGACTCACCGCAGCACTAGAGCGGGCGCGGCGGCGCGCTGGTCACGAGCAGGAGTTCGACGACGTCGCCGTGCGGCAGAAACCAGAGCCAGAGTCGGCGACCCTTCACACGACGCGCATACCCGCTGACCACCTGGCGGCCGGCGCGGCCTTCCACGATGCGCGGTAGCGGCGCTTCCACGTCCGTCCCGGGCGCGGGCAATGTGTTGGCGGTCAGAACTTCGCGCACGAGGCGGCCGAGAGCCCTCGCCACGGGTGAGCCGGGGGCGATGCCGAGTCTGTCCAAGGACGCGGAGTAGTCGCGCGTCAGTCCCGGGATGCGGTCCAACGCCTCACACGTTCCGGCAGTTCGCCCGTCGCGCAGTAGTGTGCGGTCTCTTCCGGGGTGAGCTTCATCGTCTCGCCGCGTGCGGCGTGCTTGACGGCGCTGAGCAAAAGTTGCTCGTCCGCCGGGTCGAGTTTCACGCGCTCGCACGCAGCAGCGGGCGGGGGCCGGGCGCGCGGTGTCATGTGTAGAACATACACCGGGACGGTCCGGCGCGCCCCTGGGAGCCTTGGGGCCCTGGGGGCCGCATCCACCCGATGTAGCCAACGTCGCCGGGCGCCTTGGCGCGACCGAGAGCGTTCGAGAAGTCCTGTCTGTTCACGAACCACGTCTTCTGGCTCACGTGGTCCGCCCAGTTCTCTTCGTCGAACCTCGCCACCGGGATCTCATACGTCGTGACCAGGCAATGCAGCCCGTTCTTGCAGATCGCCGATTCGCCGAAGCGTTCGATGATCGCGGGATGTCGAAGTAGGTCACCGCCTGCCCCCCCCCACGAGGACCAGGTCCCGGTCCATGTCGGTCAGCCTTGCCAGGATCGGCCGGATATCGACGTAACCGAGATCGCTCACTCGAGCGGCTTCGAGCCTCGTGCGCTCATGCGGACGCGCGGGAACGCGAAGTAGGCGCACTCTCGGCGGCGGCGCTTCGGTGATCTCCGTGAGTCGACGTGCGTTCGCTACGGCGCCGAGCGTTGTCGCGATGAGCGCGTCGTCGATGGCGATGGTCACGCGCTTGCGTGAACCGGCGAAGTAGATGTCTCCGTGGCTGCACCGGTACCCGTGCTGAAGGCGACGGGGCAGCGGCTTCGCGCGGGCCTCGGGCGACGAGGACGGAACGGCGTGGGTGGGATCGGTGGGCATTGGGTACCTCCGATCGAGCAATCTGGCGCGCGGCCTACGCCGAAATGCCGCCGGAAATGGCCGTGGCTGGGCGGACGGACGTTCACTGCCGGGCGCCTGTCGGACGGCGCTTGCCGTGCGCGGCTCCCGAACGGTGCTCGCGGCGCTTGACGAACAACCTATCGGTTGTACGTTGTCCGAGTGACGTCGGCGGAGGTCATCAGGACCCTGAGGGCCGACGGATGGGTGCTGGTTCGCACCAAGGGATCGCACCAGCACTTCAGGCACCCGAACAAGCCGGGCATCGTCACGGTACCGCACCCCAGGAAAGACATCCCGATCGGCACGCTCAAAAGCATCGAGAAGCAATCCGGAGTGACGCTCATCTAGAGGAGGTGGTGGCATGCATTACGACGCGTACGTTCGCCGGGAAGGCAAGCATCTGCTGGTCGAGTTTCCCGATTGCCCCGGGTGCCAGACGTTTGCCGACAGCCCCGACGCGCTTGCCGACACGGCGCAAGAGGCGCTCGAGGGCTGGCTCGAGGCTCACCTGGTCGACGGCAAGATTCCGCCGCGGCCGTTGTCTAGGTCTGGAGCTCCCGCGAAGACGCGACTCGCTCGGATCCCCGTGCGGGCAGGTCTCGCGGCGGCACTCACGATCCGCTGGGCACGGCAGGACGCGGGACTATCCCAGAAGGCGCTCGGGGAGCTCGCCGGCGTGAAGCAGCAGCAAATCGCCAAGCTGGAAGACCCCGACGAGAACCCGACCCTCGGGACTCTGGAGAAGGTCGCCAAGGCGTTGGGGCTTTCGGTGCACATAGGCCTTGAGGAGGCAGCACGGATACCGGTCTCGCCGCCGCGGGTTGCTTCCGCGGGGCGGTGAGGGCCGAGCTTGTGACGGCGCTAAGCTGCGGGAGCCACGCGTCGCACTGCGATCATGTCGCCGGGGCCCACCTTTCGGACGTCCGGCGCTCGAAGAGTGACGAGCGCCTGGGTCCGCCCAGCCGCGGTCACGAACTCGACCTCCACGCCATCCGGCTCGTATACCTCGACGATGGTCCCGAGATCCCCGCCTTGAGGCCGTGCTCGGGGATGTCGTGGGCGAGAGCGACGCACTCGAGCGGCTGGAGATCCATCATGAGCCTTCCGCGTACAGGGTAACGAGGCGCGGCTCTTGTTCGCCGCGGCGGATGATCCAGATTGACACGATAGCTACAGCGCGGCCAGCAGGCCCGGTGAGAGAGGGCGACGATCCGGTACTTCGCGCCGAACGCGGTCGTCTCGATATGCTCAGCCTCATGCGCGAGGTGCTGCGTACGCAGGTCGTCCGCAAGCGTCGGCCATTCGTCTCGGGAGTATCCCAAGGCCGCAAAGAAGGTGGCTTTGAAGCGGCCGACGGGGTGAGAAGGCGACAAGACATAGTCACGTAGCTTGGCGGGCTCGATGATTGCCCGCTGCGGATCGAGGCGCATGGTGCTCACGGCTCGTGCGCCGGGATGAAGAGCCCGAGTCCGAAGTGAGAGCCGTAGCCCAAGGCGATTGTTGCTCGGCAGTCAGGAGCCCGACGCCGGGAGCCGCAGCGGCGAAGCGGCCCTCGTTCGCTTTGGATCCCCACGACGGAGCAGAGGAATGGGAACGTATGCGGCGCTATCAAGGCCTCTCCGGTTTCCCGATGGGTCGAAAGAGCCCGAGACCGAAGCTGCTCGAGTGGCCCACGCGAATGGGGCCGGTGACTGGCGCCGAGAAACGCAGCCTCTTCGCGGCGGCCTCCTCGACCGCCGGCATGTACTGCTCTTCGCTCTCGCTCGGGGACCGCGACACCACCGGTGCGGTCGCGGTCAGCTTTCCACGCGCCGGCAGTTGCTCCGTGACCACCGCCAGGAGTCGATCGCGCGCCTTGCCCTGTGGAAGGTGCGACAGCTGACGAAGGAGCTCGGACACGTGCTCGGCCTTGAACAAGACGCCGCCCGGGTACCAATCCTTGGGGATCCGCCAGTAGACATGCGGGTGCTCCTTCTCGCTTTCGAGGGGGAGGCCGCTGCCCTGCAGCTCTCGAAGGACGTTGCGTAGGGCCTCGGGGCGCAGGCCGGTTGCCCGTGCGAGTTCCGCTTGAATCCAGGTCTTGCGTTCGAGGAACGCGACCATCACGGCGGCGACGCTCTGCGTGGCGGTCCGCTGCCCCATGGCCGGATGCTAAAGGATGCGCCGCCTTGTGGCGCTCCTGAAATTGTGCCGGGCCCGAAGAGGCGGAGGCGCGTCCGCCGGTAGCATCGAAGAAGGCGGTTGCAGCTTTCGCCGTGAGGCCTCACACGATCAAGGCGGCGCCGCTGGACGCGATCGCCGTCATCCCTCCTCGAAATAGTCGCCGTCGATCTTCGGGACCTTCATGAGCCGGTGAGATACGCCCACTCCGTGCTCGATCATCAGGAGCGTTAGACGCTCGCCATCGACGAGGACGACCGTGCCACGAGCTTTCGCCGCCGCTTCACGGGCATCCCGCGTGAAGCTGCTCGTCGTCAGGAACACGCCCTTGTTGGCGCCCTGCAGCTGCAAGGCACCCATAAATGTTTGGATCTGTGGGCTCCCGACTGTCCCCTGCCATCGCTTCGCCTGGACGTAAACCTTCTCCAGACCAAGCCTGTCGAGAGAAATGACGCCGTCGATCCCGCCGTCCCCGGAGCCGCCAACGCGTTGGAGATCGCCGCGGCTGGTGCCGTAACCCATCGCGTGGAGCAGGTCGAGCACAAGGCCCTCGAAGAACGCCGGCGGCGCCTGACCGATGCGATCGAGCAAGTCATGAGCCACACTGTCTCGCAACTCAGCAATCGCCTTCTCGATCCGCTCGTCGGGGCTCACGGGTCTCTCGACTACGGCAACCGCCGGTAAACCCGCGGTCGACACCGCCGACGCGACCGGGTCGTCTGATGACGTCCCGCTAGCTACTGCCCTGCCATCCCGCCGCACGATGGCGATGCGCTCAAGTTCTGCTGACGAAAGCGGCGCCTCGCGCCTGGCGAGGGCCATGCCCGCACCGGTCAGCTTCCAGAGACCTCGCTTTGCGCTGGTCGAGAGGCCAGCGCGTTTGAGCCTGTCGTGCGCCCAGGCGATCCGGTT
>Ga0302326_10008397_pt1 | contig 22780 bp, 19 predicted proteins | sample Palsa_T0_3_FD_202264 | JGI IMG/M metagenome (GOLD analysis project Ga0302326, IMG submission 202264) | Peat permafrost microbial communities from Stordalen Mire near Abisko, Sweden - Palsa_T0_3 | ecosystem: Environmental > Terrestrial > Soil > Palsa > Peat permafrost | place: Sweden: Abisko... | reverse complement strand
CGGGCCGTTCTGAACAACGCCTCCTGATAAGAGGGAAAGGCTCACTCCGAACGGCTCCCCCAGCAGGGTGCCACTTCGCCGCCATTTCGGTACCCTTTTCAACCGCCACCGACAAACCTCACGCGAATGGCGTTTGCGCCAGTTGCTCGAACAGCTCGCGGCGGACGCGATTGAGCCGCCATTTTTCCACGATGTTGAAATCGGGATCTACACTGATCGCTTCGTCAAAGGTCAGCTTCCGCTCCCGCATGTGCCGAATGTCTGAGCCGTACAAGTCCGGTGACCTCTGAGGAATCCCGAATCGATGTGAGAACTTTCTCTCGGTTATCCAAGAAGACCTGCATTTGGTCGAACGTTTTCCCATCGCGCTCGATTTCGCCAAAGTGTTCGTTGATCCAGACCACCAGGCTCTTCTCCGCTGCGGTCTCGGCTAACGTCTGGAACCCCAGAAGCGTGTCGTTCAGCATGTCTCCACCGCTGATGGGAATGTGAATGTAGACGAGCCGGCCGGCGGCCCGCAAGGTCGAGATCACGTCCGATTCGACGATAACGTTCCAGAAGGGCAAGAATGCGGTCGCTCCGTTATCTACCAGGAACACCGCCTCCTCGGTCAGGAAACGGTTGATCAGCGCGTCGTAGCGGCTTCGCATGACCACCCCTTCGTCGTTCAATAGATCCAGCTTCTCGACATTCAGCGCTTTGATCTGCCCCAGCGAGCGATTCACCGGATCGCCATCGAAACACCGCACTGGTTGGCCGCGTCCGATGAGAAAGTCGGCCAGCCAACTGGCTACGATGCTCTTGCCGACGCCCCCTTGCCTTGCAGGATCAGATGGATGGTTGGAGTAAACGTTCGATCTGCTAGCGCAGCACCAGTGTCAGTTCCGTTTGTGTTGTTCTTTGCCATAAATGTTTTCCTTTCAAATCAGATTTCTGCCTTCGGGATCAGCGTCGTTATGGAGTTTGCGGATGTCGAGTTTGGGTTGCGACAGAACGCGTTTGGCTTGAGCGAGCGGATCGTGTTCGGGCGCGGCGGTCGCAGTTACCTGACTCTTAACCGGCGAACGCGCGTTTGGTCCCGGTGGCGACTGAGGCTGCCCGGCCAAAACCTCCGCGCCCGGTTTGGCTGCCAAACAGCGACGGATACGGCTGATGTACGAAGTGAGGCTGGCGATGCCGAGGGTGACCCCGGCTGTTCTTCCAACCATTTGCGAATGTTTTTCATGCTTTGTCCTCCTTGCAGTGCGGCGTCAATATCGGGCCAGAGTGCCCGAATCTGACTGGCTTTGGTCGCCGGTTTTTCAGTGCGGTGTCGTGCAAATCGGGCACGGGCGAGAGAAAACCAGTCCGACGATGTCCCCCAGTCACGGGATCCAGACACAGAAACTCCTTCCCTCCTTTAAAAGCAATGGCAGAGGCTTTTCGGGACAAAAATCTTTTCGCTCTTCCATGCTCGGCCCTGGTCTCGCCCTTCTCGATACCCAACGACCCTGTCTCTTATAAAGGAAATGGCAAGGGGGTTGCGGGACGGTAAAAGTTTTGGATCGCCTGGCAAAGAGCCTCACTCGGAACAAACCTCCTCTCTACAGATAAGGGAATGGCAGAGGGTTTTCCGGACAAGAAATTTTCGGCCGCGATCCTCTCGAATCCGCAAGAAGGCCCTCTATTGATAAGGAAATGGCGAGGGGGCGTCGGGACGGCTATTTTTCTTGCCTTGTGCCGAACAGGTAATTTGCGTCCGATCACGACGATTCACGACAGAATGCGACACGTTGCAACGTTGCGACGATCTGCGGCAAAACACGGCCAATCACGGCGTTCCACGGCAACGCGAGTTTTCTCCGACGCCACAAATGAGACAGTTGCGATGGGTAGTGGGGAACATAAAGGAAACGTTTGACGTCTGTTTTGTTTTTCCGGCGCAAGCGGCGCGCGGTCATGGTTTTGAGTCGTCGAACGAAATCGCGGTTGTGTCGAACAAACGTTTGACGCTTGATTTCAGGGTGAGGAATCGGCCTCGAAAATCCTCTCAGTAGGTTAAGGAGCAGCTTTATGCGACAGAACACAGGCGTGGCACGTGGGGCCAGGATCGCGGTCAGACTGAGCCGGGAAGATCGGGTTCGGATCGACGAGGTCGTCAAAGCGCGAGGCTATACCAATCCCAGCGCCTTCATCCGGGCGGCCATCCAGAACGAACTCAGCGGCCGGCCCGAGCCCCAGGCCATCGCACGCGCCAAAGACCGGTACCACCGGCTGATTAAGACCGCCGGTCAAACCATGTCCGGCAACGCACTCGCCGCCCTGCAGGATCTGGTGGGACATGGCACGAACTGATGACGAGCGGAAAGTCCGGCTGCGACCGCCGAAGCCTCGTCGCCCGACGGACGAGCGCATTGCATGGTCTAGCGGATTCAAGCTGCTCATGCACTACGCGCGCAGCACGCGAAAAGCCCGCAACCGCGGCAACTCCGGCGGAAAAGGGCGAGGCACGCGTCCGTACCTGCGGCGTTGCGCCGTTCGGGTGAACTATCTGAACAACAAAACGCGCGGGCAATGGAAGGCGCATGGGCGATACCTGGCGCGCGAGAGCGCCACACATGAAAACCCGGTGGAAGGCGTGGGGTTCGGTCGCGAAGACCAGAAAATCGACGTTGCGTCGCGGCTTGAAGACTGGCAGAAAGCCGGTGACGAGCGATTGTGGAAGCCGATCATCTCCCCGGAATTCGGTGATCTGGCGGATTTGCGCCGTCTAACCGCCGATCTGATGGAACACATGGAAAAGGACCTCGGTACGGACCTGGAATGGGTTGCGGTGGAGCATCACAATACCGAACACCCACACGCTCATGTCGTGGTCCGAGGGGTACGAAGCGATGGCGCCGGCTTGCGCATGAGCAGCGAGTACATCCAGCAAGGGATTCGGAGCGCCGCAGAGCACCTATGCACTCGCCAGATCGGGTATCGAACGGAGCTCGACGCGGCAGAGGCGGAGCGGCGCGAGATCTCGGAGTCCAGATTTACATCGCTCGACCGCAGGATCATGCGGGAAGCGTCGAATCCGAACGCGGATTTTGGGCCGCAATACTTCGAGGTTGTGCGGAATCCTACCGAGCCCGGATTGAGCGAGACGGCGCGCCTGCGCACTCAACATGAGGCTTCCCGCCTCGCTGTTCTTCACCGCATGGGCCTGGCCGAATCTACCGGCGGAGCAAGCTGGCTGGTGCGTCGCGACTGCGAGCAGGTGCTTCGAGCGATGCAGCGCAGCGCGGATCGGCAGAAGACTTTGTCAGCACACGGCGTATTGTTATTCGATGACCGGCTTCCAATGACGACGCTCGATGTTCGGGATCTCACGTCCATCGACGGCAGGATCTTAGTGCACGGCGAGGAGGAAGCTTCCGGGCGCAGCTACCTGATGCTGGAGGCTACAGACGGGCAGGTTTACCACATCTACCGCACGCCCGAGATGGAGGAACTGCGGAGTCAGAGAGGGCTGCAAACCAATTCGTTCATTCGGCTCCGCAAGTTATCGACGGTACACGGCCCGGTCGCCGAGATCAAGGACATGGGCGATTCGGAAGCCATCCTAAGCAACAAGGCTCACCTTCGGGAGACGGCGCGCGAAATGATCCGACGAGGCGTTTACCCGCAGGATGGTCGCTGGAATGGATGGCTCGGCCGCTATCAGAAAGGCTTGGTGGACGCCGCATTCGCACTCGAACAAGAGAAGGCGAAAGAACGCGACCGGCGCAGGAGTCGAGGCATGGGTCGCTAAGCTAAGTAGTCAGAAGCTTAAGCGTGATTCAGGATCACCAGAGTCGAATGCGTCAGCGTGTTTAACGGGGCTCTCGAGCTCGACTTGAAGTAGTCGCAAGGCGGGACGCGTCTAGAGCCTCGAACTTTTTCGCACCACTCGGTGCTGGCGGCGTGGGCGTAGTTCAACCCGCCAGAAACGCAACGATCCTTGTGGAACAATTGGCGATCGCCAACCGCCAGTATTCGAATCATGGGTTCGTTTTCGCAAGCTGCACTTTCTTAAGCAACTGGGAACGCCGGCGAACGGGAGATGTCTCATAAGCAATGGACGCGGGTATAGTCAGCTCAATCTCGGTCCCTGAGCCTGATTCACTCCACACTTCGAGATGGCCACCAATCAGTTCGGCGCGCTCGCGCATGCCAGCCAAACCCCAGTGTCCGGCGCGGCCGTGTTCACCAAGAATCTCCGGGTCGATGCCCTTTCCATTGTCCCGGACGTACAGCCGAAGCCGTCGTTCTCCATATCCGATTGCTAAGTCGATCCGCCGCGCCTTAGCATGCCGGAACGCGTTGCGCAGGGCCTCACCTGCAATCCTGTGGATTTTATTTTGGATGATCGGATGGACGTCCCGCGGCGTGCCTTCCACTTCCACAAAGAATTCAACGGAACCCCCGTCGGTTTGACCAGATGCGAGGTCCGCGCCTAGGGCTTTCAGTGCCAAGGCAAGGTCGTTAGTCTCGACTGTGGACGAACGCAACCCTTGTACGATGTCTCTGCCCTCCGTGATTGCCTGCGCAGCATCCTCGATAGCGCTCTGCAGTGTCTTCAGACCTTCAGCTGGACGCACAGGGATTAGTTTGTAAGCCCCTTGCAAACGGAGCATCAAGCCCTGAAAACTTTGCAACAGCGTGTCGTGCAAATCGCGGGCGATACGCGTGCGCTCGTTGACGCGCTCTTCAAGTCGCACGTGGAGTTCCTGTGCGAGCTGATGGTGGCGCTACCGGTACAGCGTTGCATAAGCAATGCAGGCGGGAACAGTCAGCTCAACTTCCGTGCCGGTTTCGGCCCCACCCCAGAAATCCAATCGCGCGCCGATTCGTTTCACGTATTCGCTGATACCACGCCACTCCCGGTACCCCTCTTCCAAGTCGTTCGGGGCAATGCCCCTTCCGTCATCGCGGATACGCAAGCGAAGTAAGCGAGCACCGTACCGAATCTCGGCTTCGATCTGACGTGCGCGCGGGTGCCGGAAAGCATTTCGTAACAGTTCGCAGGCGATGCGGCAGATTTCGTTCTGGAGGATCGGCGGCAAAGCTCGCGGCTTCCCTTCCATCTCTAAACTAAACTTCATCGAATTCGTGGAGGCCAGTTCGTCACCCAAGGCCGCCAGTGCCTGCCCCAAGTCATTGCCGGCGATTGTCGAGGAAGGCGAATCGTGTACCGCATCCCGATCCGCGGCGGTTGCGTGCCACGCCCGAACGATATGCCGGTGGCGCGAGGTGGCTAAACCTGTCGGCTCGCCGTGTCCGCCAGCGGAATACTCGCTCCCGCTCCTCCCGACGGCTCCGAAACGATTTCGCACTGACGTAGCAGGAATCATCATGTCGCAAGAATACGCTTCGCTGCGGGTGTCGTGAATGTTCCAAACTGTATGGTCGCGCTAGCATTGACTGGGCTTACCCGTTACGAAGTCCGTTTGCTACCTGTTATGCCGATTAGAGTCTATTTAGCAGCAGCTTGCGAAATCTGCGCCGTAGGACGTTTGTTGCCCGTTGAACAGCCGTTAGAGCTGGTGGCAAAAGGTCAGTCTCCATAATTGGGGGCGAAGCGCTTGGCAGCGTCCGGGCAAACGTCGGAAGATCGTAACCTCAACCCGGACCGCCTCGCTACGATCCGCCGTCACCTCGAGCAGGTGCTCGCCAGCAAAGCATTCGCCGGTAGTAAGAGATCCCAGGACTTTCTCCGTCTGGTTGTCGAACACAAATTGGCGGGGCGACTGGAGGAGTTGCGAGAGCGCATGATTGGCGCCGAGATGTTCGGCCGTCCAGTCGATTACGATACGGCAAACGATGCGGTAGTTCGGGTCAAGGCAATCGAGGTTCGCCGGAGGCTAGCGCGGTATTACGAGGAAGCGCAGGAACCGGATGTAGTGCGGATCGAAATGCCCAGCGGCGCCTATGTTCCCGAATTTCACTGGGCAGCGGCGCAGGAATCGGCGCAGCCGGACTCCGCGGTCGAAGCCCAACTTCCGGCGACTGGGCCAAAGTTAAAGCGATCTTTAAATTTCAGATGGATTTGGCTATCGCTGACAGTACCGGCGGCCATCGCCGTGTACCCGCTGGTCAACGTCAAAAACCCGCCCGCCGTCACAATGCCCGGCGCGTTGAGTCGCCTGACTTGGGATTCGGGTTTTACTACAGATGGCGAGATCTCGCCTGATGGCGGGTTCGTCGCATACGCCAGCGATCGTGCCACTACCGAAACCCTCAACATTTATGTTCAAGAAATCAAGGGTCGTAGCATTTCCCGTTTCACGGACGGTCCTGCTGACGATTACGATCCGGCGTTCTCTCCCGACGATACGCAGATCGCATTTCGATCGGAACGCAACGGTGGTGGAATCTACCAGGTTTCGGCATTGGGCGGCACCGCGCGCCTCGTCATTCCCAACGGAAGGGGCCAGCGTTTTTCGCCCGATGGCCGCTATCTCCTGTACTGGAAGGCTGCGAGAGGCGCCGGGCCGGATAGCGTCCTGCTGGGAAGCGACGGCAACCTGTACGGCGTCACTTCCAGCGGCGGCTTGCCCGCAGGCGTTTGCGTCGATTGCGGCACTGTCTTCGAGTTGGAGAAACTTGGTCCGCAGTCGCCCACTCTCACCAGCTTGGCGCCGAACAGTGCGCTGCCCGGAGCACAAGTGACCATCACCGGCGCTAACTTCACGGGAGCCACCAGCGTCCAAGTCGGCGCAGCAGCGGCAAAGTTTACCGTGATGTCCGACACTCAGATCAACGCCCAAGTGCCATCGGGGGCCGGCAGGTATCCTCTGATCGTGACCACGCCGGACGGCAGCGCCGTCAGCGTTCCGCCTTTCGAAACCGGGCTTCCGTTAACGACGATCTATGGCTTCTGCCCCAGCAGCCCGTTCCCGAATTGTCCTGACGGCGTAAATCCGAACAGCCTGATCCTGGGAGCGGACGGCAATTTCTACGGCACCAGCCAACAAGGCGGATATTTTACAGCGCCCACCGTCTGCAATCCGGACCCGGATGGCGCAAAGGGCTGCGGAACGATTTTCAAGTTGACGCCCAGCGGAACCTTCACGCAACTTTACGAGTTCAAAGCTCACGGGGAAGGTTCCTATCCATGGGCCGGTGTTGTGGAAGGCTCCGATGGCCTGTACGGCGCTACTTCGTCGGCGGGCGCAGGCGGTCAGGGCACAATCTACCGTTTGTCTGCCGCCGGCCCGGAAACTCTCTATTCTTTTAGCGGCGCGGATGGATCTGCGCCTTCCATCCTGGTAGCGGCGAAGAATAATACGCTGTACGGAATTACAGCAGCGGGCGGGGCGAGTGGAAAGGGCACGGTGTTTTCATATAATCCGGGCGGAAGCCTCACAACGCTTTATAGTTTCACCGGAACTGCCGATGGCGGAACTCCTTCCAGCTTGATCCTGTTGCCAGGTGGCGATCTTTATGGCGCAACTTCCACCGCCGGCGCCGCGGACGGCGGTACTGTCTTTCAATTGACTTCCGGAATGCTGGTCACTTTATTTAATTTTTCCAGCTCTATTTCAGGCAGCGGTCCAGCAAACCTGGTCGCCGGAAGCAACCGGCTTTTCGGTAACACCGGGGGTGGCGGGCTGTTCGGAGGCGGAACTATCTTCGAACTGGGCCTGACGGGCGAACTTCTAACCTTGTATTCGTTCTTCAACTCGGCAACCCCCAGCTTCGGAGGCTATACTCCCACGGCACTGGTGCGCGCTCCGGACGGCAGCTTTTATGGCGTGACGGCGGCAGGCGGCGCGCTTTCCTGCCAATATGGGCAAGGGTGCGGAACGGTGTTCCATCTTTCCAGCGCGCTATAATTTTTGGCTTATGGCTATCCAACTTACTCCCGTCGATGTGGCCGTGATCGGATTGGGCGCGGTCGGCGGCGTCGCAGTGCTTCCCTTGGCGCGCGCCGGGCTGAAGATCGCAGGCATTGAAGCGGGCACCTGGATGAGCCCGCACGACTATCGCGCCGACGAGATCTACAACAACGTTCGAAGGATGGTCACTTCGGTTCCGAAGGCGCAGCGCGAGATTCCAACCGTGCGGGCCGACGCGTCCGAGAAAGCGCGCCGGGCTGGGGCGCAGCATCCCATGATGAACGCCGTGGGCGGAACGTCCATCCACTATTGGGCGCAGAGCTGGCGGCTCAAGCCATGGGACTTCCAGACGCGCTCGGAATCCATCCGGCGGTACGGGCCCAGCTCCATTCCGAAAGGCTCCACGCTCGCGGATTGGCCGATCACGTACGAGGAGCTGGAGCCATACTACGACACCATCGAGTGGGAAGTGGGCGTTTCCGGAAAAGCCGGCAACATACAAGGCCGGATCGACCCGAACGGCAATGTTTTTGAAGGCCCGCGCCAGCGCGAATATCCGATGCCTCCGCTGCGCAGCACGGACTTTATCGATCGCATGTCCGACGCGGCCAAACGGCTCGGCTGGCATCCGTTCCACCCACCCGCGGCGATCAACACAGAGAGTCGCGATCATCGTCCGGGGTGCGCCTACCACGGCTATTGCGGTACGGGAGGGTGCCACGTCAATGCGAAGTGTTCCACCGCGGTGACCACCATCCCCGCGGCGGTCAAAACCAAGGACCTGACGATTTTCGATCTCGCGCATGTGACGCGGATCATGGCGGACGCGAACGGGCGGGTCACCGGCGTAAGCTACATCCGAAACCGGCAAGAGTATTTTCAGCCCGCGAAGGTTGTTCTGCTGGCGGGATATACTTACGAAAACACGCGGCTGCTGCTGCTTTCCAAATCGCGTGCCCATCCGAACGGCCTCTCCAACCGCCGCGGCCAGGTGGGTAAGCATTTTTTTGCGCATTATCAAACGGCGCCTACGGCCCTGTTTCCTTTTGACGTGAATATCTGGTACGGGCTCCCGGCTCAAGGAGTCACGGTGGACGATTTTGCCGACGACGCTTACGATCACACCGGCCTCGGTTTCATCGGCGGAACAAGTTTGCATGTGCGTACCGAGCGCCACCCCATAGAAGGCGCGGAAATGGCCACTTATGGCAAAGGCCCCAGATGGGGCGCGGCGTGGAAGAAGTTCGTGCATGAGAACGCCGCCAGGGTGGCGAATACCTATCTTCAGACCTCCACGTTCCCGTACGACACGTGTTATCTCGACCTGGATCCCGAGGTGAAGGACCCGTTGGGCGATCCAGTTTGCCGAATCACTACCGGTGGGCCGAAGCAGAACGAGCTGAGCGCGATCCGTCACGCCCATCAGAAGATGGAGCAATGGTTTCGTGAAGCCGGCGCAGTCGCGGTGGACGCGCAAGGCCCGGGCGTGCCCGCGCTGACCACGCACGCCTACGGTGGAATCCGCATGGGCGACGATCCTGACGCGAACGTTGTAAATCGCTGGGGCTTTTCGCATGAGATCCCCAATCTGGGAATTCTCGGCGCTTCGGTAATGGGAACCAGCGGCGCCCGCAATCCCACGCTGACGGCCCAGGCACTGGCTTGGCGCACAGCCGAGTATGCGGTGAAGAACTGGAAAGCGCTCACCTGATTCCATCAAAAAACATGGAACCCATGCGTTTGATCTGCGTATCCGCATTCAGGAGGACGCATGGGACTCGCCATTGGCCTGAACCGTTCAGCGACGATGGAGTGTATTTCTCTCTCTGAGAGCGCTCCGATTTGGCAGGACATCCTTGCACAAGCCATGACCGGCGAACTCATCGCCGCGATGAATTACACCTCCTTGTCGGAAATATGCGACGATCCCGAAGAAGTAGCCGATGCGCTGGAGCATGCGCGGGGTGAACGGGGGCATGCGGCGCGGTTTGCCGCCGAAGGCCGCGGGATTGGAGTGGACGTTCCCGATAACGTCGACGCGAAACATTGGAAGCGGCTTCGCGAGGCATTCCTGGGCTGCATCGCGGATCGCGATTTCATTGGCTGCCTGATCGTCCAGGAGATCATGCTGGAATCCTTCGCCGTCGCAAGTTATACGCGCGTCGGCAGAGTAGCCGCGGGGAGTCTCGGCAAGACCTTTGCATCCATCGCAGCGGAAGAAGAAGAGCACATCGGTCACGCTATGGCGATCCTACAAGCGGAGCGAGCTCTGGACCCCCAGCGATTCGACGACAAACTGCATCGGCTGCATCTGGATGTGATGACCACCCTCGCCCGAATGCTGGCGAAGGAATGCAAGGACGGCCACTGCGAAGTATGCCACGCAAGCTGCGTGAAGCCGTCGCTTTTCGAGGTCAGCTTAAGCGCAGCCGAGCTGCGCGGAGCGTCGCAGCAACAGTACCTGAAGACGCTGGACGCTCTGGGGCTTCCCGGTGAGGTAACGCTGGCATGGGTTGCTCAGTTGCCGGTGTAACGGTCGATTTCGCGCTGATCGGGCATCAGGAAAGCTGGCGAGCGGCGGCGGACGTTCTCGCGGTCCTGCGCGGACCCCCGCATGGGCCTCTTCCGGACGACGAGATTAAAGATATCCTTCCCTGGATCCCGCCCAGAGCGGTCTGCCATGTCGAAGTGGAATCCACGGGCGGCGCAAAAGCACGCGGCCTGTACATCGACTCCTTCATTCCTCCCGATCGCCTCGAAGCCGCTCATACGCACGACAATATGGCGCGCGTCCGAGGAGCGGCGGCCTGCGCGATTAAGGCTGGAGCGAAGATCGTGAGTCTCGGCGGATTCAGTTCCATTCTGATCGAGGGCAATTTCAACCAGCTTCCGCCAGGTCAGGATACGGTCTTCACCACAGGCAATACATTGACCGTCGGGTACATCGTCCAGGGCGTTCACAAGATGTGCGAGCAGGAGGGCCGGAAGCTGCGAAGATCGACGCTGCTGATCGTGGGCGCGACGGGAGACGTGGGGTCGGGCTGCGCGCGTTGTTTGGCGCCTGATGTGAAACGTGTGCTGCTCTGCGCGCGCAACGTGGATCGGCTGCGGAGGCTCGCCAGGGAGTTGGAAGCCGACGGGGCTCTGGTGGAAATTGCGACCGATCTTGAGCAATTCTCCGCACGGGCGGATATCGCGATCTGCGCAGCCAGTCTCGCATCCCCTTCGCTTCTGTTGGGCCGCATCGCGCCGGACGCACTGGTTTGCGATGCGGGCTACCCGAAAAATCTGTCGCCGTGCGCGGAGATGCCGGGCGCCACCATCTTCTTCGGAGGCCTGGGACAGATCGCCGGCGGATTGAGCTTCACGCCGAATTTTCAAGGAATTCTCAACCGCCATCCGTTCCCCGATGTGGTCCACGGCTGTCTGCTGGAAGGCATGGCTCTCGCTCTGGAGGGCCGCTTCGAAGCTTTCTCTCAAGGCAGAGGATTGATCACGCCGGAGCGGGTGGACGAGATGGAATCGATCGCCGCAAGGCACGGGATCTGTCTTGCGCCGCTTTACAACGCCGCGGGACCGCTGGATTTGGCAGCGATCACTTCATAGGGACGCATCATTTCATTGTCTTCGTGCTCCAGCACGTGGCAATGCCAGATATAGCGCCCGGCATATCCTTCGAAGGGGACGATAATGCGCGTAATCATGCCAGGGTCAGCGCGCACCGTGTCCTTCCATCCAGCCTCGGACGGTTCAGGGGGCGTCGCCGCGCCCGTATATCGCAGCGCATTCTGGTTCTGATAAGCGAAGGTGTCAAAACGGCGGCGATCCAGGATTTGAAAACGCACCAGGTGGAGATGGATGGGGTGCGCATCGTCGGTCAAGTTGACCAGGCTCCAGATTTCCACTGAGTTCAAAACCGGATTCTCGGTGATGGGAGCGTGCCAGGGAGTGTTGTTCAGCAGCATGGTGACGGAATCCCCGCGCTGATCGGAGATTTCTCCCAAGGTGAGCATACGCATCTTCACCGCTTCGGCCTCCGCCATTCGGCGCACCGGGCGCAATGCCTTGGGCAATGAACTGGTGTCGGGCGTCGTTGCCGGCACGACGCGCAGTTGCATCACCGGTTGGAACGAATCGTTATTCACGAGGATCTTCGCGCCGGCCTGACTGCTGAAATCCACAATCAGGTCGGCGCGTTCGCCTGGAGCAAGCGAAATCCGCCGAATGGAGACCGGCGCTGGAAGCAATCCTTGATCCGTCCCGATCTGCTGAAATTCCAAGCTGCTCGAAAGCGACAAATGAAAAAACCTGCCATTGGCGCAGTTCAGGACGCGAAAACGGTACTTGCGGGCCTCCACTTCCAGATAAGGCAGCAGCTTTCCATTCACCAGAAAGGCGTTTCCGAAGAATTCCGGAACCCAGGGCTCCCCTAGAACGGGCGAAACGGGGTAGTTCAACTGGCCGTCCGGATCGAACGAGCGATCGTATAAAATCAGCGGAACTTCGTATTTGCCGCGCGGCAAATTGATCGAATCTTCCAGCCGATCGCGAACGATGTAGAGGCCCATCAGCCCGGCAAATATATTGAGCCGGTTGATGCCCATAGTATGGTCGTGATACCAAAGCAGAGCCGCGTCCTGATCGTTGGGATAGTGATAAGTAGCCGATTTGCTGGGAGCGTACCAGTCTTCCGGATATCCATCGCTTTCCGGCGGAACCTTGCCGCCGTGCAGATGAATGATCGAGCGGCCTCCGGGCTTATCGGCCTCAGCTCCATGCAGACGATGGTCGATTGGGAGAAAGTGAGCCCCCGGCAGTTCGTTGGCCCATTCCACCAGGATACCGGCGCCCTTTTGCGTTTCGATTGTCGGGCCTGGAGATGAACCGCCAACGCCCCAGAATCGTGTGGGCTTCATGTCCCGATGAACCTGGCTTTCGATCTGACGCATTGGCAGGCGGTAATACGGTAATTGCGTAGCGGCATCGTGAGGGCTGCGGCGGGTGCCTGCCGGCCGCGCTACAGCAGGAATGGGAAGCGCATCGACAAATGGCGTAAGCGTCGCAGGATCCAGAACTGGCCGCGCGAGCGTTTGCGGAAGCTTGGTCTGTGCGGACAGCAAACTCGCCGAAGCCATCCAGCCAGCCCGCCGCAGACACTCCCGTCGACTAATGAACAATCGGTGAATCCCCTTTTAAGAAAAAATGAGAAGCCAGAAGTCAAGATACCTGACCTCCGGCTTCTCAATTCTGAATTCTTCTTCTAGTACGGCTCGCCGGTGCTGGGATTGAGCAAAACGACGCCCTTCCGAAACGTAGTGAAATCGAACATGGAAAGGATAGAGCTGGTGATAGAGTCGAAGTTGCCCTGGCCGATGCGCTGCTCCTGCAGCCAGTTGTCTTCGATAAACCGCATCACCGAGGTCTGATCGGTCACGGTATGGTCCACGTAGTTCTCCTTCGCCCAGGGAGAAATCACGATGAAGGGCTGGCGCATGCCATAGCCGCAACGGCCGAGTGCGTGAAGATTGGCCGGATTGAGACCGGGCAGCGACGTGGCGGCCGTGCCACAGGCGTTCGGGCCGGTCAGCGCGTCAGCCGGACCGGTTGACTGGTTTACGATGGGTCCCATTTGATGATCGTACCAGCCGTCGGAGTCGTCATAAAGGATAATCACGGCAGTACTGGCCCAGAATGGCTCCTGCATCAACGTGTTCACCAGAGTGACAACGAAGGTTTGCTCATCCAGCGGATTGGAATAGCCGGCGTGCCCGTCCTGATAGGCCGGCGCCTTGATAAAGCTCACGGCCGGTATGTTGCCCATCTGAGCTACGGTCATGAAGTCCTGGACATCGTACACGTGGTTGGCGGGGCCGCTATTGCCGATTTCGGCCATCGAAGCCGGCCGCGTGTGCAGCGGATTGGCAGTACCCGCGAAATATTGCGGCCACGCGTGGTGCGGCACATAATCGTTCGTGGTCCCCGAAAGGCCCGTGGAACTGCGCGAGCAGCCGGTGGTCCCGTTGGGGTTCGTGATGGTGAGATTAAATCCGCCCAGGAAAGATCCCCAGGTGACGCCCGCCGTGTTCAACAGATCGCCGATCGTCTTGCCGCCCATGCTCACCTGATTGCGGGTGGGGCTGGAGCAGGTGTCGCCGATCGGGTCCGGGTCGCCGATCACGGTGAGTGAGTTGTCGCTGCCGCCGCTCACCTCGTCGCCGGTTCCGTTGAGCGTTGCGGAAACACCGTTGGTCTGGCCGGAGAACATGTTCATTGCGCCAACCGTCGAGGGTCCAAACGTGCTGCTGTAGGAGTTGTCATCCATGGCGAAGTTTTGCGCATAGTTCCACATGGCGGTGACCGTGTTGCCGTCGAAATAGGCGAGGTTCAGGCCCGGGGTGCTAACGATCGGGATTCCGGAGGGCGGTGGTCCAGCGCTGCCTACGTAGGTTGGAAACAGGTCCAATGCCCCCATGTCGAAGGCCTGTTGCTCCGGCGTATAATCGTGGTCCTGATCGGCGGTCACCGCCTGCGAAGGATCCAGGCGGAAAGGATTGGTGGCGCCCGCTCCGTTGGCAGGGTTCAGGTTCGGGTTGTTGGTCATGAGCGCGCGAGTGTAGCCGTTCACCGTTGGGGTGCCCGGCTTGGCGACAAACCGCGGTTCGCCGGGAGGATTGGCGGCCAATGGGTAGGTTCCGAAATAATGATCGAACGAAATGTTCTCGTTAAAGATCACCACCAGGTGCTTGATCGGAGTGGTAGTCGTAAACCTTGCCGCGGCATCCGCGGCGTACATGGGCGCCGCATTCGGCCCCAGGGCGACCAGGCAAGCTGCGGTCAGGGCCAGCAGTTGCCTGGGCGTGGCTGCGGTCAGAGTTCTTGTAGCCATCCATAAATTCTTCAATTTCAGCATTTTGACCTCTCTGATTGGAGTGCCGCCCCCGCGTTCCCAGAGCGTCATCAGATTGCCGGCGCGCGCGGACAAGGCGGACTTACTCAGGGTAGAAGGTCTCTGTTTCAGAGCCTTGAGTAAACGATGAATGTTGGGTCAATTCCTGGCGGGCTTGCTATCCTGTGAGGCGTGCCGCCGGCGATTCTGATCGACACCGATACTGCCTCCGACGACGCCGTCGCCTTGATTATGGCGCTGCGTTCGGACCACGCCAGTGTGATTGGAATTACTACCGTGGCCGGAAATGTCGGAGTCCAACAGGCCACTCGGAATGCGCTCTACACCGCTCAGCTCTGCGGTGCGAACACGCCGGTATTCCAGGGCGCTGAAAAGCCGCTCGCCCGCCGCCTCAGCACCGCGGAGTGGTTTCATGGCAAGGACGGATTGGGAGATCACGGCTATCCTCCGGCGCGGCGCGGGGCCGAAAAGCAGCACGCCGTGGAAGCCCTGCTTTCGCTGGCCCGAAGCAATCCGGGAGTCTGCCTCGTCACCCTGGGCCCGCTCACCAATGTTGCGCTCGCGCTGGCTCAGGACCCCGATTTCGTTCGCAACGTAGGACGCTGCGTGGTCATGGGAGGCGCTCCGTGTTGCGAGGGCAACGTCACTCCGGCCGCCGAATACAATATGTGGGTGGACCCAGAAGCGGCGCACATCGTGTTCCGCAGCGGGTTGCCGATCGAGATGGTTGGCTGGCAATTGTGCCGAGGCGTGGCGGTTCTTGGACCGGAAGACATAAGGTTTGTCAGCGAAATGGGCACCGAGCTTTCCCACTTCGCTGTGGAGTGCAACAGCACCGCGCGAATAGCATATCGCGCGCAGACGGGTGAGGATGGCATTTCCCTGCCCGACCCGGTGGCGATGTCCATAGCGCTCGATGCCTCCATTGGCACGGAATCCAGCCGGCACTATGTGGATATCGAGACAGCGACGGAGCTTACCCGCGGCATGACGGTTGTGGATCGCCTGGGCGTCGCGGCCGATGAGCGGAATCGCGCGACCTGGGCGGAACTCCTGCCGGCAGGTCCAAACGCGAAAGTGTATTGGGCCATCGACGCGCTACGCTGGAAACAGGCACTATACTTAGCTCTGAGGTGATTTCTCTTTGAAGTTCATTGTCGCGGTGGTATGTTGCTTTGGACTGGTGCTCTGCGCCCAGGATCCGGACAAAAACAACCCAGGAACAAAGGTCGTAGTCACCGCCGCGCCGGCGCCTCCAGTGCCCCCGGCGGTTCCCATTCAACCGGATTCCGTCACCGAAGGCTCCGTCACCGTCGGCGGTCAGGTCATCGCTTATCGAGCCGTGGCCGGAACGCTCACCGTCGGCGCTACGGATACGGAGGATGCGCTGATAGGCCTGGACGGCAGGCTTCTGCCGGACACCGGCGAGAAGCCGCTGGACCCGACCAAGCCCGAGGAAGCTCCGCCCACCGCGCGCATGTTTTACGTGGCGTACTTCAAGACCAACGCTCCGGCCGAGGCGCGCCCCGTAACGTTCTTGTACAACGGCGGACCCGGTTCGTCCAGTATGTGGCTGCACATGGGCTCGTTTGGGCCGCGCCGCGTGGTCACCACCGACACGCAGCACGATCCCGCGGCTCCTTACAAAATTGCGGCCAACCAATACAGCTTGCTGGATGCCAGCGACCTGGTGTTCATCGATGCGCCCGGCACCGGATTCAGCCGCATCATGGGCAAGGACAAAGAGAAAGCTTTTTGGGGAACCGATCAGGACGCGCATGCCTTCGAACGATTTATCCGCCGCTTCCTTACCAAGTTCGATCGCTGGAATTCGCCCAAGTATTTGTTTGGCGAAAGCTACGGAACTCCGCGTAGCGCGGTGTTGAGCGCCATGCTTCACAACGTCGATCTGAACGGGATTGTGCTTTTGTCGGCGATCCTGAGCTTCGATAACAGCGTGGACGGGCCGCGCTGGAATCCGGGCGTGGAGCAGCCTTATGCTTTAGCACTGCCCACCTATGCAGCCAGCGCCTTCTATCATCACAAGCTGCCGCAGCAACCGGCGGCGCTGGAGCCTTTTCTCAAGACGGTGGAGAAATTCGCCATGGGCGAGTACATGTCGGCGCTGCTGGAAGGGTCCGAACTCACGGAAGCGCGGAAGCAGGCGCTGGCCGAGAAGCTTCACCAATTCACTGGACTGCCGGTGGCATATTTGCTGAAAGCGGACCTGCGCGTGAGCGGCGGTGCGTTTTCAAAAAACCTGCAGGACGAAGCCGGCTTGACGACGGGGCGTCTGGACACCCGCTATCAGGGGCCCGATTACAATCGTCTGAGCGAAGAAGCGGAATACGATCCGCAGAGCAATGCCCTTTCGTCGGCCTACACCACGGCGATCAATCAATATCTGCGAAAGGATTTGAAGTACGGCGAAAACCAGACCTATAAGCCGACGCTCTACGCCGAGGGAAATCAGTCGCTGTTCCAATGGGACCTGCGGCATCAGTCTCCAGGAGGACCGCCCGCGGCGGCTTCGGAAAGCGGAACGAACGTGATACCCGATCTGGCCACCGCGATGAAAGCCAATCCAAAGATGAAGGTGCTGCTGGCAGGCGGGTACTTCGACCTTGCCACGCCTTTCTTCGAAGGCATCTACGAAATGCGCCATCTCCCGATTCCCGACACCCTGCAGGGCAACATCCGATACCACTACTACGAGGCGGGACACATGATCTATGTGAATGAGGGTGTGTTGAAGCAGTTCCACGACGATGTGGCTTCGTTTATCCGCGACACCGCGGAGTCGAAATAACGACGGCGGTCTGCCGCTTCCTCCCGCACAGACCCGTGCTTGGGGCGCTACCGCTACACGGTTCTTACTATCGATATGCCGCCGCTTGGCGGCTCAATTATCGGCCCTTCGATGCCTCTGTCTACGCTTCACCCGGCACCTCGCGGCGCCCAGCGCGAGACTCGAGGTCAAGATGGTCCGCTACTCCTTTCTCGTGGGGCTCTTTCATCCCCGACTGCACGCCGGTTTATCCAGGCGATTGCGCTTGCTCATGCGCGCGGCTCGGTAGATTCCGCGCGTTTGCAGAACCGCGAGCATAGGCGAGCCGGCTTCGACACACCCTGCTGGCTATAGCTTAAGCTAGACGGGCCAACGGTCTTGCTAGACTGAAATTTCCATCCACTCCGGAATGCCACAAGATCCAACTACAACTGGAGAACGTTTTGAGCGCCTGGTCGGCATCCTGGCGCGGCTGCGCGCTCCAGGCGGCTGCCCCTGGGATCGCGAACAAAATTTCGACACCATCAAACCTTATCTGCTGGAAGAGACTTATGAGGTTTTGGATGCCATCGATCAGCGCGATTGGCCGGGCTTGGCGGAAGAGCTGGGCGACCTGATGCTGCAGGCCGTCTTCTTCGCTCAAATGGCGTCTGAAGAAGGCAAGTTTTGCATCGACGACTCGCTGGATGCGATCTGCAAGAAGCTGATCCGCCGGCATCCGCACGTCTTCGGCGACGCCACGGCGAAAACTTCCGACGATGTGAAACGGCGCTGGGACGAAATCAAAGCCGGCGAAAAAAAGGACCGGGGCAAGCCTCCGCAGGGCCGCCTGGATTCGGTATCGCGCCAGCTTCCGGCTTTAGTGGAAGCGCAGCAAATCAGCTCCAAGGCCGCGGCGGTAGGCTTCGATTGGGAGAATCCCGGCCAGGTGCTCGACAAGCTGGATGAGGAATTGCGCGAGTTGGCGGTGGCGCGCGAAAATGGCGCGCCCGCCGAACTCGAAGGGGAAATTGGCGACCTGCTTTTCGTCCTGGTGAATCTGGCGCGCTTCTTCCAAGTGGATCCCGAACAGGCGCTGCGCAGAACCAACGCGAAATTTCGCAAGCGCTTCGCTTTCGTGGAGAGCCGCGCCGTTTTGCCCGGCGCCACAATCGAACAGATGGAGGCGCTGTGGCAGCAGGCCAAAGCGCACGAATGATAGAAATTCGCCCGCTAACCGAGCGTGAAGATTTGAAATCCGTCGTCCGCTTGCAGCGCCAAATCTGGGGATTCGAAGATGTCGACCTGATCCCGCTGCGCTTGTTCGTGGTGGCTTCCAAGATCGGCGGACAAGTCTACGGCGCTTTCGACGGCGCGCAGTTGATTGGCTTCTGCATGTCCATACCCGGCCTCAAGCCCGGAGGCACAACCTATCTGCACAGCCACATGCTGGGCGTGCTGGCCGATTACCGCAATACCGGCGTGGGCCGCGTTCTTAAGCTGGCCCAGCGCGACGACGCGCTAAGCCGTGGCATCCATCTGATTGAGTGGACTTTCGATCCGCTCGAAATCAAGAACGCGTTTTTCAATATGGAGCGCCTGGGCGCTATCGTCCGCCGCTACGTACCCAATCAGTATGGAACCACCAGCAGCCCGCTGCATGGCGGCCTGCCCACCGACCGCTGCATCGCCGAGTGGTGGCTCTCCAGTTCCCGCGTGAAAGCAATCCTGGAAGGAAAACCGATCGCGCGTCCTGCGGTGGAGATGCGCATAGCGATTCCATCCGACATCGCGATCGTTCGCACCAAAGATCCCGCGTGCGCGAGAGAAATCCAGCAAAAAGCCGCCGATCGGTTCCGTGAGGCGTTTGACCGCGATCTCGCGGTGATTGGTTTTGAGAAATCCGAGCAAGCCGGCACTTATTTATTAGGACAATGGGAATCCAGTTAGATCGAATTACGCTGCGCGAGATTCGTATGCCGCTGGTGCATTTTTTCGAGACCAGCTTCGGACGCACTACGGCGCGCCGCATCATCCTGGTGGAGGTTTCCAGCGGCGGCGTTTCCGGCTGGGGCGAAGTCACGTGCGGCGAGAATCCGTTCTACAACGAAGAGTGGACCGAATCGGCGTGGCTGATCCTGCGCGATTTCGTTGCGCCGCGCGTGGTCCGTCACAAATTCGAGACCGCGGCCGAGGTTGGGGCACGCAGCGCTCACATCCGCGGCCATCTGATGGCGCGGGGCGGGCTGGAAGTTGCGGTCTGGGATCTGGAAGCGCGCCTGCTTGGCAAGCCGCTCTACCAACACATCGGAGGCGGATCGAGACGAGAGATCCCGTGCGGAGTTTCCATCGGCATTCAGGATTCCGTCCCGCAGCTCTTGCAGAAAATCGAAACCGAGCTCGCGGCCGGATATCAGCGCATCAAAATGAAGATCGCGCCGGGCTGGGATGTGGAAGTGGTGCGCCAGGTGCGGAAGCGATTTCCAGAAATCCTGCTGATGGCCGACGCCAACTCGGCGTTTACTCTGGCCGATGCAGCGCTTCTGAAAGCTTTGGACGAATTCAATCTCATGATGATCGAGCAGCCGCTGGCGCATGACGAGATCATCGACCACGCGAAGCTGCAAGCTCAACTTCGCACTCCCATTTGCCTGGATGAATGCATCCGTTCGGCGCATCAAGCCGGACAAGCCATCGCCATGGACGCCGGGCGCATCATCAATATCAAGCTAGGCCGCGTGGGTGGATTCGCCGAAGCCAGGCGCGTTCACGACGTCGCGCAGGCCGCGGGCATCCCGGTCTGGTGCGGCGGAATGCTCGAATCCGGGGTGGGGCGCGCGCACAACATCGCGCTTGCCACGCTGCCAAACTTTATCCTTCCGGGCGACGTTTCGGCCGGCAAGCGTTACTGGACGCGCGATATTATTCAACCCGCCGTGGAAGTCACGCCGCGCGGGACCATCGCGGTTCGCGACGAGCCGGGGTTTGGCTACGAGCTCGATCGCGAATTTATCGATTCCATCACCGTCCGGCAGGAATCAGTCTGCTAGCAGGATGCTGAAAAAGGCGAAAATCCGTTTGCTGACGCGCGCGGCTCGTTGTCGCGAATGCGTGTTCGCACGTGTCTACCGAGCCGCGACCGTGAGGGAGTCGGGCTGCTAGCTAGATGTCTGAGTTTTTCCAGCTTCTGAAGAGCAACCGGAATTATCGCTGCGCCTGGAGCGGCCAGGTGGTGAGCGAAATCGGCGACCATTTCAACAACGTCGCCGTCTTCGCCCTGGCGCTCGCGAACACACGTTCCGGCCTGGTGGTCACCGGCATCATGCTCTCGCGCGCCATCCCCGCTGTGATGGCGGGACCGGTCGCGGGCGTAATTCTCGACCGGCTGGACCGCAAGCGCATCATGATCGCAAGCGACCTGATCCGCGCCGTGGTCGCTTTCGGATTCATTCTCGCGATTCCCCGCGCCGACACCTGGCTGCTCTATCTGCTCAGCGCGCTGCTCATGTTCGCTTCGCCGTTTTTCACCAGCGGCCGCTCGGCCATCCTCCCCACCATCGCAAGCAAGGAAGAGCTGCACACCGCCAATTCGCTCACGCAAACCACGCAATGGATGACGCTGACCATCGGAGCGTTCCTGGGCGGTACCAGCATCGTGCAGTTTGGGTACAAATGGGCGTTCACGTTCAACGCCCTGTCGTTTGTGTTTTCGGCGGCTTGTGTTTCAAGGCTGCGAGTCGCTCGCGGCAACTTTCGCGCCGAAAGAACTGCGCTGACAGAAGACAAAGTGGTGCGCCCCTGGCACGAATACACCGAAGGCCTGCGGTACATGCGCGCGTCGCCGTTGATTCTCGGAATTGCGCTGCTCGGGATCGGATGGGCCTCCGGGGGCGGCGCGGCGCAGATCCTCTTCAGCCTGTTTGGCGAGCTGGTGTTCAATCGCGGACCGGCGGGCATCGGTTATCTTTGGGCCGCGGCCGGCGTGGGTTTGCTGGTTGGCGGAGCTTTCGCGCATTGGCTCGGCAAGCGCATTTCGTTCGACGGTTACAAACGCACCATCGGCATCTGTTACGTCATCCACGGCGGTTCCTACGTAATCTTCAGCCAGATGCGCGATTTCCAGATGGCGCTGCTGTTCCTGGCCCTTTCGCGTTCGGCCATCGCGGTCAGCTCCGTACTCAACATGTCGCAATTGCTGCGGCATGTGTCGGACGAATTTCGCGGCCGCGTGTTTGCGACCATGGAAACGATGCAGTGGTCCACCATGATGCTGTCGATGGCGGGCGCGGGAGTCGCGTCGCAAAGCTGGAGCCCGCGCACCATCGGCGTCGCATCCGGTTTGCTTAGCTCCAGCACGGCGTTCTTCTGGCTATGGGCCAACTCGACCCGCCGATTGCCGGAGCCGGCGCGCGACGGCGTGGAGCCGGAAGAAATCGAAGTTCACGGCGACCCGGTGGTCTAGATGCAATACTGTTTACTTTATGAGACGCCGGTACACGTCACTTCTAGTCGCGTCTTTTCCACGCCGAACACAAACGCGGCTGAAGCCGCATGCACCTTTGGCACGACCAGGCTAAGTGAACGGTATTGGGTCTAGATGGAAGACAAAATCGTATTGGTGACCGGCGCGGCGAAACGCATCGGGCGGGCCATCGCGCTGCGGCTATATCAAGCGGGCTATCGCGTCGCCATCCATTATGGGTCGTCCGAAAGCGACGCGCGCGCGACGGCCGAAGAATGCGGATCGGCGCCGCTGTTTCAGGCGAATCTCGAAAACGTCGACGACATCCAGCGCATGTTTCACGAGGTGGAAGAGCAGCTCGGCGGGCTTTACGGCCTGGTGAACAACGCCGCGCGCTTCCGCCGGCTGGATCCTTGGCGGCTCACCGAAGCCGATTGGGATTTCATCCACAGCGTGAATCTCAAGGCCACTTTTTTCTGCTGCCAGCAGGGCGCGCTATTGATGAAGAAGGCCGGCGCTGGACGCATCGTAAATATGAGCTCGCTGGGCGGAATTCGTCCTTGGGATATGTACGCGCCCTATTGCGCTTCGAAGGCCGGCGTGATCATGCTGACCCGAGCGCTGGCGAAAGCCTTCGCACCGGAGATTTCCGTGAACTCCGTCGCGCCCGGTGTGATTCTGGCATCGAGCGAAGATCCTCGCGCGCAGGATTTGATTGCCGCGACTCCGGCCCGGCGTTCGGGCACGCCGGAAGAGGTCGCCGACGCAGTGCTGTACTTTCTTAACGCAAGTAATTTCGT
>Ga0302326_10008396_pt1 | contig 22781 bp, 14 predicted proteins | sample Palsa_T0_3_FD_202264 | JGI IMG/M metagenome (GOLD analysis project Ga0302326, IMG submission 202264) | Peat permafrost microbial communities from Stordalen Mire near Abisko, Sweden - Palsa_T0_3 | ecosystem: Environmental > Terrestrial > Soil > Palsa > Peat permafrost | place: Sweden: Abisko... | reverse complement strand
CTTCTTCGCGAGCGAGCGTCGATTGATGTGCGTCGCGCTCAGGAGCGTGTTGGTCCCGCTCACGTAGGCGACGATCTCTTGCACCTGGGCGGGCGAGTAGCCGAGGTTCGACAGCGCCGGCGGTACCGATTGATTGACGATCTTGAAGTAGCCGCCGCCTGCCAGCTTCTTGAACTTCACGAGCGCGAAGTCAGGCTCGATGCCGGTCGTGTCGCAGTCCATCAAGAGACCGATGGTGCCTGTCGGCGCGAGCACGGTGGCTTGCGCGTTGCGATACCCGTGCTTTTCGCCGAGCTTCACCGCGTCATCCCAGTCGACGCACGCGGCCTTGTAGAGATCGGTCGTCGTGTGGGGCTTCGGGCTGACACCGGCGCCTCGTGACGAGTGAATCACGGAGTGCTCTCGGTGAATCGCGTAGGCCGCATCGCGGTGCATGCCCATCACGCGGAGCATGGGCTCGCGATTGCGCGCGAAGCCGGCGAACGGCTCTTTGGACGCCGCCATCTCGGCGCTCGTCTTGTAAGCGTGCCCGCACATGATGGCGGTCAGCGCGGCGGCGATCGCTCGCCCGTCCTCGCTGTCATAGGGGACGCCGAGCTGCATCAAGAGGCTCCCGAGGTTCGCGTAGCCGAGCCCGAGCGGGCGATAGTCGTGGCTGTTCTTCGCGATGTTCGCCGTCGGATACGACGAGAGGTCGACGAGGATCTCCTGCGCGATGAAGAACACGCGGCACGCGTGCCGGTACCCATCGACGTCGAATGCCCCACCGCCTGCATGCTCCGCGGCTCCGCCGCGAGGGTGAAGGAACTTCGTGAGGTTGACGCTCGCGAGGTTGCACGCCGAGTCGTCGAGGAACATGTACTCGCTGCACGGGTTCGACGCGTTGATGCGGTCGGTGTTGGGGCAGGTGTGCCAGCGGTTGACGGTCGTGTCGTATTGCACGCCGGGGTCGGCGCAGCCGTGCGCGGCTTGGGCGAGGAGCTGCCAGAGGTCTTTGGCCTCGTGCGTCTCGACGACCTCTTGCGTGGTGCGCGCGATCGTGTGCCACTTGCCGCCTGCGAGCGCGGCGCGCATGAACTCGTCGCTCACGCGAACCGAGTTGTTGGAGTTCTGGCCGCTGATCGTGTGGTAGGCCTCGCCGTTGAAGTCGCTCGAGAAGCCTGCCGCGATGAGCGCGTGCGCCTTCTTCTCCTCGCGGACCTTCCACGTGATGAAGTCGACGATCTCGGGGTGGTCCATGTCGAGGCACACCATCTTGGCGGCGCGGCGCGTCGTGCCGCCGCTCTTCGTCGAGCCCGCTGCTCGGTCGAACACCTCGAGGAAGCTCATGAGCCCGCTCGACGTGCCGCCGCCAGAGAGCTTCTCCTGCTTGCCGCGGATGGCGCTGAAGTTCGAGCCAGTGCCGGAGCCGTACTTGAAGAGACGCGCCTCGCTCTTCATCAGCTCGTAGATCGACATGAGGTCGTCGTTGGCCTTTTGGATGAAGCACGCCGAGCACTGCGGGCGCTCGTACGCGTTCGCTGTCTGCACGGCCGTGCCCTCGGAGAGGTCGACCGCCCAGTTGCCGCCTGAGCCGTCGATTCCGTACTCGTGGAAGAGACCGCAGTTGAACCAGACCGGGGAGTTGAACGCACCGTATTGGTGGAGGAGCAGCCACGAGAGCTCGCTCTCGAAGGCGTCGGCGTCGGCCGTCTCGGCGAAGTAGCCCCCAAACCTTTCGCCAGCGCTGCGGATCGTGTGGGCGATGCGATGCACGACTTGGCGAACGCTCTTTTCGCCTTGGTCTTTGTCGCCGTAAAGGCCGGCTTTGCGGAAGTACTTGGAGATGACGATGTCGGTCGCGAGCTGGCTCCAGCCCGCCGGGATCTCGGCGCCGTCCATCTTGAAGACAATCGAGCCGTCAGGGTTGGTGATGACGCTCGAGCGGCGCTCGTAGACGAGCGGGGTGCCGCCTTCGCCAGGCGACCCTGCCTCGAGTGGATCAACGGAAGGACGCGTGAACATGCGCGCGACGGTGACGCCCGTCCTCGCTGCCGTGGGCTTGCCACGTTTGCTCTTCACGCTCGCTGTAGGAGCGTGTCCATTGCCCTTCTTTGCACCGATCACCGTCGACTGTGCCATGTCCGCCTCGCTTTTACGTCTCGCGGCTTTCGGGCCGCGTCCAACACGTTTGGCGCTCGAAGGGGACATTCGTCGTCCGCTCAGATTGCCATCCCCATACGCTCTGCAAGCTCCAAAAGAAGTTCGGCCCCACCCGAGGGTTCACCCCTCCCACATGACGTCAAGTGTCATGTGTTCAGGTGAAGACGGGTGAGCAGGTAAAGCTCCCTCGCGCCACAGCCTCCTCCCGCCCGACTCGAGGAGCAGAAAGGCAGCTCGGCACTTGGGACAGAGATAACGCTTCTACCCCAATGGATTGTGGATGTCCACCAAATCGACACTCTACATGTTGTGCTACAGGGGCAGACATCGCCGTCCATGGCGCACCCTTTTGTCCGCCACCCTAAGCGCTTGGAAGCACTGAACTTGCGGCACGCATGAACACAGCTTCTCTCCTAGTGAGCACCAAGTTGTTCAGCGGTCGTCCACAACTTGTGCGACGCGACGCGGCCGAAATGCTCACTCGAGCGCCGCTGTGGGATCGGCGGCGATGGTGCTGGTCGTGACGAACTCCTTTTCGGGATCGACGACGACGACTTCTCCGAAGTGCGACAGCGCTTTGCCGATGACGGCCGCATCGCCGGCGACGACGATGAGCTGAGCGGTCCCACCAAAGAGCCTCTTGGCGGCTGCTTGCGCATGATCGACGCTGACGTCGCGGACGGCGGCGCGGTAGGTGTCCCAATAGCCGTCGGGCAACGCCAGCGTGTCCTGCACGGCCACGAGGTCAGCGATTGATCCGATGCTCTCGAGGCGGATGGCGAAGATGTCGCTGAGGTACCGACCTGCGCTCGAGAGCTCGGCTTGGTCGATGGGCTGACCGGCGGTCGAGATCTTCTCCATGTTCTCGAGGACGCCCTGGATGGCGAGCCCGGTCTTCTTCGTCGCCGTGCCCGCGTAGGCGAGGACGGGCTCGCTGCCGTGCGCGAGCTCGAGGATTTGCGAGCGCGTGCTGTAGGCGAGGGAGCGCTGCTCGCGGACGTCGGCGAAGAGGCGGCTCGCGACGCCTCCACCAAGGACCTGGTTCGCGACGCGGAGATCGGGCCAGCTCGCGGTGCTCCGCGCTGGGGCGAGACCCACGACGAAGATGTCGCTCTGCTCGCTGTGCGGACGGCTCGCGAGGATCACGCGGCGCTTCGCGGGGGCGATGGCCTCGGGGAACGTGACTTTCTGCAAGGGAGCGGCGGCCGCAAAACCTCCGAACGCCTTCTTCACGGCCGCTTGGGCTCGGGCCGCCGTGACGTCGCCCGTGACGATGACCTCGATGTTCTCGGGAACGTAGAACCTCTTGTGGAAGTCCCGGATCGCCTGGTCGGTGATCTTGGCGATCTCGCTCGGGACGACGTCGTAGTGAGCGTAAGGGTTCGATTCGGCGAAGAGCTCGCGAAAGAGCAGGTGGGTCGCGCACCAGGTGCCGTTCCCACGCGCCGCTTCGCGCGCCTCGTCGGTGCGTCGGGCTTTGAGCTTGCGGAGCTCGCCCCCGTCGAACCTCGGCGACTGAACGATCTGACCGAGCAGGCCGAGCGCCTCGTCGAGGTGTGGCACGGTGACGCCGAGCGAGAGGACCGAGCGATCGAAGTCGACGTCGACCGACAGCGACGCCCCGAGCGACTCGACGTGCGTGAGGAGGTCGGTCGCCGCCATCGTGCGGGTGCCGCCGTCCTTCAGCATTTCGGCGGTCATGTCAGCGACGCCCGGCGCGCCGTACCCCATCCCCGCGAAGGTCACGACGCGGATCTGGACGACCGGAATCGCATGGGCCTCGACGACCGCGACGCGAATGCCGCTGTCGAGCTTCGCGCGCTCGATGGTCGGGAACGGCGAGGGCTTCGAGGCGAGCGAGCTCGGTGGAGGCTCGCGAAGAGCGCGCGCGGTGTCCGCCGTCGATTGAAGGGGCGGGACGGCGATGTCGAGGTGAGGAGGCACGGAGGCTTCGCCAGCCCCTCCGCATGCTGCAAGGACCGTTGCCGCGAGAAGAAGCTTGCGCATCTCAGTGCTCCTTCGGCTGGGTCGAGAGGGGCGGCTTGACCTCGATGCGCGAGCGCGTCTCGGGCTTCAGGTATTGCGCGGCGACGCGCATGACGTCCTCCTTCTTGACGGCGAGGTACCGGTCGAGCTCCCCGAGCAGCAGCGTCGCGTCACCCCAATAGAGCTCGAACTCGGCGAGCTGCTGCGCGCGTGAGAAGTTCGATTGCAGGCCGAACAAGAAGTGCGCCTCGATGCGGTTTCGGAGCTTGCGCATCTCCTCGTCGCTCGGAGGCGTGTGCTTCACGGCCTCGAGCTCCGTGTCGAAGGCGTGCTGCACCTGGGCGACGGTCGCCGATGACGCGACCTTGAGCGAGATCTCGAAGTCGTCGGGGCCGCGGTGGTCGTTCGTGCTGACGGAGATGTCGGTCGCGATGGCGCGCTCGCGTACGAGCTTGCTCTCGAGACGGGACGTGTCGCCATCGCCGAGGAGCATCGCGAGGAGCTCGAGGGCGTAGTGATCCCTCTCTCTCATCGGGGGGATGGGCCACCCGAGCATGATGGCAGGGAGCTCCGCGTGGGCGTCCTCCACGATGGCGTCGCGCGGGGCCTTCTGTTGGGGAACGGGCCCAGGTTGATACGGCGGGATCGAGGGCTGCGGCACGGCGGGCCCGAAGTACCGACGAACGAGCTGCATCGCTTCGGCTTCGTCGAAGTCACCCGCGATGGCGAGCACGGCGTTATTTGGCGCGTAGTAGGCGTCGTGGAACTTCTTGACCCACTCGAGCTGGGCGGCGTCGAGGTCTTGCATGTTGCCGATGGCAGGGTGCTCGTAGGGCCAGTAGCCCTCGTACACCATGCTGTCCAAGCGGATCGAGGCGGGCCGGTAAGGGACGTTCGACACGCGCATGCGGAACTCTTCCTCGACGACCTTGCGCTGGTTCTCGAAGTTGAACTGGGTGATGTCGAGGGTGCGCATGCGGTCGGCCTCGAGCCAGAGGGCGAGCGGGAGCTCGCTGCGCGGGAGCATCTCGAAGTAGTTCGTGCGGTCCTCGCTCGTCGTGCCGTTGAGCGTCCCACCGTGGCTCGTGACGAGCTTGAAGTGATCGCCGCGCGCTACGTTCGCCGAGCCCTGGAACATCATGTGCTCGAAGAGGTGCGCGAACCCCGCGTGACCGCGCTCCTCGTTGCGGCCACCGACGTCGTAGATGACGTCGACGGCGATGGTCGGCGAAGTGTGGTCGGGCGCGAGCACGACGCGCAGGCCGTTGTCGAGCTTGCTGCGGCGTATGTCGAGCTTGATCGCGACTCCGTGCAGAGGAGGAGCAGGGACCACCGTGGATGTAGCGACGACGCGTGGAGGATGCGTTTGCGCGAGCGCGACCGTGGATGCGAGCGTGGCTGCGAGGACAGCAGCGCGGCCTAGGTTCATGCCGGTTGGCTTAGCACGTCGTCAAACGTGCTTCCCGAGGAAGCGCACGACGTGGCCGTACCACGCCTCGACGTTGCGCGGGCGCAGCACCCAGTGGTTCTCGTCGGGGAAGACGACGAGCTCGCTCTCGACGCCGTGCTCCTGCAGCGCGTCGAACAAGATGAGCCCCTCGCTGATGGGTACGCGGTAGTCCTTCTCGCCGTGAATGACGAGCGTCGGCGTCTTCCAGCTCCCGACGCGCTTGTGTGGGGAGTGTTTCTCGAACTCCTCGCGGTCCTTCCAGCTCGTCGTGCCCATCTCGATCGAGAAGTACGGGCCGTAGTCGCTCGCGCCGCACATCGCCTCGAGGTGATACACGCTCGCGTGGGTCACGAGCGCACGGAAGCGCGTCGTCTTGCCGCCGATGAAGTTGCACATGTAGCCGCCGAACGAGCCACCCATGGCGGCGATGCGCGCGGGGTCGAGGCCGGGCGTCTTCTCGAGGGCGTCGGTGACGAGCATGAGGTCGTCGTAACAAGCCCCACCCCAGGAGTTTCGCCAGATGCCGTCGACGAACGCGGTGCCGAAGCCCGTCGAGCCGCGCGCGTTCGGGAGCGCGATGGCGTAGCCGGCGCTCGCGAGCACGAGCGGGTTCCAGCGCCAGTGCCAGCCGTCGCCGAAAGCTCCGACGGGGCCGCCGTGGATCCACAAGACGGTCGGAACAGTGGCTCCCGCGTGGGGCGGGGGACGCACGAGCCACGTTTGGACGCGGGCACCGTCACCGGCCTTCACGTCGAACTGAGAGACCGCGATCGACTCGATGTCTTTCGCGTCGAAGCCCGTCAGATCGGCGAGGAGGCGCGGCGCTTGGTCCTTCTTCGCGGCAACGATGAACGGATTGGGCGGCGTGCGCAGGCTGTGGCGAATGCCGATGATGTGGCCGTCGGTCGTGACCGACAACCCCTCGTGCGTCCCGCCGTGCTCGGCCGCGGTCACACGCACGATCTCGCCGTCATGCGGTGAGATGCAATAGACCGGCACGCATCCGTCGTCGTCGGCGGTGCAGACGATCCGCTCGCGGTCACCCTCACCGACGAAGGCTGCCTGTGGGATGGGCCAACGGTCCCAGCTCTCGCAAAGCACCGTGGCCGCGCCGGACTTCACGTCGGCGACGCACAGCTCCACCTTGCCGTGGCGCTCCTTCGAGCGGCGCTGGCGATTGAAGTACAGGCGTGTGGCGTCACGCGAGAAGACGGGGTGCGAATGCTCGATGTGCGAGCCCTGCGCGATCATGCGCGACGAGCCGTCCTTCGTGTCGATGAGGCGGATGGACGGATCGCAGAGGCGGTCATCGCTCTCGACGCGTTCGACCGCCGCGATCCACGCGCCATGGTGCGAGACGGCAAAGGCGAAGTCCCCGGTGTACTCGCGGCTGGCGTCGGGCGTGAGATCGCGCCGGTTGCCTCCGCGGTCGTCACGGACAACGACGTGCGGCTTCGCGCGCCCGAGCCAATGATCCCAATGCCTGAAGGGGCCGAAGCGATTGGGGTAGTGAAGATCCGACGGCCCGTTTTTCTCGAGATCCTTGGCGCGCGCGCGCTGATCACCGGGTGCGACTCCGGCGAGCACGTCGGTCACGACGACGAGCAAGTCGCCTTGCGGTGCGAAGCGAAACGCGTCGACGCCGAGGGCCTCGTCCGTGAGCGGGTAGGGATCGCCGTCGCCGGAGAAGAGCCACACCTGGTCGCGCTCCTCGTCGTCGGGGTCTTGCGCGCCCGCCGTGGCGAGAGCGTCTCGGTCGCTCTGAGGCCGCGACAGGCCTTGGCCCTTGACCGGGCGGTTCGTCAGAAACCCAAGCGCTCCGTCACGGCGAAAGCAAGGCGCGCGGTCGTTGTGCTCGCCGCGGGTCAGCTGCGTCGGCGCTGCGCCGTCGAGTGGCACGCGCCAGAGATCCGAGACGTACTTCGACCCGCTGTCGTTCGGATGGTGGTCGCCTTCTTCGCCGACGTTCAGCCTCGAGACTGCGCACACCGCGTATGTTCCATCGGGGGACACCGCCACCGAAGAAACGCGACCGAGGGAGACGAGGCGACGCACGTCGAGCGGCATGGCGAGGCATGATAGCTTTTCGGCGCGATTTTGGGGTAGGCTACGGCCCTTCCAAAGGAGCCCTCCGTGATTCGAACCTCTGTCCTCATGATCCTCGCCGCGTCGGCCGCTGGTTGCGGCGCGGACATCCACGCCTCTGTTCCACAGCCGCCCGAAGTTCACGCCGAAGTTCAGGTGAGCGCGCCGCCGCCACCGCAGGCCAACGTCGAAGTCCAGACGACCGGAGCTGCCGCCCAAGTCCAGGTGCAGGCACCGCCGCCGCCGCAAGCCCAAGTCACCGTCGTCGCGCCTCCGCCACCCCAGGTCGAGCTCTCCATCGAGACCGCTCCGCCGCCGCCGCCCGCCGTCCGCGTCGAGGTCATTCCGGTCGCCCCCGGCCCGGAGTACGTGTGGATCGGTGGCTATCACCGGTGGAACGGCAACGCGTACATCTGGGTCCCCGGCCGTCACGAGCGCCGTCCGCACGCGCATGCGGTGTGGCGTGCAGCCCGCTGGGAGCAGCGCGGTCGCCGTCACGTGTGGATCGAAGGTCGCTTCGAATAAGCGGTTTCCAACGTGAAGAGAGCGGGTGAGCTTCGTCGAAGCTCCCCGCTTTTTTTTGTCACCGTTGCACGTCGAGCGGAACGCACGGCCTCGTTCGGTCGTCCAATGGGGTATCAACCATGTCCATGAGAACCGTCTTCGTGGTCGCCTTCGCCGTAGCGGGCTGTTATCCGCAGACGGCTCCGGCTCCGGGGGCGCTTTCAGCCAATGCCGTGACGTGGGCGTCGACGCGGTGGCCTTCCGTGACGGCGACCTCGCTCGCCACGGGACACGACCTCTTCGTGGCGAAGTGCAACGGATGCCACGGCTACCCTGACCTCGGCACGATCGCCGACGATCGCTGGCCTGACATCGTGAAGACGATGGGACGAAAGAGCCATCTCGCGGCCGACGAGAGTGATGCGGTCCTTCACTTCGTTCTCGCGGCCCGGTCGGAGCAGGCGAGCCGGTGATGTCGTACGGGGAGGCACTACCCACTCCGTCGGGGTGGTTCTGCCTCGGCGCATCGCGCGAGCTCGCCCGAGGTGCGGTGGTGACCCGTAAGCTCGGCGGTCGAGACATCGTCGTCTTCCGGACGAGCGATGGGCGACTCGCGGCCCTCGACGCTCACTGCCCCCACCTCGGTGCGCACATGGGCAAAGGCGGCCGCGTCGAAGGCGACGCCATTCGCTGCCCCTTTCACGGCTTCTGCTTCGACGCGACGGGGAAGTGTACGAAGACGGGCTACGGGAGCATGCCCCCAAAGGCCGCGCGCGCCCGTTCGTACCCGATGCTCGAGCTTCACGGCATCGCGCTCGCGTACTTCCACCCGCTCGGGATCGAACCGAGCTGGCAGCCTGAAGGCCTCGACATGGAGGGTTTTGCGCCGTTCCGTTTCCATCGCTGGACGCTCCGCGGGCACCCGCAGGAGACGACGGAGAACTCGGTCGACGTCGGTCACTTCAGCGTCGTCCACGGTTACACGAACGTCCACGAGCGCGCCCCAACGACGATCCATGGTCCCCACCTTCGGGCACAGTACGGCTTCGACCGCCCGACGCTGCGTCTCTTCGGAAGGCAGCTCGCCGTTCGCGAGGCCATCGACGTTCACGTCTGGGGCTTGGGCTACTCGCGGGTGCACGTGAGCGATCTCTCGTTTGGGCTCGACTTGCGGCTGCTCGTCCTACCGACGCCGATCGACGCAGACCACATCGAGCTTCGCATCGGTCTCAGCGTGCGCGATGTTCGTTGGCTCCCTCGCGTCGTCACCGATGGGCTCCTCGCGCGGCTGCTGCTCCGCATCTATCGCCACGAGATCGAGCAGGACTTCGAGATCTGGAAACACAAGCAGTACATCGACGCACCGGCGCTCGCGTCGGGTGACGGGCCCATCGGGCTGTATCGACGGTGGGTCAGGCAGTTCTACGCGGGCGCAGCGGGCGTGAGCCGAGGAGCCGAGCTCAGGGTCGTTCCGTCCGTTTCATGAACCGCCACCACCAGCGCTTCGTGCTGCGCCAGTACATCGAGCACAAGGATCCGTCGAACCTGCGGCTCCACGTCTGGACCAACGGCGTTGGCTGGCTCGCTCTCACGACGGTGCTGTCGCAGATCCCGCTGCCGTTCACCGTACCGATCCTCGGCAGAAGCGTAGGCGCCGCGTTCGTTGTGCTCTCGCTCCTCTACTGGCTGCCGGTGGACCTGCTCGTCACGGCTGGCGTGGGGGCCCTCACCGTAGTGTGGGCGGTGCTGCCGTTCTCTCCGTGGGGACCGGGTCACGGCTGGCTGGCTGGCGTTGCTGCTCCGCTCGCGGTCTTCACGGTGACGGGCTTCACCGCGCGCTACGCGCACGTCTACTACCACGAGCACGCCGAGTTCATGAACGGCGCGCCTCCGTTCCGCGCTGCGCTCGAGACTGCTCACGCCGTGGTCTGGGGTTCCTTTCACTTCATGCTCGAGAGGTTGCTCCAGGTTGGCTGGCGGCCCAAGCTCAAGGCCACGCTGGACGCAGAAGAGCGGCGAGCGCTCCTCGTGGGTCAGCAGGTGCCGTGGGTCAACTGGGCGGGGCTCGCGTCGTGTCGTGCCCAGTTCGTGAGCACGCCGCAGAGCGTAGAGGATCTCGTCTGCGCCGTCGGCGAGGCGCGGGCCCGCGGGCTGCGCGTTCGCGTCGTCGCGTCGGGCTTCTCTTGGTCGTCGCTCGTTCCCTCGAACGACGCGCTGATCTTCTGCGAGCGCCTCGACGGCATCGCGGTCGACGTCTCCGATCCCGCGCACCCCACGGCGTGGGTGGAGGCGGGCGTGACCAATCGGCAGCTCAATCGAGAGCTCGAGCGCCACGGGCTCTGTATGCCGTGGAACGTGGTGCTCGAGACCGTCCGCGTCGCGGGCATCGCATCGACGGGCACGCACGGCACCGGCAAGCTGACTGCCACCGTGGGAGATCTCGTCGAAGCCCTCGAGGTGGTGGACTCGGCAGGGAAGCTCCGGGTGCTGTCCGAGGAGACCGTGGGCGCAGAGATCATGAACAGCGCGCGCCTCGGCTTGGGTCTCTTCGGCGTGATCGCGCGCATCAAGTTGCGCGTCGTGCCGACGTACCGCGTAGCGCAGACCGATCAGCGCCTTCCGATGCAGGCCATGCTCGACCAACTGCCCGAGCTCATCGACGCGCACGACTCGGTGGAGCTCTACTGGTTCCCGTTCAACCGTGACGTCTGGGTGCGGACCATCGACCGGACCGATGCACCCCGCACGTTACGCGGTCATGGCTTCTGGTTCAGGGCGCAAAACTTCCTTCAGAACGCGTCGGCCATCGTCTTCTTCAATCTCGTCACGAGGCTCGTGCCCGCCGTCACGCCGGCGCTGCTCCGCGTCGGCATGCACATGCTCCCGTTTCGCACGCGCGTCCTGAATCTCCCCGAGTCCCACCACTATCATCACTGGATCGAGATGATGCCGTGCGGCTGCCTCGAGGTTGGCTTCAAGGCCGACGCCGACTATGCGAACGTGCGGCGCGCGTGGGAGGCGACGCAGCGTGTCGTCGACGCGTACGCCAAGCGCGGGCTCTACCCGCTGAATCTCTCGCTCAACGTCCGCTTCATCGGTTCGAGCAGCGCGCTGCTGACGCCGGCATACGGCGAAGGCATCACTTGTTACGTCGAGATCATGTGGATGGGTCGCCCAAAGGGATGGGCGGAGCTCTCCTCGGAGCTGTGCCGCGAGTGGCTGAAGGTGCCTGGCGCGATGCCTCACTGGTCCAAGGAGTTCGAGCACGTCGAAGGCGTCGTGCCGATCATCCGGGCGAGCCTCGGCGAGCGGCACGCTCGCTTCCTTTCCGCGCTCGCGAGCTCGGGAGTCGATCCCGAGCGTGTGTTCTGGAACCCGCTTCTCCGTCGCTTGCTGGGCGAGGCGGGATGAGCCCAGCGCTGCGCATCGGGATCATCGGCGGCGGCGTCTCCGGGATGACGGCCGCTTGGCTCCTGCAGGACGACCATCACGTCACCCTGATCGAGGGAGCGTCCGAGCTCGGTGGCCACACGGAGACGATCCCAGTCACGGCCCGCAAAAAAACCGTTCATGCGGAGCTCGGCCCGCGCTTCTTCTTCGACTCGGCCTATCCCTACTTCCTCGCGCTACTTCGCTTGCTGGCGGTGCCCATTCGCTGGAGTGATGCGGGAGTCTCTTTCACCGACGTCGCCGCCAGGCACACCCTCGTTCTGCCTCCGCACTCGCTGCGGCACGTGGCTTCGCTGCTCCAATCGCCACGCCTTCTTGGCCACGTCCTTTCCTTGCGCCAGTTGATCAAGGAGCAGGCCGTCGTCTCGGCACGCCGTGACTTCTCCGTTACGTTTCGCGAGCACCTCGCGCGCGGGGGCTACCCCGCGTCGTTCGGACCGGAGTTTGCGTTCCCATTCCTTGCTGCGTGCTGGGGCGCGCCGCTAGCTTCGCTTCCAGACTTTCCCGTGTACTCGCTGCTCAAGGGGATGCCACCGGGGAAGAAGCCCGGCTTCTACGAGGTGGAAGGGGGGATGTCGCGCTACGTCCGCGCCTTCGGCGAGCAGCTTTCGCGCGTCGACGTGCGGCTTGGCGTCGCCGTTCAGCGAATTGAAGCGGACGGCGACGGCTTTCGCATGGAAGACGCGCGCGGCGAGCACCACCGGTTCGACCGCTTGATCATCGCCACGTCTTCCCGCGACGCCGCGAGCCTGCTGCGCGACATGCCCGCTGCCGCCGAGATGCAGGCGACCGTTGGAACCTTCCGCCACTTCGACACCGACATCGTCATCCACGGCGACGTCTCACTCATGCCCCCAAACCGTGGCGACTGGACGCACACCAATCTCTTCCTCGAGGGTGGAGCCGCGTGGATGAGCGACTGGCAGGGGATTCGCGACGACGTCCCGGTGTTTCGCACGTGGCTCCCCAAGGGACGAGCAGTCCCGAGCCCACTATACGGTCGCCGGAGCTTCCATCATTTGATGATGAGCCCCGAGAATGCCGTCCTCCAGCGCCGCATCGCCGCACTTCAGGGAGCCGCGGGGCTATGGGTGACGGGCATGTATACGGCGGACGTCGATAACCACGAGAGTGCGTTGCTGTCCGCGATCGTGCCTGCCAAGGCCCTGGCGCCTCGCGCGGAGAACCTCCGCAGGCTGCTCGGCGGAGTCGCCAAGGACGCAGCCCACGGTCTCGAAGTGTTGCCCGAGGCGAGCCTGTGATGTTCACGATGCTCGGCGCCTTTGTCTACAAGAGGCGGTGGTTCACGCTCATCGTGTCGACGCTCTTTCTCGCGGGGGCCATCGCCATGGTCCTTCGCGGCGGAACGCTCACGGGCGCGAGCTTCGGCGACAACGAGGCGGAGAAGACTCAGCGGCTCACCGAGCAGGTTCTCGGCCACTCATCGACGACGACGTTCGTCGCCGTCTTCCACAGCGACTCGCTCGACCCGCACACCGAGGTGTTCCAGGCGGCGATGCGCGCGGCGCTTGCACCTCTCGCAAAGGATCCCGACGTCCTCGAGGTGATGACACCCGACGATGCGCCGCCCGTGCTTGCCCCATCGATGGTGAACGGGGACGCCAAGAGCGCCATCGCGATGGTCAGTCTCAAGGGCGACTTCAAGCAGGCGCTCGCGCGCTATCCGGTCGTGCGCGCGCGCCTTCAGTCGGCCGAGCTCGTCATCACTTGCACGGGCCAGGTGCCGTTCATGGACAATTTCGACCGGGTCCTCCAGCACGATCTCGTCCGCGCCGAGATCGTGTCTCTGCCGCTGGCGCTCCTCGTTCTCTTGCTCGCGTTCCGGACGGTCGTGGCTGCGGCGTTGCCCGTCGGCGTGGGCGCGCTGGCCGTCGTTGGAGGCATCGCCGTCGTGATGGGGCTCTCGCACGTCGTCGACATGGCCGAGTACACCATCAATGTCTGCTCGCTCATCGGGCTCGGTGTCGCGATCGACTACTCGCTCTTCACCGTGAGCCGCTACCGAGAGGAGCTCGCGGCCGGCCACGGCTACCCGGATGCGCTCACCCGTGCGCTCGAAGGCGCGGGCCGCGTCGTGTGCTTCTCCGGGCTCGCGGTGGGGACGGGTCTCGTCGGTCTCATGTTCTTCGGGGGGTCGTTCCTCTGGGCCATGGGGGTCGGAGGCGCCGTGGTCGTCTCGCTCGCCGTCATCTTCGCGCTCACGTTCTTGCCAGCGCTGCTCGCGGTGCTCGGTCCGAAGATCCACGCTGGGCGTCTACCCATTTCACGCTTCGGACCGAGCGACGGGTTCTGGCACGGTGCGGCGAGCTGGGTGATGCGGCGGCCTGTCGCGATCTTGGTTCCGACGCTCGTGGTGCTTGGGGTGATGGCATCGCCGTTTCTCAGGCTCGAGCTGACGTCCGCCGACGTCCGGGTGCTCGGCGTCGATGTCGAGGCGCGCAAAGGCTACGAGATCCTCAAGCGCGACTTCCCAGAAGAAGGCGGCAACCGCGTCGTCATGGCCGTTCTCTTCCCGACGTCGCCGGCGCTCACGACCGAGCGCATCGGTGCGCTCTTCGATCTATCGCGGCGCATCGCGGCGATCCCGCACGTGACCAAGGTGGAGAGCATCGTCAGCGCGGACGGGATGGGCAAGGAGGACCTCCAGACCGTGCTGATGGATCCTCCCGATCTCTACAAAGTCCAGGTCGACGCCGGGAAGAAGATGACGGTGGGCGAACGCGTCGTCATCCTCTATGCGCTCCTCGACAGCGCCCCCGAGACCCAAGCCGCGGAGGACGCGATTCGAAGCATCCGCCGTGACCGCACGGTGCAGGGCGGGACTCTGTGGGTCGGCGGTCAAACGGCGTCCAACATCGACGCGACCGAGTTCATCCGCGAGAGGACGCCCCGCGCGATCGGCTTCGTGATGGTGATGACGTTCGTCATCCTCTTTCTCATGTTCGGATCCGTCGTCATACCCATCAAGGCCATCGTCATGAACTTCATCTCGGTGGCGAGCTCGTTCGGCGCCCTCGTTTGGGTGTTCCAGGAAGGGCACCTCGGCATCGCGCAGCGGCGGCCCATCGAGCACGGGTTGCCGGTGCTCCTCTTCTGCATCCTCTTCGGGCTGTCGATGGACTACGAGGTGCTGATGCTCTCGCGCATCAAGGAGAGCTACGATAGGACGCACGACAACACCCTTGCGGTGGCGGAAGGGCTCGAGAAGACCGCGGGGCTCATCACGAGTGCGGCGGCCATCATGGTCGTCGTGTTCGCGGCGTTTGCGTTTGCCAAGGTCGTGTTGATTCAGGCGGTGGGGTTTGGGATGGCGCTCGCGGTCACGATCGATGCGACGCTCGTGAGGCTCTTGCTCGTGCCCGCGACGATGCGGCTGTTTGGGGATTGGAACTGGTGGCCGCGCCGGCGCATTCGTTGAGCTTGAGGCTGCGAGCTTATGGCGTCTTCGAGACGGGCACGACCAGCTGGATCGCGCGGACTGCGTCGGTGAACTGTACGCGGAGCTCGGCGAGCCTTGCGTCGATCTCCGTCATCTTCTTGTTGACCTCGTCGAGCTTGCCCGACGCCTCGGTGAGGCGCGCGGTGAGCTTCTGGCGGAGGGCGTCGGCGGTCTTGTTCTTCTCGATCGCGCGGAGGTTGCGGCGGGCTTCCTCGGCCGTCTGCGAGAGATCGTTCGACTGGGTTTGAATCCCGCTTCGCTCGTCGCGTTTCTTCACGATCTCGGTTCGAAAGACCCACGCCGCGGACAGCTTCTGCACGACGTTGCCGTCCGACTTCGAGTCGGCGAGGTACACCTTGACCGCGGTCTCGGCGATCGCGCTGAACCAATCGACGGGGAACCGCGTGGTCTCCCGCTCCTCGACGACGAGATCGGTCGTCGTGTGTGGAAGGACCGTCATCGGCACGAGGGCGGAGCTCGTGCCGACGTTGTCCTCCGTCTCGCGGGGGACGCCTGTGAGACGCGTGCCCGCGGCGCGCGGGTGCTTCACGAGCACCTTGGCCTTGGCGTCGCTGCCGCTCTGCGCGTGGTACTTCGTCTGCGTCACCCGATCGCGTTCGATCGTGAGCTCGCCGTTCTGGATCTTGACGACGCGCTCGCCGAGCACGTCGGTCTTGGTGTCGGTGTCGAACGCGAGCGCGCGCTCGAGGGCGAACGGCACGGTGCCCGTCGCGCCGGCGGGCAGGGGATCGACCATGCCCTGGCCGAGGAACGCGCCGTCCTCGTACACGGCGATGGGCCCGCGTTCGAGCAGGCCGCGCGTCTCGTTGGTGAAGCGGACGACGCGGAACGGGTGACTCGTCGAGTCGGGGACGGCGTCTTCGGGCGCGAAGAGAAACAGCGCCTCGCCCGAGACCGGCTGCGAGAGGAGCATCACCATCGTGGCGCTCTTGTTCGGGATGGTGACCGGCATCGGCAGGTCGTACCCGGTCACGCCGTTCTTGACGCTGATGTCGGCGATGCCTTGGACGTTGCGGGGCTGGGACGTGTCGGTGTCGGTGTCTTCCCCGCGTTCGCCCGGGTTGAACATCAAGGGATAGACGACGGTGACCATGCCGCCCTCGGGTTGCGGGAACGAGAGGTTTTGGAAGCCGCGGACGATGCAGCTCACGACGCTCGGGTCGGGCAGGTCCGAGCCGCCGTCGGCCGAGTACGACACGCTGCCCGATCGATCGATGATGAACTTCACGCTGACGCGGCCCTGAAGGCTCGCGTTGCTTCGCACGCCTTCGACGTAGCAATTGCGGAAGCGGCCGAAGTTCTGCCTCACGATGCGCTGGATCACCTCCGGTGGAAGCCGCCCGTTGACGGAGACGGCGCCCGCGCGAATCGTCGGCGCGTGCGTCGCGTGAGACCCACCGAGCCGCCCGTGTCCGTTGCCGAATCCCTGGCCGGTGCCGATGCCTTCGCCCCTGCCGCCGCCGCCTTCGCCCAAGCCCGACAAACCGAGACCGGACGTGGTGGCGGGTGCTTCCTGCTCGAGTGAAGTCTCGGAGTGAGGCACTGCGGCGATGACCTCGCCGTTGTCGTTGACCTCGGGCCGCACGGGGATGACCGGCGTACCGAGGTTCGAGCGGAAGGTGACGGGCGAGCCCGCGACGAGCGAGAGCTTCACTTGCGTCCAGTCCTCGCCGGACATGTTCTCGACGATGCCCCACGCCTGGAGGTTGGCCTTGCCGCCATCGTGCACGACGAGGCGGTAGGACGGCTTCCAGACGGGCGACTCGGCGACGTAGCTCACTTGGAGATCGTGCGCCTTGCCGTCGAGCGCGAGGCGGACGACCTCGACGTTCTTCTTCTCGTCGTCCGTCAGCGGGCGGTGTTGATCGACGACCTCGTCGTAGTCGGTGAGCGGGAACGTCGCGGCCTGAACCGAGCTACCGCCGCGCTCCATGACGGCGAGGGTGGCGAGGAAGTCGCCGACTTCGCTCCGCTTCATCTTGAAACGGACCTCGCTCTCGTCGACGTGCCCCGAGCGCTCGAAGTACGCGACGCCGTTGCGGTACACGATGACGCGACGCACCGGCAGGCCGTCCGCGCTCAGGAGCGCTTGCCCTCCGCAGCCGAACATCACGGTTGAAAGCAACCCCATCAGGACGACGGTCTTTTTCACGTGGCCTCAATACACTAGTCGCACCTGTGTCGCTCAAAACAAACAAGCCGCGGTGTCGTCGGCGAAGAGCCAGGCGGGGCGGGGGATGCAAAGGTGGGTGCCCGTGATGGTGAGCCTCTTGCGCGTGACGAGTGTGTCGATGGCGCGGCGGCGCTCTGTCGTGAACGCGTCGATGCCGAGATCGTCGCCTGCCGCAGCGAGGTCGAAGCCGTCCTCGATGCGCAAGCCGAGCATGATGCGTTCTCGGAGCAGCGCGCTCGCGTCGAGCTCCTCGCGTTCTTGATGCGGGGCCTCGTGGACGTACCTCGCGGGGTCGATCTCGTTGCGGTAGCGAAGGCCGCGGCTTCCGGTGCGCGTGAAGCCGAAGGCGCCGCAGCCGAGGCCGAGGTACTCCTCGCCGCGCCAGTAGCCGAGGTTGTGACGCGCCTCTTCGCCGGGTTTGGCGTAGTTCGAGATCTCGTAGTGGCGGAAGCCGCGACCGGTGAGCGCGTCGTCGATGGCGATGAACGCGTCGGCCACGGCGCCGTCCTCCGCCAAGGGAAGACGTCCGCGCTTGGCGAGCTCGCCGAACCGCGTCTTCGGCTCAATGGTGAGTTGGTAACAGGAGAGGTGCGCGAGGCCGAGGTCGACGAGCGTGACCGCCTGCTTCGCGGCGTCGTCGGGCGATTGCCCCGGCAAGCCGAAGATCAAATCTGCCGACACGCGCGCGATGGGGGAGGCGAGGGCCGCACGCACGGCTGCGACGGCACCTTGGGCGTCGTGGAGGCGCCCGAGAAACTTCAGCTCGGGATCGCGCAGTGACTGCACGCCGATCGAGAGCCGGTTCACCCCCGCTTCGGCGAGCGCGTCAGCCCGCGCGCGGTCGAGCGACGTGGGGTTACACTCGACGGTGATCTCGACGTCCGCTGTCACGTCGAAGCGCGCCCGCACCCCAGCGAGCACGCGAGCGAGCTCCCGTGGCTCCCAAAGACTGGGCGTGCCCCCGCCGATGAAGATGCTCGCGATGCTGCGGCCGCGGCCCGCGTCCAACCGCGTGTCGCACTCCCGCAAGACGGCATCGGCATAGGCCGCGTGGTCGATGGCCGCTCGCTCGATCTTGTACGAGACGAAGTCGCAATACGGGCACTTCTCGAGACAGTACGGAAAGTGGAGATAAACCGAAGCTCGCGGCACCCTGCACTTCTACCCCAAGACGGGAGAACGGGGCGTTCCGCGCGTACAATCCCTGCAGACCGCGGGGACCGGTGTTAGCTTTCCATCGCGCTTTCTGCGCCCAAGGAATGCTTCAAGCTACCGACCTCATCCATCGCGTCCAGGCGTATCACCCGAGCGCCGACGGCGAGCTCATCCAGAGGGCGTACGACTTCAGCTATCGCGCCCACCAGGGACAGCTCCGCAAATCGGGCGACCCTTACTTCGTCCACCCCGCGCGCGTCGCCGGCATCATCACCGAGCTCAGGCTCGACACCGCGAGCATTTGCGCCGGGCTCTTGCATGACGTCGTCGAGGACACGCTCTCGTCGGTGACGGACGTGGAGCGCGAGTTCGGTGGTGAGATCGCCCACCTCGTCGATGGGGTCACCAAGCTCAGCAAGATCAACTTCACGTCCAAGGAAGACCGGCAGGCCGAGAACTTCCGCAAGATGGTCGTCGCGATGGCGCAGGACATCCGCGTCCTTCTCGTGAAGCTCTGCGACCGCGTCGACAACATGCGCACGCTCCAGCACATGAAGGCCGAGTCGCAGGAGCGCATCGCCCGCGAGACGATGGAGATCTACGCCCCGCTCGCGAACCGCCTCGGCATCCAGGCGTTCAAGAGCGAGCTCGAGGACCTGTCATTCAAGTACCTCGAGCCGGACGCCTTCACGAATCTGGCGCAGGCCATCCAGAAGAGCAAACGCGAGCGCGACAAATACATCGCCGACGTCTGCAAGACGCTCCTCGCCCGCCTCGCCGAGCAGGGCTTCCAAGCCGACGTGACGGGACGAGCGAAGCACGTCTATTCGATTTGGCGAAAGATGCAGTCGCAGGAGTGCGGGCTCGAGCAGATCCACGACTTGATCGCCTTCCGCGTGCTCGTCGAGAGCGTGAGCGACTGCTACGCCGCGCTCGGCGTCGTGCACTCGCAGTGGCTCCCGGTGCCTGGGCGCTTCAAGGACTACGTCGCGCTGCCGAAGCCCAACATGTATCAGTCGCTCCACACGACGGTCATCGGGCCAGGCCGCGAGCGCGTCGAGATCCAGATCCGCACGAACGAGATGCACCGCGTCGCCGAGCGCGGCATCGCCGCCCACTGGAAGTACAAGGAGCGCGGCGGCGGGGGCATCGCCGACAGCGACGCGCAGAAGTTCGGTTGGCTGCGCCAGCTGCTCGAGTGGCAGAAGGAGCTGAAGGATCCGGCCGAGTTCCTCGAGGGCGTGAAGGTCGATCTCTTCCAGGACGAGGTCTACGTGTTCACGCCGAAGGGTGACGTGCGCGTCTTCCCGCGCGGGTCCTCTCCCATCGACTTCGCCTTCGCCATTCACACCCACCTCGGCGAGCACATCACGGGCGCCCGCGTGAACGGCAAGCTCGAGCCGCTGCGTTACAAGCTGAAGAGCGGCGACGTCATCGAGGTCCTGAGCTCGCCGAACCAGCACCCCTCGAAGGACTGGCTGGAGTTCGCGGTGACGACGCGCGCCCGCGCCAAGATCCGGAACTTCCTCCGCGCGACCGAACGCGAGAAGTCACAGAAGCTCGGGCGCGAGCTCCTCGAGCGCGAGCTCCACAAGGCGGGGGTGTCGCTCAGCAAGCTCCTGCGTAACGAGGCCGAGCTCCGGCGCCTCCTCGAGCAACTCCACATCGGCAACCAGGAAGAGTTCTTCGTCCTGATCGGATACGGAAAACTCTCGCCGCAGGACGTGCTCGACGTCGTGGCGCCCCAACCCGAGGCTGCCAACGGTGGTCCGCCTTCGCTTCCACCCGCGCAGCTTCGTGAGGGGCGGATCGAGGGCTTCGTTCGCAAGGTCACCGGGAAGAACGACGGAGGCATCCGCCTCAACGGCATCGACGACGTGCTCGTGCGCTACGCCAAGTGCTGTAACCCGCTGCCGGGCGACGACATCCTCGGCTTCATCACGCGCGGCCGCGGTCTCACGATCCACCGGCGTGGATGCACGAAGGCGTTCGACACCGATCCCGAGCGCCGCGTCGAGATCACGTGGGAGACGAAGGCCAAGATCAACCGCTCCGTTCAGCTCCGCGTGACGACCGCGAACCGCCCCGGCATCCTCGCGACCGTCGGTCAGACCTTCAGCGGGCAGGGGATCAACATCAGCGAAGCCAACTGCCGCGCGGGCGACGACGGTCGCGCCATCAACGTGTTCACGTTCATGTGCACCGACATGGACCAGCTGAAGGGTGTGATGAAGGCGCTCCAGAAGGTCAACGGCGTCGTCAATGTCGAGCGCGCTTAGCCGCGTCACCGTCATCGGGGCCGGCCTCGCGGGGTGCGAGGCCGCATTTCAGCTCGCCGAGCGTGGCTTCTCCGTCGTGCTCGTCGAGCAGAAGCCGCACGCTCGGACGCCCGCGCAGACGACCGACCAGTTTTGCGAGCTCGTGTGCTCGAACTCGCTTCGTGGCGCGGCGCTGTCGAATGCCGTGGGGCTCTTGAAGGAGGAGCTTCGCCGCGTGGGCTCGCTCGTGATGAGGTGCGCTGACGAGACAGCCGTCCCCGCGGGGGGCGCGCTCGCGGTCGACCGTGAGCGGTTCTCGGAGCGCATCACGCGCGCGCTCTCGTCGCACCCTCGCGTGAGCATCGAGCATCGCGTCGTCGAGGCGATCCCCGAGCTCGACCACCCCGTCATCCTCGCGACGGGGCCGCTCACGGGTGACGCGCTCGCCAAGAGCCTCGCTGAGGTCGTCGGCCAGGAGCAGCTCGCTTACTACGACGCGATTGCCCCCATCGTCGGGACCGAGTCCATCGACATGACGCGCGTCTACGAGAAGTCTCGCTACGACAAGGGCGACGCCGCGTACCTCAACTGCCCGATGGACGAAGCGCAGTACCACGCGTTCGTCGCGGCGGTGCTCGCGTCCCAGAAGGTGGAGGCGCGCTCTTTCGAAGACGTGAAGTACTTCGAAGGGTGCTTGCCCATCGAGGTGATGGCTTCGCGCGGCGAGATGACGCTCGCGTTCGGCCCGATGAAGCCCGTCGGTCTCGAGGATCCACGCACGGGAAGGCGCCCCTTCGCCGTCGTGCAGCTCCGCCAAGAGGACGAGGCGAAGACGTCCTACAACATGGTCGGCTTCCAGACGCGGATGACGTGGCCCGAGCAGAAGCGCGTCTTTCAGATGATTCCCGGGCTCGAGAACGCGGAGTATCACCGGATGGGCAGCGTCCACCGCAATACGTTCGTGAACGCGCCCGTGTGTCTCGACGAGCGCATGCAGCTCCGCGCGAAGAAGGGCGTTCACCTCGCGGGGCAGATCACCGGCGTCGAGGGCTACGTCGAGAGCTGCGCGGGAGGGCTTCTGTGCGCGCTGATGATGGCGGGGGTGACCGCTCCACCGAAGACGACCGCGCTCGGCGGGCTCCTCGGGCACCTCCGCCGTGAAGTGCCGGACTATCAGCCGTCGAACATCACCTGGGCGCACGTCGCGCCGCTCCCGATGCGCGCGAAGAAGCGCGAGCGGTACGAAGCCATGGCCGAGCGGGCGCTGCGCGACTTGGCGGCGTGGCAAGCAGGCACCGTCGCCGATCCAGCCCACTTCGAAAAGACGGATCACGTTCTGCTATAGTGACGCGCACTTTGGCCAAGAACGCACCCTCACCTCGCAGCGATCACCGCCAGACCGGTGACGCCGTCGGCGCAGCAGACCTCGGGCGGCGGGTCGCGGAGAACCTCCGTCACCGTCGGAAGACGCGGGGGATGTCGCTCGACGATCTCGCGAAGGCTTCGGGTGTCAGCCGCGCCGCGCTGTCGCAGATCGAGACGTGCAAGACGAACCCCACCGTGGGGCTCTTGTGGAAGATCGCGGTGGGGCTCGGCATTCCGATCGCGGAGCTCATCGGGGCCGCGCGAACGGGGTCGATCAGCGTGCTCCGGCGCGGGGACTCCCAGGTGCTCCGGTCGACCGATGGGCGCTTCGAGTCACGGCCGCTCGCGCCTGCGGGCGTGTCGCCGCTGGTCGAGCTCTACGAGCTGCGCGTGCGGGCGCGGTCGTCGCATCGGTCGGAGCCGCATGCGCCGGGGACGTACGAGATTGTCGTCGTCCTGAACGGGCTCTTGCGGATGCGGGTCGATGAGGAGGTCCATGATCTCGGGCCGGGCGACTCCATCTCGTTCGCGGCTGACCGGGTGCATGTGTACGAGAATCCTGGCGGGGCCGAGGCGCGGTATCACAACATTATTATTTACGAGCGGTAGTCGAGATGGGGGCAGTCGGAGTCGGTAGTCGGAGTCGGAGCCGGAGTCGGAATCGGAGCCGGAGTCGGAGCCGGAGTCGGAGTCGGAGCCGGAGTCGGGGTGCCATTGCCGAGAGCGCGGTAG
>Ga0302326_10008394_pt1 | contig 22782 bp, 22 predicted proteins | sample Palsa_T0_3_FD_202264 | JGI IMG/M metagenome (GOLD analysis project Ga0302326, IMG submission 202264) | Peat permafrost microbial communities from Stordalen Mire near Abisko, Sweden - Palsa_T0_3 | ecosystem: Environmental > Terrestrial > Soil > Palsa > Peat permafrost | place: Sweden: Abisko... | reverse complement strand
GATCCGGATGGCGGCGAGCAGTTCGGCGGGCGGCGTGTCCTTGAGCAGGAAGCCGCTGGCCCCGGCGCGCAGCGCCGCGTATACGTACTCGTCGAGGTCGAAGGTGGTCAAGATGAGAACCCGGGCCGGCCGTCCAGTCACCTCACGGCTGGTGATCTGGCCGGTCGCGGCCACGCCGTCGGTGCCTGGCATCCGGATGTCCATCAAGACCACGTCGGGCTCCGCGGTGCGGGCAAGCTCGACGGCCTCGGCTCCGTCGGCGGCCTCCCCGACCACCTCGAGGCCGGGCTCCGCCTCGATCAGCGCCCGGAAGCCCGCGCGCACCAGCGCGTGATCGTCAGCGATCGCGACCCGGATGCTCACGGTGCCCCGGTCTCAGCCGGCAGCCGCGCCACCACCTGGTAGCCTCCCCCGGCCCGCGGGCCCGCGGACAGCTCGCCACCGAGTAGCGAGACCCGTTCCCGCATGCCCGCGAGGCCATGGCCACCGCCGCCCCTGGGTTTGGTCCCGGTGCCGCGGCCGTCGTCGGTAACCTCCACAACCACGCCTCCGTCGTCGTCATAGCGGAGCACGACGGTTGCCTTGGCCGGCGGCGCCGTATGCCTGACCACATTGGTCAGCGCTTCCTGGACAACCCGGTATACCGATAGCTCGAGGGTCTGCGGCAGCGCACGCGAGTGGCCTTCCACCCGCAGCGTCACCGGCTGCCCGGCGTCGGCGACCCGCTGCACCAGCGTGTGCAGGTTATCCAGCCCCGGCACCGGAGACCGGCTGCCCAGGTCGTAGTCGTCGTCGCGGATCACGCCGAGCAGGGACCGCGTTTCCGACAGCGCGGCCCGGGCGGTGGCCTGGATCGCACGCAGGGACTTCGCCGCCTCATCCGGACGGGTGGCGATCAGGTGGCTGCCCACCCCGGCCTGTACCGCGACGACGCTCATGGCGTGGGCCACGATGTCGTGCAGTTCCCGCGCGATCTGCAGGCGCTGCTCGGACAGCGCCTCGCGAAGTGAGCGTTCGCGCAGGCTGGCGGAGTAGGCGCGGCGGCGCCGTACGCTGTCGGCGGCGATCCAGACGGTCAGTTGCGCCAGCACGGTGAACGCGGCGTTCACCGCGTTGCCCTTGCTCGCCGTGGCGAGGGTGACGTTTACCCCAGCCCCGGCCTCGGCGCCGTTCACCACGGCCCCGGCCTCGACCGCTCCCAGTGCCAGCAGCGACCACCTGCGATCTGCTTGAACGGCCACGGTGTAAAGCGCGTAGGTAGGGCCGGTCAGCGTGGAGACCTTCAGGCCAACGACCCCTCAGGCCACCGAGGCAGCCAGCACGATAAAGAAAACCGGGACCGGCCAGCGTCGGCGCACCGCCAGCGGCAGCGAGGCCAGCGGCGCCAGCAGCAACAGCGCGAGCGTCCGCTCCCCGGCTGCCTGGCGGAAATGGGTGGAAACGGTAAGCCCCACGAGCACCGCGAGCCACGCGACAGAGACCGCCGCATCGATCGCCCGCCACTGCCCGGGACCGAGGCGCGTATTCAGCGACGCGCTGGAAGCCACGCCGTGATCCTAACCCCGCCCGGCAGGTCAGCCGTATCGGTCGCAAGACGGATGCCGGGTGTCGGCCTTGCGCCCGACGACAGATCCGGGCCGCGGCGCGCACCCTGAGCGGTGGAGAGAAAGGAGAGTTCAGTGAGCGACAGCTACCGGGACGCCACCGAGGGAGAGCTACTCGGCGCACCGCTGCGCCGCCGCGAGAGTGTCGCCGGCTGGTTCTGGTTCGCGGACACGGACGGGCGGTTCAGCCAGGTCGTGGTCACCAGCCGGGAGGGGCGTGAATCATTGATCAAAACGAGCAGTGGATACATCCTGACCGGACTGGAAGCCCGGCTGGCCAAAAGGGCCGCAGCCAGTCCAGCAGATCGGACGTACACCCCAGCTATCCTGCCGCCCAGCCTCCCTGAACCGCCACGTCGGCCTGTGGCCGCGCGGAAAACAACGGCATGCCCGGCAAAGAGCCGGCTCGGGCGGGGGGTACTTGTCGCCGGTCTTGCCATGATCCCGTGGGTTTTCATCCTGACCTGTTCGCTTCCGTCGACCATCAGGGCCGTGCACTGGTCCACAGCATGGGCCGGGCTCGACGCCCTCGAGGCCGTCGGACTGATGACAACCGGCGTGACGCTGATCCGCCGCTGCAGCTGGCTATGCCTGCCTGCCGCCATTACCTCGGCGTTGCTCGTCGTCGACGCCTGGTTCGACATCACCACGTCCGCGTCCGGTCCTGCTGCCACGGTAGCCATCGCCATGGCGGTTTTCCTCGAACTCCCGATGGCAGGCCTATGCGCGGTGCTCGCCATCCGTCACGCACCAGGCTGTACTGCCCGCCACGTCGCTGCTGCCACCTCACGAGAGATGGAGAACTCGCCCTCGGGCGGCCTCACGAAACAGTGGCGGCTTTTCCCCGACGCCGTCGGGGAGATCCTCAGCGAAGGGAACCAGCCGTGACTTCCAGCCAATCCGCCGGCGAGGCCGGCCAGCTCGTCCGGCGGTATCTGGCACAGCTGGATGCAGCGCTGCGGGACGTCGACGCCTCCCGGAGGCAGGAGATCCTCGCCGCAGTGCAGCGGCATATCGAACAGGGGCGGGCCGGGCTCGATCGCGACGACGCAGCAAGTGTCCGTACCCTCCTCTCCAGGGTCGGCGACCCCGCAGCCATCGCCGCCTCGGCAGGCGCACCGCCCTCGGGCAGCCGCCGCTGGGACGCGTGGGCACCGTGGCTGATCATCTTCGGCCCAATCGCGAGCGGACTGGGCTGGATCGCCGGGGTGCTGATCTTGTGGACCTCCCCGACATGGAGCCGACGCGACCAGCTGATCGCCACCTTCGTGCCGCTGGCCGGCTTGGTGGCTCTCTTCTTCGGCCTAATGGCCGCATTGCGCGCAGCAGCTGGCTGCTCGGCACACGTTTCCGCCCTGCACGCCTCTGCCGGTTGCCCGACCAAGGGGGTCACCCTCCCGCTCGCAGTCGCCATACTGCTGGCCGTAGCCGGTCTCGCCGCTCACCTGCTGCCGCCGATCCACCTGATGAGGGCGCGTCGTCAGCAACACTTCACCTTTGCCCGATCAGTCCGCTGAGTTTTCAGCCAGATTGGCCCCCGTGATGCGCGTCCTGTGAAACGTGCCCGCGCCGCGGATGGATGTCGTGGTTTCCGTTGATGCCGGCCAGAAGGTTCGCCGAGGTATGCATCAGATGGTTACATCACGCCTCCGCCAATGAAGAAGCCATAACAAGCCAAAGGAAATTGGCAATCGCGGGGCCGGGGATTTTGGCACCTGCCACCGGCGCCGCGGCACGCCAGATACGAGTGCCCCTCCCGGCGCAAGCCTGGATCCTCGCCCGATGGCATGAGGAGCCCGAGCACATCACCTAGGCGCCCGGCAGCAGTGTGGTCCCAGTCCAGGAGAGGGTCGCTATGAGCTTGTCATTGCGCCGCGGTGCGTCCGCGGCCGCAGGAACCCAGTCGCCGGTGCACACCTGGCGCACGTGGCGTACCTGGAGACGGCTCATCCCGGTGCTGCCGGTATCGGCGGCCCTGGTGCTCGCGGCCTGCAGCGGCGGGCCGGGCAGCCCCGTGCTCGCCCGGCAGGTCAGCGAGCAGCAGCCGCCGCCATGCTCGGCGAACCCGCCGCCGGAAGCGCCGCCGCTGCACCCGACCACGGTCACCACCATCGGGCAGGCCTACTACTGCATCTTCGCCCACTACTACGCCGGGCCGGTGCTCGATGACCGGGTGCTGCTGGTCGGCGCGTTCGCCGGGTTCACCCAGGAGCTTGACCAGCTCGGGATGGACCAGCCGGACGCCGCGATGCCCGCGCTGACCGGCAACCGCGACCGGGACTGGGACGCGTTCGCCGCCGTGTACCAGAAGGTGACCAGCCAGCTTCCGGCCAGCCCGGCCCAGCGGCAGGAGCTTGCCGCCGCCACCATGACCGGCATGATCGCCAGCCTGGACAACAACCACGCCCAGTGGTCCTACCCGGCCCCGCCACCCGGAGATGTCCCCGGCGACCTGGGGATCATGACGTCACCGGCGCCGTACGTGGCGGACATCGCGCCGCAAGAAGCGCTGCCGCCGCTGTTCATCACCGCGGTGGCGCCGACATCCCCCGCCGCCATCAGCGGGCTTCGGCCCGGGGACATCATCGTCTCGGTCGACGGCGCGCCGCCGTTCGCCGACGGCACCATCTCCGAAGGGGTCATGAACCTGCTGTCCGGTCCCTACCCACAGCCAGGCCGGGTGACGATGCGGCTGCACCGGCCCGCCACCGGTCGCACCTGGACGGTGACCCTGACAGCCGCCATCTACCCGTCCCCCCCGACTCCGGTATCCGCCAGGCTGCTGGACGGAGACATCGCCTACGTGCAGCTGGGCGGGTTCTTCCCCGGCTCGGCTGACCAGGTGCTGCAGGCGATAACAACAGACCTGGCCCCGAGCGCCAAGCTGCGCGGGGTCATCCTGGACCTGCGCGGCAACGGCGGCGGCAGCCCCGCCGAGGTCTCCCAGCTGCTCGGCGCCTTCATCCACGGCGCGGCCTATTCCTACGACTGCGACGTGGACGGCAGCTGCACCGCGAACTACACCGACAGCAGCGTCCCGCTGCTGCACCTGCCGCTCGTCGTGCTGACCGACCGCAACTGCGCCTCGGCGTGCGACGCGTTCAGCGGCGCGGTCAAGGACCTGCGACTAGGCACCCTGGTCGGCACCCGGACCTCGGGCCTGGTGGCCGCCCCCGCGGCCCCCTACCTGCTCGACGACGCCAGCCTGATTATCCTCCCGGCAAAGCGCGAGCTCAGCGCCAACCACGAGTTCATCAACGGCATCGGCGTCGCGCCCGACTACTACATCCCGCTCACCGCGCAAGACCTGTCCACCGGGCACGACCCCGACATCGCCAAAGCGCTCACCCTGCTGGGCCGCTAACCCGCACCACCAGAACGTTCCCACGGTGCCAGCGCCGCCCTGGCCCGGCCCCGGGCGTGAGGATACCCGGACGTCGGAAGCTTCTAGTATCCGGGCTCGGGCCGTGAAACCGGCTGGATTCGGAAGAGGTCCGTGCGGGCGATGGCCGCGTCTCGCTCGGCTGCCATGGCGAGCCGCCGGGGGTCGTTCATGTAGGCGGCCAGGCTCGCCTCGGAGGGCATCTCAAGGAACTGCACCTCTGTGGGCGGCTTGCCGTCGTGCTGGGCGCCAGGCAGGACGGTCCCGCGCTCCAGGACACGGCCGCCGTGCTCGGCGACCAGGCGCAGCACCTTGTCCTCGTAGGCGCTAAGCGCGGCTTCCATTCCCGGTCTGGCCCAGAGCAGGACACAGTTCAGCACCGGGGTCTCAGGCATCCCGTTAGCGTGACGCATCCAGCCTCCGCCAGCAACCCAGCGAGCCTGGCTGATCTGGATCGGTCAGGCGGTCCGCCACCCGCGGGCCGCCCGCCACCGCACCTCTGGAACATTGGGCCGCATAGCACCGGCCCTATGTTCCATCGGTACGGCCCGATCACAATGTGGCACGACCATATGTGCCAATTTGAGGCATATGAGGGAAGGTTTGATGGTCTCCCGGCCGGATTTCCCGGCCGGCGGCCCGGCGGACCCGCTAGCCGGGGGCCCACCCGGGTGCCGCCAGCTCCGCCACAGGCAGCCCGGACCGGGCGGCGGCCATCCCGACGGTGGCTGCAGAGCCCGGACCGGCGGGGCGAGGCCGTCGGTGTGAGCGTCAGGGCCGGCTGGCTAACGATGGACAGCGCTACGTCATTGAGGAACAGGGCACTGTCGCTGGCCTCCTTGCTGGCGTTCCACACAAAGGCTCTGCGCAGGCTGGGGTGGGCGGTCTGCATGTTCGGTCAGCAGGTGACCGCTGTCGCCAGGCCCATGTGGTCCTCGCGAAGCAGTCGCGAACAGAGACGTATTGCCGATTCGCCTCGAATGGCACATTCTTGTGACCGAAGAACTGCTGTGGATCGGTGCGTTCCTTGCTTCCGGCCGGATCTCGGTCAGACCCGGCACGACGCCGAGGGAGGGCCCCGAGGGCCGCCCGGTCGTGGGCTCAGGACGCCCGCAGCAGGGCGCAGCCGTTGACCTGGGTTCCCCGTAGCGAGAAGCCGGTCGCCTGTGGCGGGCTGAGATTGAGGTTGAAGTTTATTGCGACAGGCCCGCTGGTGAAGACGAGGCCGGGCTCGCCGGTGTTGATCTTGCTTTGCGGGCCGAAGCCCCAGACGTTGTTGCCCGTTCCCGTCTCCGTCCCCAATCCGCTGGGATAGACGGTGGTCGCCGTCGAGCCGCTCACGTCGCGGACGATCGAACGGCGCGTCGTGTGGTTGGTGAATCTGAGCACGTACGGGCCCTTGACCAGAGTGAGGGTCGTTCCGTTGGCGAACGTTATCGTGTCCATGTACTCCTTGCTCAGGATGACATGAACGTCGATCTCGTCGGTGCAGAACGTCCTGGCGGCGTAGGTGTAGTCCGTGTTCACGACCGGCACCCACCCGGTGCTTGTAGGCGAAGAGATCTTGATCGACGCCGTTTGTGTCGCGGCTTGCGCTGGCAACGCCGGGACCGATGACACAACAAAAGAAGCCAGGCCGATGGCGGCAAGGCCGCTCAGTCGGGCGGTACGGGTACCCCTCCAGGCGGGACGGGGCAGCAGTCGGAAACGGTTCATTACGATGCCCTTTCGATAGCGGCTATTAACCGGGAAGGGTTCCACGGTCAGTAAATAAGACGCCTTCGAGGTGCTGCCGAGTTGCCTACGGCCAGTTTACTTTCCGCTTTGATAAGTTCTCCGGCGGGATAACACAGCGCAATGGCTGGATTAATCTATTACGCACGACACTCCCGAAATCAGCGAATCGTCGGCGTCGCACCGCAGTCGACCATCGTGCCGGCCCTGGAGAACGACATCAAGGCCTGGAACGACAATCCCAGTTTGTTCACCTGGACCAAGACCGCCGATGAGATCTTGAGCTCTCTCGGTATAGTCCGAGCCCGCTGCTTCGAGACTCGAACGGCGAGGTCCTGCCCGAGCCGGGGCCGCAGGCTGCGGGACGTATTGCCGCCCGCCAGGCACGGAGGCTAGCGTCAATCATGTGAACGCGCCAGGTACCGGCGCCGATTCGGGCCATACCTCCGACGGGAGGATGGGCGGTGATCCGCCCGATCAGGCACGGCTGCGTCAGCTAGCCGAGGAGCAGGCCGCGCTGCGGCGGGTGGCCACGCTGGTGGCGCGCGGGACACCGCCCGAGCAGGTGTTCGCGGTGGTCGCCGAGGAGATCGGGCACCTGCTTTCGGTCGATGTGGTGAACATGTGCCGCTACGACCCCGACCGGACGATCACCTTTCTCGCCTCCTGGGACAGTGCAGGCCAGCGGTTTCCCGTTCCCAGCAGGTTGTCCCTCGGCGGGCACAACCTCGGTACGCTCGTGTACGAGACCGGGTGCTCGGGCCGGATCGAGAGCTATGCCGATGACTCATCGATCGGTGCCGTGACCGTCCAGGCTGGCGTCCGCTCGGCGGTCGGCACGCCGATCACCGTCGAGGGCCGCGTCTGGGGCGTGATCAGCGCCGGTTCGAGCCTGGTGCAGCCGCTGCCACCGGACGCCGAAGAGCGGCTGGCTTCGTTCACCGAGCTGGTGGCGACCGCGATCGCCAACGCCGAGAGCCGCGCCGCTCTGGCCTGGCTGGCTGAGGAGCAGGCGGCGTTGCGGCGGGTCGCGACCATGGTGGCGCGCGGGGCGGCGCCGGAGGAGGTGTTCGCGGCGGTCGTCGAGGAGGTCGCGCAGCTGCTTCCGGTCGATATGGCGGGCCTGATCCGCTACGACCCCGACGGTACGCTCACCTAGGTGGCCAGCTGGGGCAAGACAGCCGACCGCACTCCGGTCGGCAGCCAGTGGGGCGGCCGGGGGACAAACATCGCCCACGGTCGTGGTCGAGACCGGTCGTTCGGGCCGGGTCGACGGCTGGGCCGAGGCCACCGGCCCTCTCGCTGCCGCTGCTCGTGAGGTCGGCGCGCGCTCCTCGGTCGCAATGCCGATCATGGTCGAGGGCCGCCTGTGGGGCATCTTGGGGGCCGCCACGACCCTGGAGGAGCCGCTGCCACCGGACGCCGAGGCGCGCCTGGTCTCGTTTGGCGAGCTGGTGGCGACGGCCATCGCGAACGCCGAGAACCGCGCCGCCCTGATGGCCTCCCGCGCGCGCATCGTGGCCGCCGCCGATGAGACCCGGCGGCGGATCGAACGTGACCTGCACGACGGCACCCAGCAGCAGCTGGTCTCGCTGATCCTGGACGTACGGACGGTGCAGGCCGACGCGCCGCCCGAGCTAGCAGGCGGGCTGTCGCGCATCGCCGAGCGGGTCACCGACGTACTTGACGAGGTGCGGGAGATCTCCCGCGGCATCCACCCCTCGATCCTTTCCCAGCTGGGCCTGACACTGGCACTCAAAGCGCTGGCCCGCCGGTCCGCCGTGCCAGTCGAGCTGGACCTGCGCACCGGCCAGCGGCTGCCGGATCAGGTGGAGGTCGCGGCGTACTACGCGGTATCGGAGGCGCTGGCCAACGCCGCTAAGCACGCGCGCGCCTCGGTCGTACGCGTCGAACTCGACATACCGGACGCGAGTCTGCGGCTTGCGGTCCGCGACGACGGGATCGGTGGCGCCGACCCCGTCAAGGGGTCCGGCCTGACCGGGCTCCGCGACCGCGTCGAAGCGCTCGGTGGCACGTTCGACGTGACCAGCCCGGCTGGCGGCGGCACCACGCTGCTCATCGAGATCCCGGTCTAGATTCGCAAACGATGTGCTTGTCACGGCCAGAGCTGCCAGCTTCTCGAGCCCTGCCAACTGTGGCAATACGTCTGCTTCCGATCCGAAGATAGGCGTGCGGAGGACCTGTGCGGCAGATTGCGAGCCCTGCCAGGGGGCGGCATAGCTGCTGTGACACATACTCGGCCGGTACCAAAAACGGCTTGAGGCATTGGCAAGTTCCTCTTATTAGTTGTCGAGCGGATAAGCGAGAGCGTCGTGACGTTGCCCGCACTGGGCTTCATTAACGCGGATGGGCCGGCCGATGGAAAGCCTCGCCCCGCGCTGCGTTTACAACAGCCGTAGCCACTCGGCGACGGTAATCCCTGGCCCAGGTGGGACAGCCCTCTGGTTACCTGCCGGTCGTGACGATCACAGGTCACAGCAAAATCGAACATACGCACCCACCCCTGCTGGAGCCGCCTGAAGCGGACATCCCAGCACTCCCACCCACCCGCCGATGAAGATCACCCACAAAGGAGACGCGTGGGGGAAACACCTGGTTTACCTGCGCAAACTGTAACTTATAGTGACAGATATTGTCATTCCGCCGAGGCCACGGTGGCACGGTCACCGTGCGCCGCTGGTGTTCGCCTTGCGCCAGGCGGCGGTGCGCAGCAGCCGCAGGCCGTTGAGGCCGACGATGACGGTGGAGCCCTCGTGTCCTAGCACGCCGAGCGGCAGCGGCAGGTGTCCCGCCAGGTCCCAGGTCACCAGGGCGGTGATGATGACGGCGGCGATGATCAGGTTCGCCGTGACCACGCGGCGGGCCTGGCGGGAGAGGGTGATGACGGCGGGGACCGTGGCCAGGTCGTCCCGCATGATGACGGCGTCGGCGGTGTCGAGGGCGAGGTCGGATCCGGCGCGGCCCATCGCCACCCCGGTGTGCGCGGCGGCGAGCGCGGGTGCATCGTTGATGCCGTCGCCGACCAGCAGGACCCGGGCTCCCCGGGCCTGGAGGTCGTGGACGGCGTCGACCTTGTCCTGCGGCAGCAGGCCCGCGCGGACGTCGTCGATGCCGACCTGCCCGGCCAGGCGCGTCGCGGCGCGCTGGTTGTCTCCGGTCAGCAGGACCGGGGCGGCGCCGGTTACCTCGGTGATCCGGGCGACGGCGGGTCCGGCCGCCGGGCGGGTGCGGTCCGCGATGGCCAGCAGCGCGGCCACCGTCCCGTCCACGCGCACCACGGCGGCGGTCTGCCCGCCGTCTTCCAGCTGCGCGACGCGGGCGGCAGCCTCGGCGTTCGCCTGGTCGCCGAGCAGGTGGGCCGGGCTGCCGATCTCGACGCGGTGGCCGCGGATCAGGGCGCTGACGCCGCGGCCCGGGGCAGAGGTGAAGTCGTCGGCGGGGGCGATGGCGAGCCCGGCCTCGTGCGCGGCGGCGGCGATGGCGCGGCCCAGCGGGTGCTCGGAGGGGTTCTCGGCTGCCGCGGCCAGGGCGAGGACCTCCCGTTCGCCTAGGCCGGCGCCGGGCAGGATCGTGATCCCGGTCAGCCGCGGGGTGCCCTCGGTCAGGGTGCCGGTCTTGTCGAACGCGACCCGGGTCGTGGCGCCGAGCTGCTCCATCACTACGGCGGACTTGACCAGGACGCCGTGTCGGCCCGCATTGGCCATCGCGGCCAGCAGCGGGGGCATCGTGGCCAGCACGACCGCGCAGGGCGAGGCGACGATCATGAAGGTCATCGCGCGCAGCAGGGTGGGCTGGAACGCGGCGCCGGCCAGCAGCGGGATCACGAACAGCAGCAGCGTCGCGGTGACCATGGCGAGCGAGTACCGCTGCTCGACCTTCTCGATGAACAGCTGCGTCCTCGCCTTGGTCGCCGATGCCTGCTCGACCAGGGCGACGATCCGGGCGACCACGGTGTCGGAGGCGGAACGGCCCACCCGTACCCGCAGCGCACCGGTGCCGTTGAGGGTGCCGGCAAACACCTCGTCGCCGGGGTTTTTCGTGACCGGCAGCGGCTCGCCGGTGATCGTGGCCTGATCCACGTCGCTGGAGCCGGACAGCACCTGCCCGTCCGCGCCGATACGCTCGCCCGGGCGCACCAGGATCACCTCGCCGATCTGCAGGCTCGCCGCGTCCACCAGCTGCTCGCCGCCCGCGCCGTCGAGCCGGGTGGCCTGCTCGGGAGCGAGGTCGAGCAGGCCGCGCACCGCCTGCGCGGTACGGTGGGTGGCCACTGCCTCCAGGGCGCCGGAGGTGGCGAAGATGACGATCAGCAGGCCGCCGTCCAGGACCTGCCCGACCGCTGCCGCGCCGACCGCCGCGAGGACCATCAGCAGGTCCACGTCCAGGGTCTTCGCGCGCAGCGCCCGCAGGCCCGCCAGTCCCGGCTCCCACCCGCCGGCCGCGTAGCAGGCCAGGAAGAACACCCACGCCACAGCACCCGGGGCATGCGTAAAGCGGGCGGCCAGCCCCGCCGCGAACAGCGCAGTGGCCAGCGCCGCCCACCGCACCTCGGGCAGCGACCGCAGCCCGGCCCGCCGGGAAGCAGGCACCGGCGCCACAGCCGCAGCGGGAGCGCTGGTGGTCTCCAGCAAGCTCACGGGCACCGCGGTCTCCTCCAGACGGGACGACATGACTCGCCCACAATACCAGATAACATGAAGACCTGTTCAAGTGTTCCCGCGTGCTATGCTGCGCCTATGGGCCATAAAGCCACCGGGGAAGAACGGCTTGCGCACGCCCCGCGCCTGGACGCCGCGTCGGCCGCGAAGATCGCCACCACCCTCCAGGCCCTGGCCACCCCCAGCAGGCTGATGATCCTCACCCGGCTGCGCGAGGCCCCCTGCACGGTCACTGACCTGGCCGAGTCCGCCGGGATGGAACTGTCCGCCGTCTCCCACCAGCTGCGACTGCTGCGGAACCTGGGCCTGGTCACCGGCACGCGCTCAGGCAAGAACATCGTCTACGCCCTCTACGACAATCACGTCGCGGCACTGCTGGACCAGGCCGTCTACCACATCGAGCACCTGCGCCTGGGCATCGCCGACATCCCGGCCGGCGCCGACGCCGACGCCGACGCCGCCGACGCCCACGCCGACGCCGCCGTCGCGACCGCGACCGCGACCGCTACCGCGACAGGCTGAACACCGCGTGAGTCAGCTGCTGAGAGTCCAGAACTTCAACGTCTCGCGGGACGGATTCGGTGCCGGTGACCACCAGAGCATCGAGAGGCCGTTCGGCCACGCCGACCCGGCCGACATGTTCGCCTGGGCCGGCGCCACGGCGAGCTGGCCCATGCGCACAGATCCCGGCGGCAGCCGCGGCCTCGACGACTACCTGACCCGGGACTACGCCCGCAACATCGGCGCCGAGATCATGGGCCGCAACAAATTCGGCCCGCAGCGCGGCCCCTGGCACGACCACGACTGGCGCGGCTGGTGGGGCGACGAGCCTCCGTTCCACACCCCGGTGTTCGTGCTGACCCACCACACGCGTCCCTCGTTCACCCTGGGCGACACCACGTTCCACTTCGTCGACGCCGATCCTGCGTCGGTCCTCGACCGGGCGCGGGACGCGGCGCAGGGCAAGGACGTCCGGCTCGGCGGCGGGGCCACCACCATCCGGCAATTTCTCGACGCCGGCCTCGTCGACACGATGCACGTGGCGGTCTCGCCGGTGGAACTCGGATCCGGCTCGCGACTCTGGCAGTCACCCGATGAACTGCTTGACCAGTTCCACCGCGACGTCGTGCCCAGCCCGAGCGGCGTGACCCACCACCTGTTCTGGCGAGCGTGACACGAGGCGGTTCCGGGCTTCGCCGTGCCCGTCGTCAGCTCTGCTCCGCGGCCGCCTCTGCCGCGGTCGCGGCCTCAAACCCCGCGATGATCACGTTCAGGCCGAACTCGAAACGGGCGTCGGCATCTGCCCCGGTCATGTACGGAGCTACGGCGGTCAGGACCGGATACCGGCTCGAGGGCAGCGTCGCGTAGAAGGCGTGCACCCCGGCGAAGTAGCGTTCGACTTCGGCCGGGTCGGCCTTGCGGTAAAGGCCTGCCTCGTGGGCGAACGCTGATACGTACAAGATGAGCTGGTCGAAGCCGAGGGCGATGACCCGGTCGGACAGTCCGCCGGCCCGCAGCACTCCGGTCAGCACCTCGGCGGCGGCCAGGGTCTGCGGTGTCGTGGGGACCCGCCCGAGCCCGGCCAGCGCGGCATCGGTATGTGAGGCCAGGATGTCGCGCAGGTCGCGCATCAGCCGGTGCACTTGCTCGCGCCACCTGGCCGGATCGGGCTCTTCCAGCTTGACCTGGCCGACCAGCGCGTCGAAGACCAGCTCAAGCAGTTCCTCGCGGCCGGAGACGTACGCATACAGGGAGGCCGCGCCGGTACCGAGCCGGGCCGCGACCCGGCGCATGGTCAGCCCGGCGACGCCCGCCTCGTCCAGGGCCTCGATCGCCGCCGCCACGATCACCGGCACCGACAGCGTCGGCTTGCGCCCCGGTGCCGAGCTGCGCCTGGCCACCCGCGGCGGAGCCGCCGGTAGCGCGACCGGTCCGCCCGCGCTGACCTGACCGCCCGTCGTGACCTGACCGCCCGTCGTGACCTGACCGCCCGTCGTGACCGGGCCGCCCGCGCTGACCGGCCCGGACCGGGGCTGGCCGGCTGCCTGTTCCCGCTTACTTGACATAGGCATACCAACAAGTGTAGAACAATGTTCGTAATCATTCAACGAACAACGTTCGGAACGTAGATCAAAACACAGATCGGAAAGAGGTACGGATAATGTCTGACGTCGGCAGCGGCTATCGGCGCAGGTGGGCCGTGCTGGCCCTGGTCCTGGCCGCGGAGTGCATGGACCTGCTGGACGGCTCGATCGTGAACGTCGCGGCGCCCACGATCTCCAGCGAGCTGCGCGCCAGCACGGCCGCCTTGCAGTGGATCATCAGCGGTTACGCCCTGGCCTTCGCCATCGGCCTGCTCACCGGGGCCAGGCTCGGTGACCGGTACGGGCGCAAGCGGCTGTTCGTGGCCGGATCCGCGGGCTTCGCCGCCGCTTCGCTGGCCGCCGCCCTGTCGGTCAGCCCGGCCATGCTGATCGGCTCCCGGCTCGCGCAGGGCGCCGCCGCCGCGCTGCTCATCCCGCAGGGTCTCGGCATCATCCGGGACGTCTTCGCCCCCGCCGAGCGAGGCCGCGCCTTCGCCTTCTTCGGCCCGGTCCTCGGGCTCTCTGCCGTCCTCGGGCCGATCATCGGCGGCGCCCTGGTCAGCCTCAATGCATTCGGAACGGGATGGCGGCTCATCTTCGGCGTCAACCTCCCGCTGGCCGTGGCCGCGGCGATCGGTGCCGCCCGGATCATGCCGGAATCCCGCGCGGCGCGGGCACCGCGCCCGGACGGCCTGGGCACCCTGCTCGGAGCAGCCGCGATGGGCCTGCTCATCTATCCGCTGATCCAGGGCCGTGAGGCGGGCTGGCCCGCCTGGACCTACCTGATGATGGCGGCGAGCGTGCTGACGGCCGGGCTGCTGGCCGCCTGGAGCCGCATCCGGGGCCTGCGGGGTCACGGCACCCTCATCGAGACCAGCGTCTTCCGGCACCGCGGCTACAGCGCCGGGCTCGCCTGCGTGGTCGTCTTCTTCGCCGGGATGGCCGGGACCCTGCTCGCGCTCACCCTGTACCTGCAGTTCGGCGAGCATTTCTCGGCCGTCCACGCCGGCCTGACGCTGGCGCCGTTCGCCGCCGGCTCGGTGGCCGGCGCGGTCGCCGCCGCCACGGTCGTCGTGCCTCGCCTGGGCCGCGGAGCACTCCAGGTCGCCGCGGTGCTCATCGCCGCCGGGACCTGGTGGCTGCGCGCCGTCATCGGCGCGCACGGGCTCGCGACCAGCTCAGCCGAGCTCATCGGCGCCCAGCTCCTGCTCGGCGCCGGCATCGGCATGCTGATCTCACCGCTGTTCGACTTCATCCTGGCCTCGGTGCGGGATCACGAGGTCGGCTCGGCCTCCGGCGTCCTGAACGCGGCTCAGCAGCTGGCCAGCGCGATCGGCGTGGCCGCGATCGGCACCGTCTTCTTCGCCGCGCTGGCCCGGTCCGGCTACGTCGCGGCCATCCGCGAGTGCCTGATGATCGAGCTCGGTGTCGCGGCCGTGCTCCTCGTCCTCGCCTTCGCGCTGCCCCGCCGCCCGCGCGACCCGGAGACGGCCGAGACCGAGCCGGCCACCGCCGCCCGCGTACCCGAACCGGTGTCTGGCGCGGGTGTGTAATGGGTGTGCGCGAGGCCGGGACCGTTCAGATCCAGGAGATTTGGGCGATGAGTCACGGGGGTGCTTGCGCGAGTCGGAGCTGCTTGCCGATCTCGTCGGCGTCTAGCCGGCCTGCGGCCACGGACATGGTCAGAGCGAACGCCTCGTCGTCGGTTAGGTCCAGCACGTAGCCGTTGATCCGCAGGAACACCGCGGTGGCCAGCAAGGCGAGCCGCTTGTTGCCGTCGACGAGCGCGTGGTTGCCCGCCAGCGAGTGCATGAGCGCGGCCGCCTTCCCGGTCAGCGTCGGATACGCCTCCTGGCCAAAGAAGCTGGCCGGCGGGCGGTGACAAGCTGAATCGAGCAGGCCGAGATCCCGGACAGGGCCAGCCGCCAGCGCGTTCACCAGGTCCAGCAGATCCTCCAGGCTGAGGTATTCGGTGCCCGGAGCCGGATCACTCACACGCGGCCGAGCCTGTCCAGAACACCGCCCCATCGGTCGAGCATTTCGGCAGTGGCCTCGCGCACGCGATCGGTGTGCGCGAGCTCGCGGGCGCTGCGCCGGATCGCCCGCAGGGCGGCCTCATGCAGGGACACGTGCTCCGCCTCTGCTAGAGCCTTGAGCAGTGCGCTGTCCTCGTCGTCAAGCCGCAGATTCATGGCCATGGCCACATGGTACCAAAGTGGTACTACATCAAGTAACTGTCCCGCTATACGTCGTACTTGTTCGGCCCAGGCGTCCCGGGAAGGCAGTAGAACACGATGAGCGTGATGGTGCCGATGAGCGGGATGAAGCCGATGAGCCACCAGAACCCGCTCTTGCCGGAGTCGTGCAGCCGCCGGACCGCCAGGCTGATGGTCCCGAGGGCGACGAGCGCATAGAGGATGTACTGGATGGCGAGGGCATGGGCCGCCTTCCCGATGATGGCGCCTATCACGTCGATGATGATGGCGCCGATGAAGAACCACCAGAACGCGGATCGTGAGGCGCGGCCCTTGAAGGTGACGAGGTTCTTGAAACCTTCCGAGATCGCCTCCCCGAAGCCGACGGGCCCGCCCTGCAGGTAGCCCCGCTGGCTGGTGTCCCAGCCGCCTTGCGGCGGCTCCCCGTAACCGCCTGACGAGTCCTGCGGATACGGCTGGTAAGGGCTGCTCATGAGTATCCTCCGTTTTTATCCCCCGGTTTTCCGGGCTTCCTGTTGGCCAACGCGGCCGCTTCGGGTCTGGGCCGCCCGGATTGCCCCGACCCACCGGCCGTGTCGGTCACTCCAAGTGTGCGCGCTGGAACCTCGCGGGAGCTAGGGGCGCGGACAGTTCGCGTCGCGGTGACGACCAGGGTTTTAGGGTCGGGCGTCGCCAACGTGCACCTCGCAGCCAGCCGACGGTCGGTCTCTTGAGACTTTAGTCGCCTCACGGCCCGCGGGTTAGTTTCCCAGCACGAGACGCTCCAGCGATTACGCCATGAAGGCAGCTGTGGGATGCCCTTGGCAGTTCTTGCCCGGTTGGCTCGATGCAATTACGAGGCTCGCTCCGCCGTCGATGTGGCCGAGGGTTACGGCGAAGCCGCTGGTCGGTCCTAACGCCTAGACGTACTCGGCCCTGAGCAAGTACCAAAAGGCATGCGGCGTTCACGGCGCGTCCATGAGGCTGCCCTGTCCTTGCTAATACGTAAGCATTCCGACCAGCGCAGACCTGGCTGCCGGAGCGTGCATTGCCTACTCTGTTGCTAGCGTCTTGAGAGGCGCGCTGGTGATGGCGCTGTTACAGCGCTAGGGGAGGGCCTGATTTGAAAAGGAGTCGTAATCAGGGCCATGCCGCGAGCACCGCCGGGGAAGGGGTATATCGCGGTCGGAGTGACGAGGGCGCTGGACTCCTCAATCGGCTTGCCCAGCAGGCCGAGAAGCGCGTCGTGGATGCTCGTGTTCGCGATGCCAGCAGACGTCAGCAGAAGTCTCATGGCGTTTCCTCTTCACCGAGCAGTGACATCAGGTAATCCTCCAGCTTGTCGAAGCTGGACTCCTGGCCGTCGTGCTTGGTCATGTGGTCACGGCCGGCCTTGTCACGGAACGCCATCGTCACCGTCAGCTTGGTCACGCCGTCCGTCTCTTTCAGCGTGTCCGTCTCGACGGCCTCCGCGTCCGGCCAGCCTTCGAACAGCCACGTCTGGACGATCCGTGTCGGCGGCTCGACCTCCAGGTAGGTCCCGCGGAAGGAGCACTCCTTCCCGTCCGGCGTCACGAAGACCATGTGGTAGTCCCCCCCGGCGCGCAGGTCGATCGAGCAGACCGTCATCTTGTCCTCGAAAGGGGCGAACCAGTGGCGCACGTGCTCCGGCTTCGTCAGGACGCCGAAGACGAGCTCGATCGGCGCGTCGAACTCTCGCGTGGTGACGATCTCGAGCTCGTTCGGGTATTCGATGACTGCGGACCCGTGGCGGTTAGGTGTCACTGAAGGTCTCCTTGCTGTCGAAGCTCTGTTACATTCATCGAATACCTGAGCGATACCGGGTTTGGCGGGTGGGGTTGGTGGTGTGAGCGGGGCCGCGGCAAATGAAGGTGACCCAGCCGATCAGCCGCGTCAGAACCGGAAGCGAGTCAGGCCGCCTGGCTCCGTCCCCAAGGTCACGATCGCCGAGCGTGGTTCAATGCGATACACGTTCCACGGCGGTGGTCCTTGCGACGGTGCGTTGAACGGGGCGGTGATGCCCAGCCCACTGTCGTCGGGTTCGGCCGGCCAGCCGTTGTCCGCCCACGCCTTCGCGATACGCGCCAGTGCGCCCGGCTCGGTCACTCGCGCAGCGTCACCCTCGATGACGACGTCCGCGTCGCGGATCGACACCGCGACCGAACACCGGGGATCGCGCGTGACATTGCGCCCCTTCCGAGTGCCTGCGCCCGTCTGGAACCAGAACGTGCCGTCAAGCCACAGGGCACCGACCGCAGTCACATGCGGGCTGCCGTCCTCGTTGATAGTGGACAGCCAGGTCGTGCGGGAGTTCCTCGCGTCCGGCGCTGGCGCCGACCCCGCATCGAGCTTCTCAGCAACTGCGGCCCAATCCACCGGTGGCAGCCCGTCCGCCTTACCCAGATTGGTGATCTCCACGAGCTATCCCTTCGTTGTCCAGCGGACATCCTGGCTAACAGCGTCTGGTAGCTATGACGAACGACGACCGTGAAAGTCATCCCATACGCGTGTCGTGGGCGGCGGCTAGTCCCGTTCCTGATCGGGGGCCTGGTCCGGCCAGACGCCGATGTGGTCGGACTCCTCGGCCAGTTCGACCCGGTTCCGCATGCCGAGCCGCCGGATCATCTCGCGCGGGAGCTGAACCCGGCCGGCCCGGTCCAGCGTCGAGTACTCGCGGGCGTGCAGCGTCGTCGTGCCCCGCTCGTCGGTGGCCGTATGCCGGATCGTCTCGCTGCTCGTCTTGCCGTCCCTGATCGCGATCGTCCGGCGCACCTGCGACGAAACGGCCGGGTCGTGCGTGACCACGAGCATCGTGACGCCGAGTTCGGTATTGGCGGTCCGCAGCGCGGCGAACACGTCCTGGGCGGTCGCGGAGTCCAGCTCGCCGGTCGGCTCGTCGGCCAGCAGCAGCTTCGGCTCGTTTGCCAGCGCCGTGGCGATGGCGGCGCGCTGCTGCTCACCGCCGGACATCCGGTCCGGAGTCCGGTCGGCGCAGTGCGCGATGCCGAGCGTGTCGAGCAGGAAACCGGCCCGCCGCCGCCCCTCCCGGCGGCCGACCGAGCTCAGCCGCATCGGCAGCAGGATGTTCTGCCGGGCGGTCATGTAGGGCAGCAGGTTCCGCGACGTCTGCTGCCAGATGAAGCCGACGACGCTCCGCCGGTAGGCCAGCCGCTGCTGGGCGGTCATCGCGCCCAGGTTGCGGCCAGCCACCCACACCGTCCCCGCCGTCGGCGTGTCCAGCCCGGCCAGGATGTTGACCAGCGTGGACTTGCCGCTGCCCGCCGCGCCGATCAGCGCGGTCAGCTCCCGCTCGGCGATCAGCAGATCCAGCCCCTGCAGAGCCTGTACCTCGATGCCCTCCCCGGAATAGATCCGGACCAGCCGGTCACAGACGATCATCCCGTCCGCCCCGGTCGGAGCCAGCTCGGTCATGCGTCGGGCCTCCTCTAATCAGCGATCCGCAGCGCCCGCGTGCTGCCACGGTAATAGGAAATTACGGTCTGAACGGTCAGGACCACCAGCGCACCCAGCACCAGTCCCGCCGCGGCTGCGGCCAGCGGGAACGCGGCCGGAGTCACCACAATGGCCGACCCGGTCCCGCTGAACGCCGCCAGGTTCAGCGACGGCCCGACCAGCGGCGCGAGCAGCCAGGCGCACGCGACGCCGCCGACGGCGGCGGCCACCACCGGGGGCAGCGCCTCGGCCGCCAGCAGCAGCTGGGCCTGCCAGCGCCGCAGCCCCATCGTCGCCAGGCTCGCCAGCGTCAGCTCGCGCGTCTGGGCCGTGAGCACCAGCGACATCAGCAAGATCAGCACGCCGAAACCGGCCGCGGTGGCCAGCCCCTGGGCCAGCGCCGTCCGCGCCGCCTGGAGCACCGGCGCCGACCTCAGCGCGGTGAGAGCCGTGCTGCGCAACGTCACCGACGCGTCCGGCTGCGAGCGGTGGACGACCGCGATCAGCCGCGCCGCATCCAGCCGGGGTCCGGCGACCAGCATCAGATCCGGCCCGGTCGGGCTGGTGCCCAGTGGCTCCTGCGGCACGACGACCACGGCGTTCGTGGTCTCGCCGGGGACGCTGGCGATCCGTCCGGCCAGCCCGATCGTGATGGTGCTGGACCCCACGCTGACCTCGGCCGGCCCCGCCCCGACAGCCGTACCGGCAGCCTGAGCGACCGCCTGGGCGGCGGCCGGGGTGGCGACCGCGGGGAGGACTGTCGCCGCGCTCGAAGACAGCGCGGCCACCGGGAACCGCGGGCCGGGCGCCTGGTCGACCACGGCCGCGTACTGGGCCGGGTCGACCCACATCACCGACACCGACGACCCGGAGGACAGTGAGCCGGTGGCGGTCGCCACGGTGGCGGTGGCCTCGACGCCAGGCACGGCCGAGACCTGATGCTGCAGGGTCGGCAGGAAACTCTCATTGCGGCCGACACCGATGATGGCGTCGGCGCCCGTCTGCTGCCAGGACGCGGCCACCTGGGCCTGGCTCACCGACGCGGCGATCATGTCCGGGAACGCCACCATGGCCAGCACCAGCACCAGCGCGAACGACGGCAAGACGGAGCCCGGCGGGGTGCGGGTGGCCCGCGCCAGGCCGACGAACGCGACCACCCCGCGCGACCGGCCCGCGATCCGGGCCAGCTCGCGGACCAGGGGAGGGTAGCAGCGCAGCACCACGACGGCCACGCCGATCGCCAGCAGCACCGGGGCCGCGCTGGTGTACAGGCCGCTGCTCCCGGAGCCCAGGCCCTGGTCCCTGAGCACGACGAGCCCGCCGACGGCCACGGCGAGCAGCAGCGTCTCGACGACGATCCGCCGGACCGCGCGGCTACGGCCACCGGCCCGGCGCCGTGGCCGTTCGGTCACCGGCGACGCCACGCGCTGCGGGACCACGCTGATCAGCAGCGGGCCAGCCAGCGTCACGGCGATCGTGAGGCCGGCCAGCCACCAGCTCACCGCGTCGCCGTCACCGGGGGTCAGGCCGATGGCCAGGACCGCGGCCGCCCCGCCGGCCACCGCCGCGACGATCACGCTGGCGCGCAGCACCAGCCAGCCGAGCTGATACAGCGCCGCGCCCCGGGCCCGCATCAGCGTGAACTCGGCGGCGCGGCGCTGCGCCACCAGCCGGGCGCCGAGCAGCACCACCACTGCCCCCAGGACGGCCAGGCTGACATACAGCAGCTCGAGCACGGGGGCGGCGGCGCTTTCCCCGGCGACGAACGGCGCAAGGATCGTCGGAATCTGGGAGGTGACCGCCGCCGTGATCGGGGTCCCGGAGCTCAGGAACGTCGCCCCGGAGGAGGCCATGCTGTTCAGGCTCGCATCCAGGTTGCTCGCCGCCGCCGCGTTGAGCCCGCCGAGCGCGGCCGCGTATACCCAGGTCACCTCGATTTCGCTCGAGCCAAGCGCCGATTCCACCAGCGGCAGCGCACCGGCGCCGATGAAGACCGCCCCGCTCCAGTACTGCTGCGCCGAGGAGCCCTGCGCCAGCACCGGACTGACCGCCGCGGCGCTCTGGGTCCAGAAGGCCGCAGCCGGGTCGGTCGGCCGGATGATCCCGGTGACCACCAGTTCCATCGTCCCGGCGTCAAGCCGCGAGCCGACCCGCAGCCCGAGCCTGGCCGCCGTGTCGGTGGTCACCGCCACCTGCACCACGGTCTGCTGCCCGCCCGTCCCGCCGCCGCCCGTCCCCCTGCCGCTCGTCCCGCCGCCCGCCGTCCCCCCGCCGACCGGGAGCCGCCCGGCGACGATATCGCTGTACCGGGCCAGCGCCGTGCGATAGGCCAACTCGAGCTGCGGCGGCCCGTATCCGGCGGCCTGGGCGGTCCCGCTGACCGGCACGTAGGCCGTGGTCAGGTCGGCCCAGAGGAGCGAGTTGCCGGCCACCGGCACATCGGCCGCCGCCAGCGTCGCCCGCAAGGATGCACCGACCGCGGCGATGGCACTGGGATTTCCTCCCATAGACGTCGCCGCCACCGTCCCGACGACGGTCCGGTCGGCGGGCGACGAAGCCGCGATCACCCGCTGCAGCGCCCCGGTGCGCAACGCCACGCTCTCCCGCGGGATCGCCAGGCTGGCCAGTACCGCGACGAACACCAGCAAGCCGAAGGCGACCGTGGCGCCGGCCCCGGTGCCGGTCAGCGTCACCCACCCCGCGCGCAGCTGTAGCCACAGCCTTCTCATCCGGCGACCGCCCGCAGCCACACCGTTCTCTCCGGCTTCCGCCCGCCGCCGCAGCCACAGCGTTCTCATCCGGCCTCCGCCCGCAACTGCGCCGCCGGGTCCGGTCGGCGCAGGACCGACAAGGCCGCGGCGGCGACCGGCACGGCCGCGGTGACCAGGGCCAAGGCAATGGCCGGCCCAAGCGGCACGACCACCAGCGCCCACGGCACCGGCGCCGCCGCATCCGCGGTCAGCGTGATCGCGGGCACCAGCAGCTGCGCCAGGCCGATCCCGGCCAGCAGACCCGCGGCCGCGGCCGGCAGGCTGAGCGCGCCCTGTTCCAGGCACAGCTGACCGGCCTGGGCGTTCTTCCCCACCCCGAGCGCGGCGAACACCGCGCTCTGCGTCCGCCGCGAGCGGAGGCTGCCCGCGACGCTGATCGAAAACCCGCCCGCGCCGAGCAGCACCGCCGCCGCCGCGATGGCCAGCAGGGCCTGCCGGGGCGCCGTCAGCAGCGGGTTGTCGAGCAGGGCTGTCCGCTGGCTGACGCGGCCGGTGACGGACAGGCCGAGTCCGGCGGGCAATGGCGGTACCTGGCCGTCCGCGGTGCGCAGCCACCAGCGGGTCACCGGCAGGGGCGTCACCTGGGGCGCGGCCAGTGTCACCTGGTCGGCGTCGAGCAGGTCGTTGACCGCCGGGAGATCGGCGATCAGCGCCTGATTCGACCCGAAGACGGTCGGGAAGTCGGCCACCGACGCCACGATCCGGAAGAGAATCGTGGTGTGACTGACCGTTTCCGAGACGATCGATCCGACGCCGAGCCGGTTGGCCGCCAGGTAACCGGCGGTGGCGATGGCCGGGACGACCTGGGACGGTGGCCGCGCGATGACCGTGACCATCCCGGTGGCGATCGCGGGATCGA
>Ga0302326_10008393_pt1 | contig 22787 bp, 18 predicted proteins | sample Palsa_T0_3_FD_202264 | JGI IMG/M metagenome (GOLD analysis project Ga0302326, IMG submission 202264) | Peat permafrost microbial communities from Stordalen Mire near Abisko, Sweden - Palsa_T0_3 | ecosystem: Environmental > Terrestrial > Soil > Palsa > Peat permafrost | place: Sweden: Abisko... | reverse complement strand
CCCGGCACCCACTCGCCGGACTCTTTCTTCCAGATCGGGACCTGGGCCTTGATCTGGTCGATGATCGCGCGGGCGCCGGCGAAGGCCTCGCCGCGATGGGGGGCTGAGACGACGACGACGACCGAGGGCTCCGAGCGCGGAACGGTGCCGGTGCGGTGCTCGGCCGCCGCGGCGCACAGACCGTGGTGCTCGAGGGCCTGGCTGACGATCTCGGCGATCTGGCGCTCGGCCATCTCGGCGTAGGCCTCGTATTCGAGCACTTCGACCTCGCGGGTGACGCCGTGGAAGGTGACGACGGCGCCGGCGGCCGGGTTGCGCACGAAGTCGAGCATGGGATCGACGGCGATCGCCGTGTCGATCACCCGGGCATGCACCTGCGAGCCGCCGGAGACGGGTGGGATCAGGGCGAGCTCGTCGCCGGCCCGCAGGACCGTGTCCTCGTTCGCGTACTCCTGGTTGATGGCCATCACCACCGGCACGTCGCTGGTCACGGTGCGAAGGAGGTCGAGCGCGTCGCGCACGCGTGCCTGGTCGGGAAGATCGAGCTCGACCTGGTCGACGCCGGCACGCTCGCGCAGGGTGGCAAAAAGTCGAATTCGCACCTTCATCCCAACAAGGCTATCCACCACGGGGAGGTGACCTCTATATGAGAGGTTGCTGGCCTCAGAGCCGGACCCTGAGTAATCTCTGGCGGAGATGGCGACCACCCCCGAGCACCGGACCGTCGCGCCGATCACCGGCCCTGACGACGAGCACCGGTACACCGACTCGGGGATCGAGATCGCTTCCCTGTACACCGAGCAGGATCTGCCCGACTCGCTCGAGCTCGGCGATCCCGGGGAGTACCCGTACACGCGGGGCGTACACCGCGAGATGTACCGCAAGCAGCTGTGGACGATGCGCCAGTACGCGGGCTACGCGAGCGCCAAGGAGTCCAACGAGCGCTACCGCTACCTGCTCGAGCACGGCTCGACCGGGCTCTCGATGGCCTTCGACCTCCCGACGCAGCTCGGCCTCGACTCCGACCATCCGCGCTGCCTGGGCGAGGTGGGACGCACCGGCGTGGCCATCGACACCATCGACGACATGCGCACCGCGTTCGACGAGATCCCCCTCGACAAGGTCTCGACCTCGATGACCATCAACGCCCCCGCCGGGGTGCTCCTGCTCCTCTACGAGCTGGTGGGCGAGGAGCAGGGCGTCCCGTCCGAGCAGCTTCGCGGAACGACGCAGAACGACATCCTCAAGGAGTACATCGCGCGGGGGAACTTCATCTACCCGCCCGAGGGCGCGATCAGGCTCACAACCGACCTGTTCGCGTATTGCCACGAGCGCGTGCCGAAATGGAACACGATCTCGATCTCCGGCTACCACTTCCGCGAGAAGGGGTGCTCGGCGGTTCAGGAGGTCGCGTTCACGCTCGCGAACGGGATCGCCTACGTCCAGGCGGCGCTCGACGCCGGGCTCGCGGTGGACGAGTTCGCCCCCCGCCTCGCCTTCTTCTTCAACGGACACAACAACGTATTCCAGGAGATCGCCAAGTTCCGCGCCGCTCGCAGGATGTGGGCGAAGATCATGCGCGAGCGCTTCGGTGCCAAGGACGAGCGCTCCTGGCGGCTTCGCTTCCACACCCAGACGGGCGGCGTGACCCTCACCGCGCAGCAGCCGCAAAACAACATCGTCCGCGTCGCCCTGCAGGGCTTCGCCGCCGTGTGCGGCGGCACGCAGTCGCTGCACACCAACGGCTTCGACGAGGCCCTCGCCCTGCCGACCGAGCGCGCCGCCAAGATCGCCCTGCGCACCCAGCAGATCATCGCCCACGAGTCCGGCGCCGCCGACACCGTCGACCCGTTCGCCGGGTCGTACTTCATCGAGGCGTTGACGGACGAGATCGAGACCCGGGCGCTCGAGCTCATCGCCAAGGTCGACGAGCTCGGCGGCTCGGTCCATGCCATCGCCTTCATGAAGAACGAGATCGAGGAGTCGGCCTTCGGCTACCACGAGCGCTACCGGACCGGGCAGGACGTCGTCGTCGGCGTCAACCGCTACGTCGAGGACACTCCCGAGATCCAGGACATCCTCCGCGTCGACCCCGAGTCCGAGCGCGAGCAGGTCGCGCGTCTGAAGGTGTTCAAGGCGGATCGCGATCAGGAGCTGGTGGAGCGCCGGCTCGAGGAAGTGCGCGAGGGCGCCCGCCGGACCGAGAACCTGCTCCTCCCTATTCGCCAGGCACTCAAGGACCGCTGCTCGATGGGCGAGGTTTGCGCCGCTATCGGCGATGTCTTCGGCGAATATCGCGAAGCTCTGTAGGTCGCGCGAATGCTCGTCACAGCGGTGCTCTTCTGGCAGGTCGTGCTCGCGGTCCACATCGCGGCCGTGCTCCTCACCTTCGGGGTGACGTTCTCCTACCCGTTCATCTATCTCGTCGCGGCTAAGGTCGAGCCGCGGGCGATGCCGTGGTACCACAAGACGCGCAGCCTGATCGGGCAGCGGCTCATCTCACCCGGGCTCGTGCTCGTCCTGGCGGCCGGTATCTACCTGGCCTCGGACCTCCACCAGTGGAAGTTCTTCTACGTGCAGTGGGGGTTCGCGGTGGTGGTGGTCATCGGCGGGCTCGGCGGAGCGTTCTATGCGCCCAGGGAGAAGAAGCTTGCCGCGCTCGCGGAGCGCGATGTCGCCGCTGCAGGCGGTGCCACGGTGAGCTTTAGCACTGAGTATCGGACGCTGGCGAGGCGCATCGCCATGGTCGACTGGTTCGCCCTCGTCCTCATCCTCATCACCGTGTACGTGATGACCATCCAGACATAGACCACTCAGCGTTCGCTGTCGAGGTGAGCCATCTGCGGCTCGGGGTAGCGCTCACCGGCCGCCGCGTTGGGGGGAACGGCCTTCTCGATCTGTTTCATGTCCTCCTCGGTCAACTCGAGCTCGAGCGCGCCCAGCGCCTCAGTGAGGCGCTCGAGGGTGCGGGCGCCGACGAGGGGCACGATGTCATCGCCGCGGGCAAGTACCCAGGCGATTGCGAGCCGGGCCACGGAGGCGCCCTTGGCGTCGGCGATGCCTCTGAGCGCTTCGACGAGCGCGAGATTACGTTCGAGGTTCTCCGCCTGGAAACGGGGAGCGCGACTGCGGAAGTCCGAGCTCTCGAGCTGCCGTTCAGGCGACCAGTGGCCGCCCAGGAGCCCGCGCGAGAGGACCCCATAGGCGGTGATGTCGATTCCCAGCTCGCGGCAGGTGGGAAGGATCTCTCGCTCGATCCCTCTGGAGATGATCGAGTACTCGATCTGGAGGTCGCAGATCGAGTGCGTCGCGGCAGCCTCCCTGATCGTCGACGGGCCGACCTCGGAGAGCCCGACGAAGCGCACGTAGCCCGCCTCTACGAGGTCGGCGATCGCGCCCACGGTCTCCTCGATCGGGACCGTGGGGTCAAGCCGGGCCGGACGGTAGATGTCGATGTAATCGGTGCGCAGGCGCTGCAGGGAGTAGGCGAGGGCGGTCTTGACGGCGCCGGGACGGGCGTCGTAGCCGAGCCAGCTTCCGTCCGGACCCCGCTGGGCGCCGAACTTGACGCTGAGTACCACCTCCTCCCGGTTCCGGCCTTCGAGCGCCTGCCCGATCAGCATCTCGTTATGGCCCATACCGTAGAAATCGCCGGTGTCGATCAGGTTGATGCCGGCGTCGAGCGCAGCGTGGATGGTGGCGATGCTCTCGGCTCTGTCGGCACGCCCGTACATCCCCGACATTCCCATGGCGCCGAGGCCGATCGACGAGACTTCGGGTCCGTGCACGCCGAGCTTTCTGGTCATCCGATGCTCCTTCGCGTTCGCTCTACTGACTACACAGATGATTGCGCCTGCACGCCAGAATGCACGGTCGCCTGCGAGTCGCCTGTCAGGTTGGCTGCATCGGGCGACCGGGGCAGGAGTCGCGCCCGGTCGCTCGAAATGGACCGTGATGACCGAGTACGAGGCAAGCCGAACCCTGGTCAAGTCCCCGCCTGAGCTATGGGCCGAGCTGAGCGATGAGGCGTCGCTGGCCGGCCATCTGGCGGACCCCTTCGGGGAAATCAGGATCACCAGGCTCGAGCCCGAAACCGCCGTGGCCTGGGAGGGCGAACGCGCAAGCGGCACGGTGCGGATCGAGCCATCAGGATGGGGGACGCGCGTGACCCTGACCGCGCGAGCGGTCGAGGCCGACCCCCCCAAGCCGCACGGGCAACTCGAGCGGCCGGCACCTGCGCCACTGCCGCCGCCGGCTCCGCCGCCCGAGCCGCTTCCTCCGGCCGCGGCAGAGCCCGCGCCCCCAGCGGAGTCCCCGGCCCCGCCGGCGCCCGAGGCCCCGCCGCGTCGGGGTCTGCGTCGTCTACTCGGAGCCTGGCGGAGATCGAAGCCGCCGGCGGCGCCGGATGAGCCGCCCGCGACCCTAGGCGTCGTCGACGATCCGCCGGCGGCGCGGGATGAGCCGCCCGCGACCCTAGGCGTCGTCGACGATCCGCCGGCGGCGCGGGATGAGCCGCCAGCGACCCTACACGTCGTCGACGATCCGCCCCCGGAGCCGGCGGCGATCGACCCCGAGGCCGTTCTCGTGGCCGTGCTCGACCGACTCGGCGCCGCCCATCACCGCCCCTTCTCGCGCGCATAGCCGGCCATAACAGCGGGGTGGCACCTAGAATGCGGCGCCATGTTGCGCCTTGGAAGCTGGATCAGGCTGGCGGGTGTGAGTCCCGTCTCGGTAAGCGCCGGAGCGCCGAGTAGCAGGCCCCGGTCTCGGGGAGAGATCCTTGCGGCTAAGCGGGGCGTCGAGAGCCTCTTTGGAGGGAGCAAGCGCGCGGGCTGGGATTGCAGCCTCGTCAAATTCACAATCGGGGAGCCGAGCCGCTCATGTCACGGCGAAGGCCGTGTTCGCCAGTCCTGGTTCCGGATCGGGCACGGTGGGTCCTCGCGGGGTACGGAAACTTGCACGCGCGCAAGGTCTGATCACGGAACAAGGGAGACCCGTCTGCCTAGTCTCGTCAGCAAAGACCGCTCGTATAAGCCGATGGTGAAGTCGAGCGGAGGGCAGCGGGAGTCCGAGGGGGTCGTAGTAGTGATGATCGGCGTGCAGAAGAACGCGCCGGGAGCGAAGGACCCCTGCTTTGATCGCGCGAGCGATGGAGGTAAGCGTTAGGGCATGGTCGGCTTGGTTCGACCCAACGACCTCGGCGGGCTCTCGTCCGCCGACCCGTCCAGCGAAATGGTGCAGTTGGTGGCCTCTGGCGGGGACGTGCGAGAACTCCAGCGCACGCTATGGGCATGTGCAAAGCGGTCCCCGGAGCGTCGTTTTCACGCGTTGTATGACCGGATCTGGAGGAGTGACGTCCTTCGGGAGGCGTGGAAGCGGGTGCGCAAGAACCGGGGCGCGGCCGGCGTCGATCAGGTGACGTTGGCCGAGGTCGAGGAGTACGGCGTCGAGCGGATGCTCGGCGAGCTTCAGTGTGCTCTTCGAGAAGGCCGGTATCGCCCCTCGCCGGTGCGGCGGGTGGCGATCCCCAAGCCAGATGGTGGCAAGCGGCCGTTGGGCATCCCGACGGTCTGCGACCGGGTGTGCCAGCAGGCGGCGCGGCTGGTGCTGGAGCCGATCTTCGAGGCTGACTTCTTGGAGGTCTCGTATGGGTTCCGGCCGAAGCGCTCAGCGCTGGATGCCCTTGAGCGCATTCGGGTCGCGTTCCCGCGTGGCCAGGTGTGGGTCGCAGAGGCCGACATCCGCGATTATTTCGGGTCGATCGATCAGCAGAAGTTGCTGGGGTTCGTGGCCGAGCGGGTGTCGGACCGGAGGGTGCTGAAACTGCTGCGCTTGTGGCTCAAGGCGGGTGTGATGGACGATGGGGTGTTCCGGGAAACGGTCACCGGAACCCCGCAGGGCGGCGTGATCTCGCCGCTTCTGTCGAACGTCTACCTGCACGCGTTCGACCGCGCGTTCGTGGAGCGGGGTGTCGGCACGCTCGTTCGTTATGCGGACGATTGGGTCGCGCTCTGCGATAGCGAGCGTCAGGCGAGCGAGTCGCTTCGGGTTGCGGGGGAGATCCTCGCCGATCTGGGGCTTGAGCTGCATCCGGACAAGACGCGGATCGTGGATCTCCGTGAGGGTCGGGAAGGGTTTGACTTCCTCGGCTGCCACTTCCACGCACGCGTATCGGGCCGAATGCTGGAGCGCGGCATCCGCCGCTACTACCTGCATCGCTGGCCCTCACAGCGAGCGATGAAACGCATCCGAGTCAGGGTCAAGGCGCTGACCGACCGTCGCCGCCGCGCCGGTATCAAGGACATTCGCGACGTGATCGCGGACCTGAACCCGGTACTGCGCGGCTGGGGGAACTACTTCCGCACCGGAAACGCCGCTGACAAGTTCCGTCAGATCGACCGGCACGTCACGTGGCGACTCAAACGCTTGCTCATCAAGCGCAAGGGCCGCAACCTGCGGGCCGGTGAAGCTGCTGGCTGGACCGAGAACTGGCTGTGGGGTCTGGGCCTTCACCGCCTCATGGGCACGATTCGCTATCCCGGGACTGCGTAAGCCATGCTAAGAAGATCATCGGTAAGCCGTGTGCGGGAAAACCGCACGCACGGAATTGAAAGGGGAATGGGGAAACGGGCCTAACGGCACCGCGCCCCTGACTACCAATGGCAGTGGAGCCGGCTGAGGAGGCCGTAGAGGCACTCCCGGATGAAGACGCCGCCGTGGCGTCACCGGGAAGCGTCTCGGCGAGCCCAGGACGCGCATCGGTACGACGGTCCCTGCCCTTCCGGGGTCTCGCGCCTGCGCTCGAGCGATTGCGCTGGCCGTTCGCGGTCTACGTCTCCTCGCGCGTGGTCTATCTCCTGGTGGCGGTCGTCGCCAGCGCGTCGCAGCACTGGTCGGTCAAGCACGAGCTATCGAACTGGGACGGCGAGTGGTACCGCAGGGTCGCGGGCCTCGGCTACCCCGAGCACGTGCTCCACATCCAGAACACGCTCGGGTTCTTCCCGCTCTACCCGATGCTCATGTGGCTGGTCCAGCACACGCTGCTCTGCTCGATCTTCCTCGCCGGCATCCTCATCTCCGGAGTCGGCGGCTTCATCGCCACCGTGCTCATCCAGCGCCTGAGCGCCGGGTGGTGGGGCGAAGAGGCCTCGCGCCGCGCGGTGCTCTTCTTCTGCTTCTTCCCCGGCTCCGTCGTCTTCTCGATGGTGTACTCGGAGGGGGTCCTGATCCCGCTCGTCGCCGGCTGCCTACTCGCCCTCGAGCGCCGGCGGTGGCTGCTCGCCGGCGTCCTTGCCGCGTTCGCGACGGCGGTCGGGCCCACTGCCGTGGCCATCATCCCGGCCTGCGCCGTCGCGGCACTGCTCGAGATCCGCCGCCGCGGATGGCGAGACAGCCGCGCGCGGAAGGCCCTGATCGCACCGTTGATGGCGCCGCTCGGGCTCATCGGGTTCGGCGTCTTTCTGTGGACGTGGACGGGCAGCCCCTTCGCCAGCTACTACGCGCAGCACCACGAGTGGAGCGAGAAGACCAATCCGCTGGCGCTCGTAACCCTGGTCCTCCGGCTGGTGAACAAGAGCCACTTCACCGGCCTCTACCTTCACGTCAACCTCAATAACGTCAGCGGCTTGATCGGCGCCATCTTCCTGGCCTTCGCCCTCTTCCTGCTCGTGAAGGCGCGGCCCCACGTCTCGGCACCGGCTCTCGTGTGGACGCTGGCAGTCGGGTTCCTGGCCGTGACCTCAGAGAACGTGCCGCCTAACCCGCGCATGCTGATCACGGCGTTCCCCGTCCTGATCGTCGTCGCCTACCGATTCAAGGGGAAGGCGTTCTACCGCCTGATGGCGGTCAGCACTACGCTCCTGCTCGCGATGAGCGCCGCCTCATTCGTGGGCACGGCCCTGCGCCCGTGAGCGCCGTCCTCAGCGCCTGAACAGCTCGACCCGCACCGGGCTGGCCCAGCCGTAGGTGACGGTTAGACCCCGGGCGTATCGGCGGGTCAGCGAGCCGAGCAGCGCCACGTAGCGCGCGTAGTCCGACCGGGAGGCGGAAGGCCCGTTCTTCACGCCGCGATGGCTGGAGACGAACCACAGGCGCGGGCAGCTCGCTTCGATCCGCGACAGCGCCGAGCCCGACAACGTCGCGTAGTCCTCGACGAAGGGCTTGACCTCTCTCCACGGGACCGCTGGGAGCACCGACCGCGGAGCGCGCGCCGCGGACGGTCCGCCCGTGCCGATGTAGTACGAGAAGGCCTCGCGGCCATCCGAGGGGTAGAAGGCGATGCAGTCGCCGGGCCGCGCGGTGGCGAGCACGTGAGCGCTCGCGGCGCGCCAGTTCTCAGGCGAGACGCCGTAGCTCGGGGCGAGCTGGAGAAACCGCAGCGCGAGCACCACGCCGACCGCCACGACGCCCAGCGGGCGAGGGACGCGATGATCCATCGCGCCCCAGGCGAGGAGGAGCGACGCCGCCGGGAGCGAGACGAGCGCCGCTCGAGGCAGGGTGATGGGCTGGACGAGAAAGGACTCGAGCACGCTGAGGCCGACGGGTACCACGAGCCAGCACAGCACCAGCACCTGCGGCCACGACGCTCGGCGAACGACGCCCGCGGCCGCGGCGAGGACGAGAGCCGCGGAGAGCCCGAGCAGCGCCGTTCCCGTCGTGGTCAGGTGGAAGTTCGGCTGCAGGCCGGCCGACAGCAGAGCCTCGAGCATCTGGTGGAGCTGCGTCAGATTGGGTTTCGGGACCCAGAAGAGCTGGCTCGACCCGCGGCGGTGGGCGAGGACGAGGAGGGGCAGGCAGCACACGCCCGCGACCGCGACCGCCGAGATGACCGGGCGCAGTGGTCGTCTCCGCAGCCACACGAGCGAGAGGAGCTGTGCAGGCACGATGAGCAGGGCCTCGAAGCTCATGTAGGCCGCGAGCACGATGGACGCCACATAGGCGAGCCACGCCCACCGCGACGGGCGGGCGCCCGATGCCGGGTCGACGAGGGCAACGAAGGCGAGGAACGACGCGGTGACGAAGGTCGTCATCAGCGCATAGCTGCGCGCGTCCTGGCCCCAGTACACGAGCGCCACGCTGACCGCCGTGAGCAGGCCCGCAGCCAAGGCCACGCGCCGGTCGAACAGCCGTCGCGCGAGGAGGCTGACGAGGGCCACGGTGGCGGCGGTGGCGAGGGCTGAGGCGAAGCGGATGGCCAGGGCGCCGTCGCCGAACAGCTTAAGCACGACGTGGAGGAGCGCGTAGTAGGCGAGCATGTTGCCGCCGTCGTGCTCCATGGCATGCCACAGCGCGATTCCGTGCTGGGAGGCGATCGCCACGCTGGCCGCCTCGTCCAACCACAGGCTCCGGTCGGTGATCTCGAAGAATGCGAGCACCGCGGCGATCGCGCACGGCAATGCGACTACGGCGACATCGAGGAGGCGCTCGCGCTCGCGCCCGGGCCGGCTCGGGGCGCGCGCGACGTCGCGCGCCGTGGGGCTCGGGGTGGGGATCGCGGGAGCTTGCGGCACGTTAGGAATTGGTGAGCGCCGGCTGCTCCCCGCCGGGCAGGCCACGGACGCGTCCCCGAGACCGGTCAGCGCTGCGGCGCCGACGCGCCCGCCACGCGGCGCCGGCCGCGACCGCGTAGGCGGCGAGCACGATGGGCGCGGAGTGCAGCGGCAAGGCAAGGATGCCGTCCGGCTTGACCAGGAACACGGCGAGCACGATCGCCAGCGGTAACACCCGAGAGCGTTGCGCGAAGGTGCAGCACGCGATCAGGGCGAGCCCCCAGGTCAGGTACCAGGGCCAGGTCGCGGGGCCGGCGAAGACCGACACCAGGAGCAGCGCGCCGAGGGCGGGAACCATGTTCGCGAACCGGGCGCGCCGGAGCAGCTCGAGTCCCAGCAGGCAGGTCAGCGCGAGTGCGACCACCCCAAGCGCCGACTCGATATGCCGTGCGTTCGCCCCGATGCCGAGCAGGTGGAGCAGCGAGGCGGCGGTCCAGCCGGCGGCGGTCACCGGCGTGATCGCCAGATGCACCTTGCCCGGGGTAGAGACCACGCCGCTGGTGACCCAGCTCAGTCCGAGCCCGCTGGCGGCGCTCACGGCGGCGAGCACGACCGCGGTGACTGCGGCGCTCATGGCCAAGGCACGAGCGACCGCCGCGGCGCGGTCCTGGCCCGTGGCGGCCCACTCGGCTCGCGCCCACGCCACCGTGATGAAGGCGATGCCGGCGGCGGCGGGGAGCTTGATCATCGCCGCGATCGCACACAGAGCGATCCCGAGCAGGGGGCGGCGCTCCATGGCCAGCGTCACCCCGGCGACCAGGAGCCCGATCATCAGCGCGTCGTTGTGCCCGGCGGCGATCAGCTCGAGCAGGACCAGGGGGCTGATCACGGCCAGCCAGGTGGCGCGGGCCGGGTCGGTCCCCAGCGCCCGCGCCAGCCGGGGGACGAAGAGCGCGAGCAGGACCAGGCCCGCGAGCTCGAGCACGCGGATGAGCAGCACGCCGAGGATGAGATGCGAGCTCACGGCACCGGCGATGAGGCTGGCGAGGGCGAGGAAGAGCGGCCCGTAGGGCGAGGTCGTCGTCCGCCAGAAGGGTGAGACGGTGGCGAGTAGGTGCGTCTTGCCGAACCGGGCGAGGATGTCCGGAGCGTGGTGATAGGGGTTGAGTCCGAGGTGGAGGATCTCGCCCTGCGCCATGTAGCTGTATACGTCGTGGCTGAACAGGGGCGTGCCGAAGAGGAGCGGCAGGCACCATATGGACCCGATGAGCACGAGCTGCGAGGGCCTCGTGCCCGGCGCGCGGCTGAGGCGCCGGCCCAGGCCGAGCCAGGCGACGCAGAGCGCGGCCATGCCCACGTAGAAGAGCGCGAGGTCGGCCGAGTGGCCGGGTGGCAGGCGGAGCGTGAACCACCAGCCGATCGACCCTCCGTCGGCGAGATCGGGGCCCACCGCGGCCATCGCAAGTGATCCGGCCAGCCCGAGGCCGGCCCAGCCCCAGCCGGTCAACCGCTCGTCTGGCATCGAGCGCCATACGTTACCGAGGTGACTGCGGACCCCACGGGATCCGGGCGCGTTAAAGTCTCGGCCATGAGAGCCAAGGCACCAGAGACCTACGCGGAGAAGCTGGCCAAGCTCGAGGAGTTGCGCCACGCTGCGACCAACGGCGCCTCCACGGACGCGGTCGAGAAGCAGCACACGAAGGGCAAGTACACGGCGCGCGAGCGAGTGCTCAAGCTTCTCGACCCCGGCTCATTCCAGGAGCTCGACGCGTTCGTGCGCCACCGGACCACCGACTTCGCGATGCAGAAGAACCGCCCTTGGGGCGATGCGGTGGTCACCGGCCACGGCACCATCGACGGCCGGCGGGTGTGCGTCTTCAGTCAGGACTTCACGGTCATCGGGGGCTCGCTGGGAGAGGTCATGGCCGAGAAGATGTGCAAGGTCATGGACCTGGCGGCGAAGATCGGCTGCCCGGTGATCGGCATCAACGACTCCGGCGGCGCCCGGATCCAGGAGGGCGTCGTCTCGCTCGGCGCCTACGGCGACGTCTTCTACCGCAACGTCCGCTGCTCGGGCGTGATCCCTCAGATCAGCCTGATCATGGGACCGTGCGCGGGCGGCGCCGTCTACTCGCCGGCGATCACCGACTTCATCTTCATGGTCAAGGGAACCTCGCACATGTTCATCACCGGCCCCGAGGTGATCAAGACGGTCACCGGCGAGGAGCCGACGTTCGAGGAGCTCGGCGGCGCCATGACCCACAACACGAAGTCCGGCGTCGCGCACTTCGCCTCTGACGACGAGGACGCGTGCCTGGAGGACACCCGCTACCTGCTCTCCTTCCTGCCTCAGAACAACCTCGAGACCCCACCTCGGGTGGCGCCCACGGACGACCCGTTCCGGATGGACGAGGAGCTCGACCATGTCGTCCCGGACAATCCCAACAAGCCGTACGACATGCGTGAGGTGATCCGTCTGATCGTCGATGACGGCGAGTTCTTCGAGGTGCACGAGCACTATGCGAAGAACATTGTGTGCGGATTCTCGCGGCTGAACGGCTATGCCGTCGGCGTGGTCGGCAACCAGCCCGCTCAGCTCGCCGGCGTGCTCGACATCGAGTCCTCGATCAAGGGTGCCCGATTCGTGCGCACCTGTGACGCGTACAACGTCCCCATCATCACCTTCTGTGATGTCCCGGGCTTCCTGCCGGGCACGGTGCAGGAGTGGGGCGGGATCATCCGGCACGGCTCGAAGCTGCTCTACGCCTTCTGCGAGGCGACCGTGCCCAAGATCACGGTGATCACGCGCAAGGCCTACGGCGGCGCCTACGACGTCATGTCCTCCAAGCACCTGGGGGCCGACTTCAATTTCGCCTGGCCCACCGCGGAGGTCGCGGTGATGGGGCCCGAGGGCGCGGTCAACATCATCTACCGGCGCGACATCGCTAACTCACCCACGCCCGATGATCGCCGCCAGAAGCTAATCGACGACTACCGGGCGCACTTCGCCAGCCCGTATGCGGCGGCCGAGCGCGGCTACATCGACGACGTGATCGTGCCCCACGAGACCCGCCCCAAGCTCATCGCCGCGCTGGAGACGCTGCAGACCAAGCGCGAGCCCGGCCCGAAGCGCAAGCACGGCAACATCCCGCTCTGATCCCGCCGCGGTCGACCGCCGACTGGTCTGGGCCTGCCTCGCCGCCGCGACGATCGCGGCCGCCGCGCTGAGCCTGCCCTTCCTCGGGCATCAGAGCCTGTGGCTGGACGAGATCTACACGCGCCGGGTTCTCGGTGCGCACGGGCTGGTCGGCATTTGGCGGCGGATTCGCGCGACGGAGTCGACGCCGCCGCTGTACTACCTGCTGGCGAAGCTCTCGACCGTGGTGGCCGGAGCCCGCAGCGCGACGGCGATGCGGGTGCCTTCGGCCCTGGCCTTCGTCGTCTCGGTCCCGGTGGGTTATCTCGCGCTCCGGCGCCTCGTCGGCTGGCGCGGTGCGCTGGCCGCGGCGGCGATCGTGGCGGTGAACCCCAACTTGGTCGGCTTCGCCACCGACGCGCGAAGCTATGCCCTGCTCGTGCTCACCGGGCTGCTCTCGGTGTGGGGGTTCGCGGCGGTGATCGAGCGACCGTCGTGGCGGCGCTACGCCGCCTGGGCGCTGGCCTCGGTGGCGTGCGTGTGGACCCACTACTTCGGGGCCTTCCTCGTCGCGGGAGAGGTGCTGATCGTGCTCGTCGTGCTCGCCGGGTCCCGGCGCGCGACGCTCGCGTGGTGCCTGGTCATTGCCGCTGGCCTGGCGCCGTTGATCCCGCTGGTGGCGCACCAGAGCGGCTCCGAGGACGCGGCCTTCATCGCCGGGATCTCGCTCGGCTCCCGGGTCGAGTCGACGGTGCGCCAGTTCGCCATGGGGGTCAACGTGCCGCGGACCTGGCTCGAAGCTGCCGGCCTCGCGCTCGCGGTGCTCGGAACCGTTGTCGGTGGCGCGATCGCGCTGCGACGCCGCCCCGAGGCGCGCGTCCTGCTCGGGATTGCCGCGCTCGCGTTCGGCGTGCCGCTGGCCATGGCCGTGCTCGGGCTCGAGGACCGCTTCTACTCCCGCAACGTCGTCGCGACGCTGCCGCTGTTCGCCGGTCTGGCGGCGCTCGGGCTGCTGCGGGCCCGAGCGGTGCCCCTGGCGGTGTACTTGGCTCTCTGTGCCCTGACCGCGGTGTGGGTCGCGAGCGACTGGCGCTACGAGCAGCTCGACTGGCGCACGGCGGTGGCGCGGATGGTGGCGGTGGACCCGGGCGCCGCGGTGGTGAGTACCGACCCGGGGAACGCCATGGTCCTGGGCACCTACCTCGGCCGCGAGCGGGTGGCGAGCGTGCGCGCGAACGCGGTGTGGGTCGCGGTCGAGCCCGCGCGGGGACCCCATGAGCGGGCGCTGACTCCGGTGGTGCTCCTCCCGACCGGGGTGCTCGGGGCGTCGACGGGCTTTCGGCCCGTGCGGGAGCTCGAGGTCCACGGCTTCCGCCTGGTCCTCGAGCGCGCGAGCGCGCCCACCGTGGTGGCGCGCCTCCCGGGTACGGTGCTGTTCCCGCCGGTCAGAGGTTGACCGTCTGCCCCTGGATCCGGTCGTCGCGCCACGCCTCGAGCACGGCGGCGGCGATCGCCAGATCCTGGATCGCCAGCCCCGTCGAATCGAACAGCGTCACCGCCTCGGGTCCGGGCCGCCCCGGCGCTACGCCGGCGAGCACGCCTCCGAGCTCGGTCACGCGATCCCGCGCGACGAGTCCTGCCTCCACAGCCCCGGCCAGCTCGCCGCCGTGCGAGGCCTGCTCCCACTCGTCGCAGAACAGCGCGCACGAGGCGACGGCGCCGAGGGTCGCCTCGGCCTTGCCGTGGCCGTCGGCTCCGAGCATGTTGAGATGCAGGCCGGGGTGGAGGTCTCCGGCTTCTACCACGACCTCGGATCCCGGAGTGACGCAGCACGCGATGTCGCTGCGCAGCGCGTCTGATTCGGTTCCGGCGCGCCATCCCAGCTCGGTGGCGAGCTGCTCTGCCGCCTTCGGCCGTGGGTCGTGGCAGACGCCGGGACCGTAGCCCGCGGCCTGCAGGCAGCGAGCGGCCCACGCCCCGTGCAGTCCGCAGCCGACGATCCCGACGATGCGGGCGTCGGCGCGGGCGAGCGCCTGCGCCGCCACCGCGGCCACCGCACCAGTGCGCAGGGCCGTGACGGAACGGGCGTCGAGCAGAAGCAGCGGCTCGCCCGTGGTGGCGTCCGAGAGGCAGATGACGCCGGTCACCGTGGGCAGCCCACGCGCGGGATTGCCGGGGAAGGAAGTCACCCATTTGAGGAGCGCAAGCCCGTCGCCGAGGGCGGGCATGGCCCGGAAGTCGCCGAACGGCGGACTGTCCAGGTACACCTTCGCCGGCATCGTCCAATCCCCCCGGTGGAAGGCGAGAAAGCCGGCCCGGACCCGCTCGATCGCCTCCTCGGGGGACACGGCGGCGAGCACGGCGTCATGGCCGATGACAGGTAGGGACGGCACCGGGCGGGACGATAGTGGGGGGTGGGGGTGGGGGGTTGGCCGGCGGGTCGGGCGGCGCGGCGGGTTGGGGCGTGGCGCGGCGGGCGGGGGCGCGGCGGGCGTCGGGGGTTGGGGCGCGCGCGCGGCGGCGTGGCGGGCGGGGGCGCGGCGGCCCGGCCGAACCTTGTCACCATTTGGGGCAAACGCAGCACGCCCCCCTTATCGCGCCGGATCAGATCGGCCGCGGGATTCGGGGTCGTGCTGCGAAACCCCCGACATGTGGGGCAAACGCAGCACGCCCCCCTTATCGCGCCGGATCAGATCGGCCGCGGAGCTCGGGGTCGTGCTACGTAACCCCCGAGATCGCCGTTCTCCGGCGTCCTGGTGAAAAGGTTCGCGGACTGGCGCTACCCTCCGCCCATGAACCGCCGACCCAAGCTCTCGATTGTCGCGCCGAACGCGTCTCCCGATGAGGCGGCGGCGGTGGTTGCGGCGGTCGAGCGCTTCATGCGCGAGACGGCGCCGGTTCCGGTCGCGCCGCCCGCGCGTCGGAATCCGTGGCAGGCGGCGGCGCTCCGCGAGGGAGTGGCACACCAGCCGGCCGATCCGGTCCCCTGGGCCTGACCGGCGCCTGAGGCGCCCGCCCCGCCGCCCGTCCGCCCCGCCCCGCCGCGCCCTCCCACGCCCCCCACCGCGCCAAGCGCGCCCTCGCCCGCCCGCCGCGCTCCCGCTCCCGCCCGCCCGGCCGCGCGTCCGCCCCGCCCCGCCCGCCCGTCCGCCCCGCCCCGGCCGCGCGTCCGCCCCACCCCGTCGCGCCCTTCCGCCCGCCCCGCGCCCACCCGCCAGCGCGCCCCCACCCCACACCCCCCAAAACCCGAAACCACGATAACCCGATAGGCTTTTGGTACATTGATCTGCCGCAGGGAACTTGCAGTCCCCTAGGTAGGAAGGACGGACGATGGAGCCAGCATCGCTTGAAAGCACTGTGGCCGGCGGATCGCCAGGCCGGACGGGATCGCTTGAGAATCCTGAGGTGATCGAGGACGTCCCCGGTCACGTCATCCCGATCCTCCGTCGCGAGTTCGATGACTTCGACACGGAGTCGACCCGCTTCCTCGGCGGCGGGGTCGAGGAGACCGACTTCATCAAGTTCCGCCTCAAGCAGGGCGTCTACGGCCAGCGGCAGCCCGACGTGCAGATGGTCCGGGTCAAGCTCCCGTTCGGGGGGGTGACGCCGGATCAGCTCGACGCCTTCGCCGAGGTGATCGAGAAGTACGTACCGCTGGGCAAGGGCCACGTCACTACGCGGCAGAACATCCAGATGCACCACATTCCGCTGCCCGACGCGGCGAAGCTGATCCGCGAACTCGGGGAGGCCGGGCTGTCCTCCCGAGAAGGATGCGGGAACACGGTGCGGAACGTAACCGGGGACCCGCGAGCGGGGGTCCTCGAAGGCGAGCTCTTCGACATCACGCCCTACGCGGGGGCCTACGTGCGCTATTTCATGCGCCACCCGACGACGCAGGCCATGCCGCGTAAGATCAAGACCGCCTTCACCGCCACCGACGAGGACAACGCGATCACCCGCATCCACGACATCTCGTTCGTGCCCCGGTTGCGCGACGGCGTTCGCGGGGTCGAGATGCGCGTGGGCGGCGGCACCTCGATCATGCCGCGGATCGCGCCGACGCTGTACGAGTTCGTCGAGCTCGACAACGGCGACTACCTGAAGGTCGCCGAGGCCTGCTTCCGCATCTTCGATCGCCAGGACTGGCTGCGAGTGAACCGGGCTCGCGCGCGGATCAAGGTCCTCGTCGACAAGATCGGCATCGACGCCTTCCGCGAGCAGGTCGAGGAGGAGCTCGACGGCGACTGGGTTGCGGAGCGCGACTTCTCGCTCGATCAGATCCTTTTCACGACCGACGAGGAGGCAGACGCCCCGGCCAGGCCGGAGAGCTACGCGACTGCCAACGGCGACAGCCGCGACTTCGGGCGCTTCCTCGAGACGAACGTGACGCCTCAGCGCCAGCGGGGCTTCTCCACCGTCGAAGTCAAGATCACGCGCGGCGACCTCGTTCCCGAGCAGCTCCGGGGCTTGGCTGCACTCATGCGCGAGCACGCCGGCGCGAGCGCCCGCACGACCGTGCAGCAGAACTTCGTCCTGCGCTGGGTGCGCGACGAGTCCGTCTACGCCGTGTGGCGGGGGCTCAGCGAGCTTGGCCTTGGCGACGCCGGGGCGGACGAGCTCACGGATGTCGTGAGCTGCCCGGGCACCGACTCCTGCAAGCTCGGTATCACGAGCTCGATGGGCCTCAACCAGGCGGTCCAGGAGCGTCTGGTCTCGCTCCAGCTCCGCGACGAGCTCACACGGCGCATCCACGTCAAGATGAGCGGCTGCCCGAACGGCTGCGGCCAGCACCACATCGCCAATATCGGGTTCTACGGCGCCTCGATCAAGGTCGGCAAGCACACCATCCCCGCCTATATCCCCCACCTCGGAGGGGCGTATGAGGGCGGCGACGTGCGCTACGGCCAGCGGCTGAAGGCCCGTCTGCCCGCCAAGCGCGTCCCCGACGCGGTCGAGCGCTGGGTACGCTTCTACGAATCCGAGCGTTCCGACGGCGAGGAGTTCAACGCATTCGTCGATCGGATCGGCACGCCCGAGTTCGAGGCGCGCGTGAAGGACCTGACCCTGCCCGTCGAATTCGGCCTGGAGAACATGAACTACTTCATCGACTGGAGTCGTAATGCCCCGTTCGAGGTGCAGCGCGGCGAAGGCGAGTGCGCGGTCTAGCGGTCCCATGAGGCTCTCGACCCACAACCTCGAAGGCGCTTCCGCCCAGGCGGTCACCGCCTATGCCGTGGAGCGGTTCCACCCGCAGCTGACCATGGCCTGCTCGTTCCAGAAGGAGGAGTCGGTGCTCATGCACATGCTCCTCGCGGTCGAGCCGGCGGCGCGGGTGTTCACGATCGACACCGGCGTGCTCTTCCCACAGACCCTCGCGACGTGGCGCGCCTTCGAGGAGCGCTTCGGCCTGGAGATCGAGGTGCTCGATGCTCGTAGCGAGGATGAGCCATGGACGGCGTCGTGCTGCTGCGGCGCGGCCAAGGTCGATGCCCTCGAACGCGGCCTCGAGGGCGTCGAGGCCTGGATCACCGGCATCCGGCGTGAGCAGGCCTCGAGCCGCGAGGGCGCGCATAAGCTCGAGCGCGACGAGCGGCGGGGCATTTGGAAGGTCAATCCGCTCGTCGACTGGACCGAGCAGGACCTCTGGCGCTACATCAACAAGCACGACCTTCCTTACCACCCCCTGCACGACGAAGGCTACGGGTCGATCGGTTGCGAGCCGTGCACCCGGCCGGGCGGCGGCCGCGAGGGCCGGTGGGCCGGTCAGGACAAGACGGAGTGCGGCATCCACGTGTGAGGATCTAGCCGACTCGCTCGAGCACGGCTACGATCGCAGGGACGCTCACGCTTGGGGGAGCGGAATTCTCGGCAACCCACGAAAGGGAACCCTTTGCGCCACCCGTGGCCCTGGATCGCAGCTTGCATCGCCGTTCTCGGCCTGATCGCGATCGCGGGCTGCGGGTCGAGTACGACGGCGCAGTTCATAACCGGCTACAGCGCGGCTCAGTCGCCCCTCAATCGGACCTTCGTCGGCGTCAAGAAGGCGTTCACCGAGGCCAAAGGGAGGACGATCCCCGAGATCGCTCGCAGCTTCAGCACTCTCGCCGATCGCTTCGGCCAGGAGTTGCCGGCGCTCGAGGCCCTGAAGCCGCCGACGCGCCTGGCGACCGCGTTCACCACGCTGACGACGAGCCTCAATCGAGTGGAGCGCGACCTCAGGGAAGCCTCGCTGGCGTTCGAACGTAAAGACGTGGTCGAGGCGGCACATTCACTCCAGAACCTTCAGAGCGATTCCGTCGCCGCCACCGATGCGGCGACCGCGATCGCGCGGAACCTCGACCACCGATAGAAAAATCGCATCAATGCATCGCTCGCTAGAGTGCCGGACGAACAGATGTTCTCGAAGGTTCTCATCGCTAACCGGGGCGAAATCGCCGTGCGGATCATGCGCGCATGCGAGGAGCTCAGCGTGGCGACGGTGGCCGTTTACTCCGAGCTCGACCGCAACGCCGTCCACGTCAAGCGCGCCGACGAGGCATATCTGCTCGGACCTGGTCCCGCGACGGAGAGCTATCTGGCCATAGACAAGCTCCTCGACGCCGTGGAGCGCTCCGGAGCCGAGGCGGTGCATCCCGGGTACGGCTTTCTCGCCGAGAACGCCGCGTTCGCCAAGGCGCTGGAAGAGCGGGGAATCGTCTTCATCGGGCCGCCGTCATCGGCGATCGAGGCGATGGGCTCGAAGACGCGCGCCCGCGAGCTGATGAAGAAGGCCGGCGTGCCCATCGTCCCTGGCACCACGAAGCCGGTGAAGACGGTTGAGGACGCCCGCAAGCTCATCGAGGAGACGATCGGCTATCCCGTCGCCGTCAAGGCTGCGGGCGGCGGCGGCGGCAAGGGCTTCCGGGTCGCGCTCACCGAGGACGAGCTCACCGACGCTTTCGAAGGAGCGGGGCGCGAGGGCGAGAAATTCTTCGGTGACGCAACTGTGTACCTCGAGCGGTACCTGCCCGACCCTCGCCACGTCGAGGTCCAGGTGCTCGCCGACTCCCACGGCAACGTCATCCACCTCGGCGAGCGCGACTGCTCGCTCCAGCGCCGCCACCAGAAGCTGATCGAGGAGTCGCCGGCGCCGGCGGTCGACGAGGAGCTCCGCGCCCGGATCGGGAAGATCGCCACCGAGGCGGCTGCGGCCGTCTCCTACACCGGTGCCGGCACGATCGAAGGACTGCTCCAGGACGGCGAGTACTTCTTCCTGGAGATGAACACGCGGGTGCAGGTCGAGCACTGCGTGACCGAGATGGTGACCGGCGTCGACATCGTCAAGGCAGGGATTCGCGTGGCAGCCGGCGAGCCGCTGGCGATCGCCCAGGAGGACGTCGAGCTGCGAGGGCACGCGATCGAATGCCGGATCAACGCCGAGGACGCGAGCAGGAACTTCGCGCCGGCGCCGGGCACCATCGGCGCCTACCGGGAGCCGGCGGGACCGGGGGTGCGGGTCGACTCCGGCGTCGGGCCCGGCGACGAGATCTCGCCCATGTACGACCCGATGGTCGCCAAGCTGATCGTGTGGGACGTCGATCGCGTGCAGGCGACCGCGCGGATGCTCCGCGCTCTAAGCGAATACGAGATCGAGGGGCTGAAGACGCTTCTGCCCTTCCATGAGGCCATCCTCCAGACGCCTCAGTGGGCGAAGGCGGAGACCTGCCGCGATCTCATCGAGGATCGCAAATGGCTCAAGGGGCTAGCGCCGCCCCCGCCCGAGAAGCGGGCGAGCGACGCCGCCCCCGAGTCCAGTGAGCATCCGGCGGTCGAGCAGAGCTACACGGTTGAGGTGTCTGGGCGCCGGTTCGATGTCAAGGTCGTCGGTCCCCCGTTCGGAGGTAGGGCCGGGGTCAACGGCGCCGCGCCCCCGGTCGCGCCGCGGCGGCCTCCACGCCGGAGTGGGCGCGCCGCCGGCGCCCCGGGCAACAACGGCTCGGGAGACACTCTGCCCTCCCCCATTCAGGGCACGGTGCTCAAGGTCGCCGTGGAGCGGGGAGCGGCGGTCGAGGAAGGCGCGCTCGTGTGCGTGGTGGAGGCGATGAAGATGGAGAACGAGATCACCGCACACAAGTCGGGCACCATCGCCGAGCTGCCCATCGCCGTCGGAGTGTCGGTGGCCTCCGGCGACACGATCGCGGTGATCGCCTCGGCCTGAGCTCGACGGCACGGCCGCTGAGGGTTTGAGAAAGCGAGCAACGCGGTATGGCTCACCGCGATGCGCTCGATCGGAAAGCTGACGATCGCCTGCCTGGTCGGCCTGCTCGTCTCGGCGTGCGGTGGCAGCGGGGCGAGCACTAACAGCACCACGCGCTCGCCGGGCACCACGCGCTCGTCCACCACCACGGCCTCGCCGGGCGGCGCGTCCACTGCCTTCACGCAGGGCTACCTGAAGTTCGAGCACGCGACCAACGAGCTGGCGACCGCCGTCACCCCCCTCGAGGACGGCATCACCGCGAGCAGCGGGAACACGAAGCTCATGAGCAAAGCCTTCGTCACGCTGGGGACGACCGAGACGAGCCTGGCCGACATCTGGCATCCGGCGCTCGTGGCCTTCCAGGCGCTGAAACCGCCCCCGAGCCTCGCGAAAACCTTCGCGGCGACGACCGCCGACGCCACCAGGCTCTACGCCGGCCTGCGCAAGATCTCCACCATCGCGCACGCGACCTCGGGCACCCTCACCCCGCGTCAATTCCTCGCCGGGAGCAAGGACCTGCAGGCGTTCTCGACGCGGGCCCGAGCGCTTGCCGCCGACTTCCAGACGTTCGACCACCGGCTCGGGGTCAGCTAGCCCGCGACGCGTGCGGCGTTGCCCGCGTGGCGCCGCTGCTGGGTCTGAGTCCGCCGGTTCGGCGGCAGCGAAGCGCCGGCGCCGGCGCGCTCCAGCGCGGCGAGATAAGCGGCGTCCTCCTCGAGCACGGCGAGCGCCCGCTCGCGCTCCAGCGGGGACCCGTGTCCAGGCACGACGGTCTCGGCGAGCTCGACGAGCTCGCGCAGCCGGTCCAGCGTCGCCGCGTAGGCGTCGAGCGAGCCGCCGTCGGCAATCTCTGGGATCTCGACCGGCGAGAGGTAGTCGCCGCATACCAGCACTCCGGTCCATGGCAGCCAGTAGGCGGTGCCGTCGGCCGTGTGCCCGTCGGCTGGGTGGAGCTCGATCTCGCGCTCCGGTCCGAGCGAGAGGCCCCCGGGCACGGGGAGGGTCTGGATCCCTCCCAGTCGGAGCGGCGCTCGGCCCTCGATGTATTGCTCTTCATCGAAGGACCGCAGGTCGCGCTGGGCGGCGCCGGGCTCGGCGGCCAGCCGCGCGCCGGTGCTCTCGCCGCAGCCGAGCGACGCTGTGGGGAAGGCCTGCCGGCCGAGGAGATGATCCCAGTCGGCGTGGGTGCTGAGCAGCCCCGAGACGGGAAAGCCGCTCTGCTCGAGGAGATCGGGAAGCGCATCGAGCTCGTCCGGGTCGATGGGGGAGTCGATCACGAATCCCTCTTGACCAGCTCGGACCGCGGTGCACGTGGTCTGCCAGACGCGGCTAACGACGACGATGACGTCGGGGTGGACGGCGAGGGCTCGCACCCACTACGTCACCCCGATCAGCTTCGATGCCTCACGCAGGGTCGTCACCTCGGCGTCGGGCTTCTTCTGGCCCGGTTCGAGCTCCTGCTTGCTGCGGTTGACCCAGATCACGGGGATCTTCTTCTTCAGGCATGGCTCGACGTCGTGGTAGTAGCTCGCCCCGATGTGGATCCAGCCCTTCTTCGAGCCAATCCGCCGCTCGGCCTCGGTGAAATGCGCTGGATCGGGCTTGTAGGAGCGGACCTGCTGGGCGGTGACGACGAGATCGAAGTCGATCGGGATGTGGCGGCGGGTCTGGCCGAGAAGCTTGTCGTCGATGTTCGTGATCAGTCCGATCTTGTGCTTCTTGGCGACCTTCTGGAGCACCGGGTTGGTCTCCTTGAAGGGCTGCCAGCGCTGGATCGACTCGGGCAGAAAGCCGGCGCGCGAGGGCTCGAGGGGCCAGCCGAGCTTCTTGGAGATCTGCACTGCGGTCCGCCTCAGGACCTCCGCGTAGAGCTCGTAGGAACCCGCCTGGATCTGCTGCTGGATCTCGTGGAACAGGGGGATGAGCT